>X409_Impala__coassemble_519_pt1 | contig 15560 bp, 13 predicted proteins | sample X409_Impala__metabat2_high_PE_002 | metagenome-assembled genome bin X409_Impala
TCCTCCCAATGAGCCCCACCGGCTACGACGAGAGCCCCTACCAGTCCTCCAGCGTGTTTGCCGGCAACCCCATGCTGATCGACCTGGAGCTGCTGGCGGAGGAGGGCCTGCTGACCCTCAACCCCGGCGATCTGTACACCCCCTCCCAGGAGGAAAAGGTCGAATTTGAAGCCGTGCGCTGGAACAAGGAGACCCTGCTGAAGCGCGCCTTTGAGGAGAGCGAAAAGAAGCTGGCCGACGAGATCTCCGCCTTCGTGAAGGAGAACGACTGGGTGGAGGATTTCGCCCTGTTCACCGCCGTGAAGCGCGCCAACGGCAACAACATGTGGACCAAGTGGAACGACCGCGCCATCATCATGCGTGAGCCTGAGGCCGTCGCCCGCTACCGCGCCGAGCTGGACACGGAGGTCCGCTACCACATCTTCTGCCAGTACATCTTCTTCAAGCAGTGGTTCGCGCTGAAGAAATACTGCAACGAGCGCGGCATCGAGCTCTTCGGCGATATGCCCATCTACTGCGCGGAGGACTCCGCCGATACCTGGACCCACCCCGAGGTCTTCCAGCTGGACAAGAACCGCATCTCCACCCGTGTGGCGGGCGTCCCGCCGGACTGCTTCTCTGCCGACGGCCAGCTCTGGGGCAATCCCCTCTACGACTGGAACAGCCTCTACGAGGATAACTACGGCTGGTGGGTGGAGCGCATGCGCGCCATGGGCAGGATGTACGACCTGGTGCGCGTGGATCACTTCATCGGCTTTGCCAACTACTACTCCATCCCCTACGGAGCCCCCACCGCCAAGACCGGCGCCTGGGTGCCCGGCCCCGGCAAGCGCCTGTTCGAGACCTTCTGGAAGGAGCTGCCCGGCCTCAGGATCATTGCAGAGGACCTGGGCGTGCAGAACGAGCGCGTGGCAAGGCTGCTCAAATTCGTGGGCTACCCCGGCATGAAGGTGGCGACCTTCGGCTTCGGCGGCGGCGGCGATGACGACGCCAACCAGCACTTCCCCGGCAACTGGACGGAGAACTACGTCGCCTACACCGGCACCCACGACAACGACACCACCATCGGCTGGCTCCAGACCATGGACGAGGCCACCATCCGGTCCGCCAAGGATTACCTGGGCGACTTTGATACCGTGGACGAGGGCGTGGAGCTGTTCATGGACTGCGTCATCTCCTCCCCCTGCGATACCGCCATGCTGCCCATGCAGGACGTGCTGCACCTGGACGGCTCCGCCCGCATGAATCTGCCCGGCTGTGCCGGCGGCAACTGGGCCTGGCGCATGAAGCCCGGCGCTGCGTCCGACGAGGTCGCCGCCCACCTGCTTGAGATGAACGTCAAGGGCAAGCGCGTGTGATAGCCAGTCGTAGGGGCGAGGCTTGCCCCGCCCGTCCCCCTTGTTCCGGTCAAGGGGCTTTGAACCGCACCGGGAGGGCAAGCCCCTCCCCTACGGCAGCTTATGCCGATCCACACCAACTGGAGGTTATTTCCATTATGATGAACGCCAAGGAACTGCTCATGCAGGCGGAAGCCCTGCTGATGATGAATGATCACACTACCCTGGAGAAGGCCAGCGCCACCCAGCTGCACAATGCGCTGTCCACCGCCGCGATGATCGCCCTGTCCCCCACCTGGGCGGCCTGCGAGGAGGCCCGCAGCGGCCATCGTCAGGCCTACTACATGTCCTCCGAGTACCTGATGGGCCGCATGGTGTACAACAACCTGTACTGCCTGGGCTATCTGGATGAGGTGAAGGCCCTCCTCGCCGAGCGCGGGGTGGATATCACCATCATGGAGGACATTGAGGATGACGCCTTCGGCAACGGCGGCCTGGGCCGTCTGGCTGCCTGCTTCCTGGACAGCGCCGTCACCATCGACGTGCCCCTGACCGGCTACGGATTGCGCTACAAGTACGGCCTGTTCAAGCAGAGCTTCGAGGATGGCCGCCAGGTCGAATCCCCCGATGACTGGGCCAAGTTCGGCGATCCCTGGTCCATCCGCCGCCTGGACAAGGCCGTCATCGTGAAGATGGCCACCGGCGACGTCATGGCTGTGCCCTACGATATGCCCATCGTCGGCTACGGCGCGAAGAACATCGGCACCCTGCGCCTGTGGCAGACCGAGCCCATCAAGGCCGTGGACTTCTTCCAGTTCAACGAGCAGCGCTACGAGCAGGCCGCCGCTGACCGCAACCGCGCCGAGGACATCGTCAAGTTCCTCTACCCCAACGATTCCCGCCGCGAGGGCAAGCAGATGCGCATCAAGCAGCAGTATGTGCTGGTCAGCGCTTCCCTGCAGGACATGCTCCGCGCGTACAAGGAGCGCCACGGCGACGATTACGCCTGCTTCGTCAAGGAGCATGCCGTGCAGCTCAACGACACCCATCCCGTCATGGCCATCCCGGAGCTCATCCGCCTGCTGATGGCCGACGGCTTCACCTTTGAGGCGGCCTTCCAGATGGCCCGTGAGACCTTCGCCTACACCAACCACACCGTCATGCAGGAGGCCCTGGAAAAGTGGGACGCCGACCTGATGGCGTCCGTCTGCCCGGAGATCGTCAAGATCATCCACATGATCAACGACAAGTTCAAGGCGGATATGGCGCGCAAGGGCTTCGAGGTCAAGAAGACCCGCTGCATCCTCTGGGACAACCAGATCCACATGGCCCAGCTGGCCGTGTACGCCTCCTACGCCACCAACGGCGTGGCCGCCATCCACTCCGAGATCCTCAAGGATGACGTGTTTGCCGACTGGTACGAGGTCTACCCCGAGCGCTTCCAGAACAAGACCAACGGCATCACCCAGCGCCGCTGGCTGGGTCTGTGCAATCCTGAGCTGACGAAGCTGATCGAAAGCAAGATCGGCCCCGGCTTCATGACCGACCTGTACGAGCTGGAGAAGCTCAAGCCCATGATCGACGACGGCCTGGCGAAGGACTTCATCGCCGTCAAGCGGGAGAAGAAGGAGCAGCTGGCCGCGGAGATCCTCAAGAAGGAGGGCGTCAAGCTCGACCCCGACATGATCTTCGACATCCAGGTCAAGCGCCTGCATGAGTACAAGCGCCAGTTCATGAACGCCCTGTCCATCCTGAACATCTACTTCAAGCTCAAGGACGGCTCCCTCACCGACTTCACCCCCACCGCCTATATCTTCGGCGCCAAGGCTGCCGCCGGTTACGCCCGCGCAAAGGCCGTCATCAAGCTGATCAACATGATCGCCGACATGGTCAACAACGATCCCCAGACCTCCCACCTGCTGAAGGTGGTGTTCGTGCAGAACTACAACTGCTCCTGGGCGGAGAAGATCATCCCTGCCGCCGACGTTTCCGAGCAGATCTCCCCTGCGGGCACCGAGGCCTCCGGTACCGGCAACATGAAGCTGATGCTGAACGGCGCTGTCACCCTGGGCACCTTTGACGGCGCGAACATCGAGATCGCCGAGCAGGCCGGCCGGGAGAACAACTACATCTTCGGCGCGACCGTGGACGAGATCAATGCCATCAAGCCCACCTACGATCCCCGCGCGATCTACAAGGCTGATCCCGACGTTGCCCGCGTGCTGGACTGCCTGGTGGACGGCACCTTCCCCGATGAGGACGGCATGCTCAAGGAGCTGGCCTCCGCCATCCTCGTGGGCGCTTCCTGGCATCAGCCCGACCACTACTTCGTCCTGCACGACTTCCACTCCTACATGGACCAGAAGCTCCGCTGCAACCGCGATTACCGCGACCGCATCGCCTTCAGCAAGAAGTGCCTGATGAACGTGGCTTCCGCCGGCAAGTTCTCCTCCGACCGTACCATCAAGCAGTACGCCGAAGAGATCTGGAATGTATGACCAAACAGCATCCCTTTGCCGTGGTTCGTATGAACTGCGGCTTTTTCTGTTCCTTTGCTGCTGGGCTGCTGCGGATGGTACGATTTCCTTGCGGCTGGGTGAGCTGTTTCTCGAATCCGTTGGATTCTCGAAAGACGCGCGGGGTTGGCGCTGCGGCGCGGAGCAGGGGCCCTGCCCCTGTACCCCGGGAGGTGCTGACGCCGCCCCTCCACCCGCGCAAGGGCTTCACCCTTGGCCCGTTTTGCCGCTGCCGCGGCGCCCGATCCCTTTGCAGGGTGGCACGCCGCGCAACCCTCAACGTATGCACTTTGGCTCTCCCCATCCGCGGGAGGGCCTTTTTTGTGTCCAAATCCTTTCCCCTGCATAGGCTGTGTTAGCGGCAGCACATTCACACCGGCTGCCCGAAAGGATGATCCATCATGCCTGACCAGCCTTACCTCGTGGTCGAAGGGGTATCCAAGCGCTTCGGCGATGGAGACGCCGCCGTCGCCGCCCTCGATGAGGTCAGCTTCACCCTGGATAAAGGCCGGTTCCTGTCCATCCTCGGCCCCAGCGGCTGCGGCAAGACAACATTGTTCAACATCATCGCCGGGCTGATCCCGCCCGACGGGGGCAGCATCTCCCTGGAGGGCCGCTCCCTCCTGATGAACCCCGGCCTGACCGGCTACATGCTCCAGCGGGATCTGCTCCTGCCCTGGCGCACCATCGCGGACAACATCGTCCTCCCCCGCACCCTGAAGGGTGTCAAGACCTCCGCAGCCCTGCGGGATGCAGCGGAGGATATCCGCGCCTGCGGCCTGACCGGGATGCTCCACCGCCGGCCAGACGAACTCTCCGGAGGACAGCGGCAGCGGGCAGCCCTGGTGCGCACCTTCCAGACCGGCAAGGATCTGCTCCTGATGGATGAGCCCTTCGGCGCGCTGGACCCCATCACCCGGCTGCACCTGCAGCAGCTGCTCATGCGGCTATGCCTGACCAAGGGGCTGACGGTGCTCTTCGTCACCCACGATGTGGATGAAGCGCTGCTGCTCTCCGACGAGGTGCTGGTGATGGGTTCGTCGCCTGGGCGGATCGTCAAGCGGTATCAGCTGCCGCAGGAAAAGCCCCGCAGCCTGACCACCCTGGCGCTGCCGGCCCTGACAGCCCTGAAGGCGGACATCCTGACCCTGCTGGACAAGGAGGGACCTGCGCATGAGAAGTAAAGCTGTGCAGTGCTGGCGCTGGGGATTGCTGATCGCGCTGATCGCACTGTGGGAGCTGCTCTCCCGCCTGGGCGTGATCGACCCTTTCTTTTTTTCCTGCCCCACTGAGATCGTCAGGACCGCAGCCGTCAAATGGCAAAGCGGCGCCCTGCCCCGGGATATTGCCTACACCGCCGCCTCGACCCTGCTCGGCTTCCTCCTGGGCACGGTGATCGGCTCCATCGTGGGGCTGATGTTCTGGTTCTCCAGGCCCGTTGCGCTCATTGCCGAGCCCTGGCTGATCGTGCTGAACGCCCTGCCCAAGCTGGCCCTGGCGCCGGTGCTGGTGATCCTCTTTGGCATCGGCTTTACCTCCAAGGTGGTGCTGGCCTTCCTGATGACCGTGGTGGTGGCCGCCATGAGCGCATACGGCGGCGTCCAGACCGTCGATCCCGCGCTCCACACCCTGCTGACGTCCCTGGGGGCGGGCCGCATCCAGACCTTCACAAGGCTGGTCATCCCCTCTGCCATGCCCTCCATCATCATGGGGCTGCGGGTGAACATCGCCCTGAGCATGGCCGGCAGCATCGTTGGAGAATTCATTGCATCGGACCGGGGTCTGGGGCGTATGATTGTGTACGCCGGCACCATCTTCGACCTGCCGCTGGTGTGGGTGGGCGTGGTCGTTCTCAGCATCCTGAGCGTGGCGATGTACGCCGCAGTGGTGCTGCTGGAACGGCTGCTGCTCCTGCACTGGACGGCCCGCAACTGAGAGGAGGACTTCCATTGAACCGACTGCTTTGCCTGATCCTTGCGCTGCTCATGTGCACGCCCTTTGCCCTGGCCGAGGCGCCCACAGCCCTGACGCCGCTCACCGTGGCCGAACCTGTCCACCTGATCGGTTATCTGCCGCTGTATGTGGCCATCCACGAGGGCTATTTTGCCGAGGAAGGCCTGGACGTCACCGTCGTGCAGGCCACCGGCGGCGCCCATGTGACCGCTGTTGTCTCCGGGGATGCTTTTGCCGTGATCGGCGGCGTGGACAGCTACAATTTCGCCAACGCCGCCGGCGCTGCGGATCCCATCATCGCCATCGCCAACTGCGTCAACCGGGCCAATGTTTACCTCTTTGCGCGCAAGGGGCTTGTTCCCGCCTCTGAGGCGCCGGAGGACATGGCGGCTTTCCTCCGGGGGAAAACCATCATCGCAGGGCGCTACGGCGGCTCCCCCAATGTGCTGACGCGGTATCTCGCCGTGACCCTTGGCCTTGATCCCGACAAGGACCTGACCCTGCTGGAAAATGCTGACGCCTCCACCGTGACCGCCATGCTCAAATATGGCCAGGGCGACATCGGCAACGGCGGCGAGCCGCAGATCTCCGAGGGCGTGACAGCCGGCATCTTTGAGGAGCCTTTCGTGTCCTTCCCCGACCTTGGCGACTATGCTTACTCCGTCATCGGCGTGCGCAGATCAGCCATCGAGGAGCAGCCGGAAATCTGCGCGGCCTTCGTCCGGGCATTGGTGAAGGCCCTGGGCACGGTCCAGACTGACCGCGCAGCCGCCGAGCGTGTGCTGGCCATCGAATTCCCCACCCTGACCGGGGAGGGCCGTCAGGCTGCCCTGGACCGCGCCTACGCCGATGATCTGTGGAGCCTGGACGGCCTGATCTCCCGTGCCGCCGTGGATACCTGCATGGAGGTCGTGACCCTTTCCGGCCTCTGGGAGGGCCAATGGGATTACGGCAGCATGGTGGATATGCGCTTTGTGGAAGCCGCCATCGCCGAATGATCGCACAAAAAGACCATGTTCCCCGAGGGAACATGGTCTTGCTTTATTTTCCGTGGGAGCAGCCGCCGCTGCAGCCGCTGCAGCTTCCGGAGCATGCCTTGCCATGGGGACAGCCGATGCACTTCTGCCCGGACTTCTTTGCCTTGTAGACATACCCGGCAGCGCAGCCGAGGATCAGCGCGAGCACCAGGATCAGGATCACGTCGGTCACGTTCAGGCCCCCTTACGCGCTCAGCTTGCGGTCAGCGGCGAATTTCTTCTGGTTGCGGAGGATGATGCCGGTCAGGATACCCGCGAAGGCCAGCACGGCGATCAGGCCGGGCACGAAGCCCGCACCCACGGCGCCGGTGGCAATGAGGGTGCCGATCTGGTAGGTCAGGAAGCCCACGGTGAAGCCCACGCCCAGCTGCAGGCCGATGCCGCCCCACAGCCACTTGGCGCTCTTCATCTCGGAGTTCATCGCGCCCAGGGCTGCAAAGCAGGGCGGGGTGAACAGGTTGAACATCAGGTAGGCCAGGGCAGCAGCCTTGGTGATGGCCATCACACCGGCTACCTCGGCGCCGGCGCCCTGCATCAGCGCCAGTTCTTCCACATCGATGAGGTTCTCAAGGCCCACAAAGCAAACCGCCAGGGTGCCCACCACATTCTCCTTGGCAATGAAGCCTGTCACCGCTGCAGCAGCCATCTGCCAGCTCAGCACACCCACAACGGGCACCAGCAGATAAGCAATGGGGCCGGCAATGGAGGCCAGGATGGACTGATCGGCACTCTGCGCCGCCTGGAAGGACCAGGTGAAGCTCTGCATGATCTGCACGGCGGTATTGCACAGCAGGATGATCGTGCCGGCCTTGACGATGTAGGACCAGCCGCGCTCCAGCATGGACTTGAACGCGAAGGTCAGCGAGGGAACCTTATACTCCGGTAGCTCGATGATGAAGTAGGACTTCTTCCCCTTGCGGCCGGTGATCAGCTTGACCAGCAGCGCCCCCAGGAAGATCAGCAGGATGCCCATGAAGTACATCGCCGGAGCCACCCAGGGCGCATCGGAGAAGAACGCGCCTGCAAACAGGGCGATGACCGGCAGCTTGGCGCCGCAGGGCATGAAGGGCGCCAGCATGGCCGTCGCGCGGCGTTCCCGCTCATCGCGGATGGTACGGGCAGCCATGACGCCGGGGATGGCGCAGCCGGTGGTGATCACAAAGGGGATGACGGACTTGCCGGAAAGGCCCACCTTCTTGAAGATCGGGTCCAGCACCACAGTGGCGCGGGCCATGTAGCCGCAGTCCTCCAGCAGGGCGATGAGGAAGTACATCACCATCACCAGGGGGAGGAAGCCCACCACGGCGATCAAACCGCCGATAACGCCGTCCACCAGCAGCGCCTGGAGGATGTCGCTCGCGCCGGAAACCAGCTCAGCCACCCAGCCCTGGAAGCCCTCCAGCCAGGCGGTGAAGGTATCCGCCAGCCACGGGCCGAAGCTCGCCTGGGACACCCAGAACACAAAGTACATCACCGCCGCGAAGATGACAAGGCCCACCGCCGGATGGGTGATGACCGCGTCGATCCCGTCGGTCACATTCTTGTCCGCCGTGCGCACGGCGCGCTTTTCCACCTGCTTCACCACGGCATTGACGTAGGCAAAGCGGGCACGGTCGGCCTTCTGAACGGCGGCCTTGTCCGTCAGATCGATATCGCCCTGGGTATAGGGCGCCTTCTGCTCCTTGCCCGCCAGGCTCACGGCGGCCCCGATGACCTCGCTCAGGCCCTCGTTGGTGGTGGAGACAGTCTCCAGCACGGGGCAGCCCAGCGCAGCGGACAGGGCAGGCACATCTATGACGGTCTTCTTCTTCTCGTTGACGTCCGCCTTGTTCAGGGCCACCACCATGGGGATCCCCAGCTCCAGCAGCTGCGTGGTGAAGAACAGGCTGCGGCTAAGGTTGGTCGCATCCACGATGTTGACGATCACATCAGGATGTTCATTGCGGACGTACTCGCTGGTGACGCTCTCCTCGCTGGTGAAGGGGGACATCGAGTAGGCGCCGGGCAGGTCCACGGCAATGAGATCCTCGCGGCCATCGGCATAGGCCTTGCGGATGGCATGCTCCTTACGCTCCACGGTGACGCCCGCCCAGTTGCCGACCTTCTCGCTCCGGCCGGTCAGGGCATTGTACATGGTGGTCTTGCCGCTGTTGGGATTGCCCGTCAGTGCAATTCTCATGGGGATTCCTCCTCTTGTTTGATGAAAGGGATCGGGAAACAGGCTTGCAGTTAGGGATGGCTAACCGATCTCCTGAAAGAAGATCAGCTCTTCTCCCCTGCCTGAGGCTCACACCTCGATGGCATTGGCCAGCTGATCGTCGATGGAGTAGCGGGCGTCCTTGACCGCGATGGTGCAGCTGCGCTTCTTGCGGCTCACCACGGTGATCGGCTCCCCCGGATAGCATCCCAGCGAAAACAGGAACTGGTTCAGCTCCTCGTCATCAGTCAGGATCGAGCGGATGATGTATTCCTTGCCGGTTTCGGCATTCCAAAGGGTCATGTTCATCCCTCCATCACAGAAAATGTTGGCAGTTAGGCTTATCTAACGCCTGTGCTATATTAACACCGCTCACCGGGTTTGTCAAGGGGTTTGCGGAAGATTTTTCACAAAAAGTGAGCTTTTTCTAACGGTTGTCACCTCATAAGTATCAGTCCGTCCTTATTCCTTCCAGACTTGACAAGCAGCACGCTGCAGGCGTATAATCTTCTATTATATGAAAGGCGGACATCATGCGTAAATTACTGCTGATTTTGCTCCTGCTGCTGCCGCTGACTGCCCTGGCGGATCAGTCGGTGACCATCACCTTCCTGGGGGATTGCGTGATCGGCGGCGAAGACAGGCTCAAGGAGTTCGACTATTCCTTCGACGGGTACCTTCGGCAGCACGGATATGATTACTTCTTCCGGGAGGTACAGCCCGTCATCGCCCATGACGACCTGACCATCGCCAACCTGGAGGGCTGCTTCATCAACTATGAAAGCGCCGCAGTGGAAAAGACCTACAACTTCCGCGGCAGCAAGGATTATGTGCAGGTGCTCACCGGTTCAAGCGTGGAGGCAGTCTCCATTGCCAACAACCACATCATGGACTACGGCTATGACGGCGTGACCCACACGGTGGACGCGCTGGACAAGGCTTCCCTGCCCTGGTTCGGCACCTTTGAGGCCCGGGAACAGACCTGGGTGTGGGAAAAGGACGGCGTGAGGATCGGCTTTGTCAGCATGGAGGTCAGCTACTGGTACTACCGGCACCGCAATCTGCTCAAAAGCCAGGTGGAAGCCCTGCGTGCGGATGGCTGCGATGTGGTCATCTGCGTGATGCACGGCGGCGAGGAATACCGCAAGCGTCATTTGCGCATCCAGGAGCAATTTGCCCATGCGGTGCTGGATTACGGCGTGGATATCATCGTCGGGCATCATCCCCATGTGCTTCAGGGCATCGAGGTGCGGGATGGCAAAACGGTGTGCTACTCCATCGGCAACTTCGTCTTCGGCGGCAACAGCAAGGTTCGCGCGCCCTATACGGCCATGTTCCAGTTCACTTTGTCCTTCTCCGATGAGGGCGAATACCTGGGCCGTCAGCTGAACATCATCCCTGCCCTGCCCTCAGGGGACAAGGAGAACAACAACTACCAGCCGGTGCTGGCCACCGGGGCGGATGCAGAAGAGGTCCTCCGCCAGATCCAGTATGATACCAGCTTCACACTTAACCCGTATGTGGAAGGGGTCGGCGCTATGCAGCCTTTTGTCCCCGCACAGCCCCCATCAAAGGAGGAAAAATAAGATGAAAAAGTCGATCATGGCCCTGCTGCTGCTCCTCTGCCTGCTGCTGACAAGCCTGGTGCATGCCGAAGAAGCCCAAACGGTCAGCTACATGGGCAAGTTCACCTGTGACGTCAACGCCGAGTACATCGACCTGGGCAAGGTGCGCGTGGAGGATTACGACAAGTTCATCGCCTTCCTGCGCAAGCTCCCCAATATCAAAAAGGTGGACATGTTCAACACCAACATCTACACCAAGAACATTGACCAGCTGGCCGAGGCCTTCCCGGATGTGGAATTCGGCTGGACGATGCGCATCGGCGATCACTGGGTGCGCACGGACGCCACCGCCTTCTCCACCCTGCACAATAACCGCTCCACCCAGCATACCGAGAAGCAGTTCAAGTACCTCAAGTACTGCAAGGACCTCGTTGCGCTGGATATCGGCCACAACGCCGTCAAGGATCTCTCCTTCCTCTACGATCTGCCCAATCTGAAGGTGCTGATCCTTGCCTGCAATATCGAGCTGAAGGACATCACCCCCGTCGGCAGCCTCACCCAGCTGGAATACCTGGAGCTGTTCAAGAACGACATCAACGATATCTCCTGCCTGGCCAACTGCACCAACCTGATCGACCTGAACATCTGCTTCAACCGCATCAAGGACTGGACGCCCCTGCATGGCCTGGACAAGCTGGAGCGCCTGTGGCTGTACAACAGCAACAACTGGTCGGATCAGTACCCGGTGGACAAGGAGGTCGTCAAGGCCCTGAAGGAGAACCTCCCCAACTGCCATGTGGACAGCACGTCCTACTCCACCCTGGGCGGCTGGCGCGAGCATGACCGTTACTACGTCATCTTCCACATGTTCAAGTACGGCGAGTACATCCCCTTCGCCCGCGGCCAGGAGATCAAGCAGAAGTACCCCAACGGCATCAATCTCAATTAAGGCATAAAAAATCCGCAGGTCAGGCAAAAGCGCCCGGCCTGCGGTTTTCTTATCCGGCTTTGTTCAGTTTGCGGTAGGCATACAGGCTCATGCACGCCATGCCGCCAAGGGCCGCGATCATGATGGCGTAGCACCCCACGGTCGGGATGTCAATGCCAAAGAGCAGCTTGTTGTCCAGGGTGAATTCCATCCAGATCAGCACCGCCGCGCACACAAGGCACCCCAGGGCCGGCAGATAAGCCGTCACCTTCCTGCGGCGGATGCAGGCATACAGCGTGATGGCAAAGCCGATCAGCGCGCACAGCAGCTGCTCGATGCGCACAAAGCCCCAGGCCATGTAAATGCCCAGCACCTGCTCGGTGAAGATCTGGGGCAGGAAGAGGAAGAAGGCCGTGTGCAGGAATACCCGTCCGGGCTTGAAGCCGCCCTTGCGGCTGATGATGAAGGCGCCCACAGCGCACAGCAGGCACAGCAGCGCCTCCAGCATGAACACCGCATAGAAGGTGCCGGCCCATTCGATCTCCACCGCCAGGGGGAAGAACTGGTGGTTCTCATTCTCCACCCAGGCGCCAAGGCCGATCATGGTCATGGGGTCCAGCAGGCCCTCGCAGGCCCGGGCGACGGCAGCCATCAGCGCGCCGCAGGGGGCAAAGGCGTCCAGCACGGGCAATGTCCTGTGGCCGGTAAGCTTCGCCGTCAGCAGGATGGCCAGCACCACGCCCGCGCATGCGCCGATGAAGCAGAACTCATCCGGCTTTGTGCTGAGCAATCCGGCAAAGCCGTCATAGTCCACATACATGTCGCGGAATTCCAGCAGGAAGTAAGCAAGCCTTGCCATCACCAGGCCCAGAATGGCCGCCAGCGGCAGCGCAGCCAGCGCCAGGACGGGCTTCATGCCCCCCATGCGGAGCTTCCATGCAAAGAGACCGGCGCAGAGGACCGCGCCGATCGAAAGAGCAAGAATGTAGGCAGTTGTCATGTGTGACCTTCCTTACTTGCCGTCCCAGGCAGAGGCGAAATAGATGATATCGCTGATGGGGCGGGTGTTCTGGTTATCCTTGTCGTTGACCTTCTGACCATTAAAGATGAGCATGGTGGAATCACCGCCGTCCAGGTTATAGGCAGTCACGGCGCCCAGCTCCTTGGTCAGCTGCGCAAACTGGAGCAGGTCCATGCCCTCGGAGCCGCGCATCGGGCCGGCACAGCACACCGCCAGGTATTCCAGCGGGCCCGTCTGGGCAATGGCCATGCGCTGGCGCTTGAGCTCCGGAGCGAGCCAGTAGCTGGCGTCCAGGCTGCCGATCTCGCCGTCCACCACCAGCGCTGGGCCGAAGTGGAAGGCGTTGATGATCTTCTTGCCGTTGTAGTACTCAGGCACCTCGCCCTTATCCGGCACGAAGAAGATGTGGAAGTCGCCGTCCTCATCAATGGCGAGCACGTCGCGTTCCTTGCGGAGCTTGTCGCGGTAGAGCACGCCCTGGCGCAGCACGATGCCGTAGGGGTAGTAGGAGAAGTAATCGCCGTCGATGGCGAGCACCGCATTCTGGCGGCGAGCCATATATACGCCCTTGGTGGTAAACTCAGTGTTGAAGCCGCTGGCTGCCGCCGTGCGCAGCTGGGACGCATGGCCGATCTTCACCCGGGCATACCAGTAATCGCAGTTATCCTTGCGGCCCTCCCCGATCACCACATGCAGCGTGGGATCCTGATACTCGGTCTCACTGATATAGTTGGCCTGATCGATCTCCCGGCCGGGCGTAAAATCCACCGGCAGGGTCGCAGCCTCCTCCGCCGACACCGCAGGGATCAGCAGCAGCAGCAACAGCAGCGCCAGAACAGCTTTCATAAAACGCAAGAAACAGTCAGCACCTTTCGTGACATATTCATCTTATACATTATATCGGAATCCCCAAACGATGTCAACCAAGCATCCAAGATTTAAGAATTGTAAACACATCTGCACCATCCCGCCGCCTGCCGCATTGCTGGATACTATCCTGACGATCGGGAGGTCCTGCCCATGCCGCTGCTCATCGTGCTCATGCTGCTGCTTCTCCCCGCCCCCGCCCGCGCCGCTGACGCCCCCTATGCGGGCCGGCTGTACGTGGAGGAGGTCGGCATCAGCGTTGCGCTGTACCGCACCCTCAGCCAGGACGCCGTTGATCAGGTGGATTCCGCTGCCTACTTTGATCTCAGCGGCGCCCGCGGGCACATGATCGCAGCCGATCACTGCAATCAGGCCTTCCGCACGCTGGGCAAGGTGCAGCCGGGTACCACCGCACGGATCGTCGGGCCGGAGGGGACGATCACCCACTATACATGCACGGCGATCTTCCGGGGGCATAACACCGGCGGCGGCATCACGGACTGGGCTGGTCGCAGCGTCGTCGGGCAGGCAGACCTGCTGATGTACACCTGCTTCGACGGCTGGCAGAACATCTGGGTGACCCTGTGGATGCAGACCGCCTCCCCGGAGGAGACAGCCGCCTTTGCACACCTGACACGCATGCAGGATGAAGCATCATCCCTCATCGACAGCCTTCTGTCCGCCCCCGCCAGCACCTCTTCTGCACCCGATGAGATCGAACTGCTGCTCCAGCCGCCGTCCGCCTGAACCCGCATGACATAAAATCGCCAAATGGGTGGAAAAATGCCGCGCTTCATGTTATAATGTTCCATACAGAGAAGAACAGGCTGCCTGCGGCTTGTTTTGTCTGCAGTGTTTTTCATCCGGAGGCGCGTATGTACACCAAAGAGCACCTGATGAAGTATCCGTACTTTCAGGATGTATTCCGTTCAGGCGACGAAAGCGGCGTGATCGATTCCCTGACCGGGCTTCTTTCCCGGCGGTATATCCTTGGATTCATCCAGCATCTTGTTGAAAATCAGGTGCCGTTCACCCTGGCGCTGCTGGATCTGGATAACTTCAAGTTCATCAACGATACCTACGGCCATAAAACCGGCGATGGCGTGCTGGCCGGTCTGGCGGGTGATCTGGAAGGGTATCTTGCCGATTACGGCATTGCAGGCCGTTACGGCGGGGATGAGTTTCTCATCGTCAATCTCCGCGACCACAGCTATGATGCGATCAAGGCGTTCTTTATCGGCATGTATTCCAACTTCACCGTCCTGCGCAAGAACATCCTCCTGGACGACTGCGAGCCCTTCGTGACTGGCACGATCGGCTGCGCGGCCTTCCCCCGGGACGCCCAGGATTATGCTTCCCTCTTCGCCCTGGTGGACAAAACGCTCTACAGGGGCAAGACCAAGGGCAGAAACTGCTACATCATCTACCTGGAAGAAAAGCACAAGGACATTTCCATCAAGGCCCTGGCCAGCCGGGGGATGTACGCCATCTTGCAGGATCTGTCCTGCCGGTTCGATTCCCGCTCGGCGCTGTCGGACAAGCTGAAGGCCATGCGCGATATCCTGGATGAAGACATGCGGATCTCCGATCTGTACTATGTCGGGCGCGACAACCATTTCAGAAACATCAGCCGCGGCGAATCCTTTGGCGAAGTGCATGACCTGGACCGGCTGATCCAGGATGACATCTACACGACAAACGATATCCGCAGCATAGAGGCCGGTTCGCCCAGCATGTTCGCGCTGTGCCGGCGGCAGGAGTTTGAGACATTGCTGATCATCCGCATCGGGATCCAGGCCGAAACCTACGGCTACCTGATCTGTGCGGAGCCGAAGAATCTGCGCATCTGGCAGGACGACGAGGACGCCATCATGTTCTTCATCGCCCGGATGCTTGCCGTTTATATGCAGGCAACGGGCGAGCGCATTTGACGCCCGGCCCTCACCACCAACTCCCCGGGAGGTATCGCTTCCCGGGGAGTTTCTTTTGCGCGCCCGCACCCCGTACCTTCCCCTTCCCCCATGCCAGACTTCCCGGGCACAACAAAAAACCGCAAACCCAGCATTTGCAAGGCTTGCGGTGTAAGTGGGATTAGTAGGGCTCGAACCTATGACCTCCACGATGTCAACGTGGCGCTCT
>X409_Impala__coassemble_523_pt1 | contig 15459 bp, 11 predicted proteins | sample X409_Impala__metabat2_high_PE_002 | metagenome-assembled genome bin X409_Impala
GTCCATCAGGGCACGGACGGCGCCGATGAACACGGACTGGGCACTCTGTTCCCAGAAGGGATCCTTGCCCTTGATCGGGTAGAGTGCGCTGGCCACATGGTCCAACATCTCCATGGCGGCCTGCTTGTCCTCCTCCCGACCGCTCTTGTACAGATGGACGATGGGGGCGAGGATGTTGCAGGCGGCAGAGTCCAGAATGTGGCGGAAATCCAGCACGACGACCTTGTAATCGTCGGTCAGCAGATGGGACACATTTGCGTAGATCTCGCCCTTGGGGTCGGCGCAAACCAGGGACTCCTTGTCCATGAGCATGGACATGACCATGGGGATGCTGCACCGGCGGCTCTTTCCACTGCCGGTGCTGCCGACGATGATGGAGTGGCCCTCGCCGGTGTACTTCCAGTAGTGGCCGTTGCGGTACTCCAGGATGGGGCCACCCTGGTCCTCGATGTTGTCGGGGGTCAGAACCTTACGGATCTCGTTGTGGGTGCTCCAGCGCTCAGACTTCATTTACATTGCCTCCTTCATCTTAACAGGGGTGGTTTCTTCGGTGATGATAAACAGATCCTCGGCACGGAGGAAGGGACGCAGACCGGTATGGTCGGCGCAGCGGCTGATCTTCTGTGCCAGCCGCTTGGCATCCCGGATGGATCTGGTACCGGTGGCCCGGACCAGATCCATGATGCGCTCGCACATCTCGGCAGACTCCTCGTACAGGATGCCGTTGTCATCCATGGTGCGAAGAATGATGCCGGTCAGGTGGACCTCGCTGTAGGGGGCGGGGCGGAAGACCATCACATCCTCCAGAACCTCGTGGATCCGGGCGATGAGGCGATCCAGATTCCGGTTGGGAGCAGTGGGGGCGAAGAACACCAGGGTGGCGTGCTTGCCCAGGTCGGGGAGGGCCTTCAGGAAGACCTGGGCCTGGGTCTGATTGACACAGCCCACCAGACCGGCGATGTCCAGAGCGATGATGCCCTCAAAATGGTTGGTGTAGCCGGCGTTGGCGTCGATGTCCTCCAGGACCTGACGAAGCTGGCCCAGGGGGCCGTCCAGACGGTACTCCAGGAACCGCTCCCGTCCGCCAAAGCGGCGGATGCGATTCTGGAAGAAGACATCGGCCATGTACTCGGTGAGGGTAGACTGACCGTTGCCGACGTCCAGGTGAATGATGTAATGGCAACCATCGGCCTCCACAGGATGGAGCCGGTCGATGTAGCCGGTGATGGAATCCAGGCCCAGAGGGCGGTTGTGGTTCATCATGGTATGTACCTCCTTAGGATGCATCAGGGAAGCCCACATGGTCGATGAGGCCATAGCGCAGAGCCTCCTCGGCGGTCTTCCAATTGTCACGGTCGGTGGCTCGGGTCAGCTCCTGCACGGTCTTGCCGCAGGCTTCGGCGAGAATGCCATTGATCCGCTTCTTGATATGCTGGATGTGCTCAGCCACCAGGGAGATGTCAGTCGCCTGGCCCTGGACGCCGCCCAAGGGCTGATGGATCATGATCTCGGTGTTGGGCGTGGCGTAGCGCTTGCCCTTGGTACCGGCGGCCAGCAGGAAGGCACCCATGGAGGCGGCGATACCGGTGGCCACGGTGCAGACGTCGCAGCGGATGCCGTACTTCATCATATCGTAGATGGCCATGCCAGCGGAGACACTGCCACCAGGGCTGTTGATGTACATAACGATGTCAGCACTAGGATCACGCTCATTCAGGTAGCGCAGCTGCTCGATAATGCTATCCGCCGCCATGTCATTGACTTCGCCAGTAAGGTGGATGATGCGGTCGGTGACCAGTTCCTTACTGATCAGGTTGGTTGCATGGTCGTGACCGTCCATGTTGGCAATCACGGTGGGGAAGATGATTTCACTCATGGCAAAAACCTCTCTTTGTGTTAAGTTTGGGTAACAGAAATATACTATCTATACTTGAGGTCGTTCGTACTGCCGACGAAGGAATATATCCTTCGTCGGCAGACTAGGTGATTATGCGGTGGGCTTAAGATCCAGAGGACTTCCGAACAGCACGTGGATGTCCCGAATCTTGGTCAGGCTGAAGGGATTGGACACACGGAAAAGGTGGAAATGATCAAAATAAATCTTGTAGCTCTTATAAGTTCGGTCATGTTCTGCCTCACCAATGACTTTATTGCTGTCGCCGTAGGTGAAGCCAGTATTCTTGTCCATAAAATTTTCGCAAAGCAGGGCTGCATTGTCACGCAGCGGAGTCCACATGTTCAGCATGGGCTTGCGTGCCAGAGCGGAGATAAAAGCGTTGGCAGGGCTGTCGACAATCTTGGTCATATAGTCTGTGGCGGCGGACAGGTCCATGCCCTTGCTGACCAGCAGCAGAGTGGGGTTCTTGCCAAAAGTGAAGGCAGCAGCAAAATAGATATCAGGGTCATCCATCTTGCCTATCATCTCCATAACATCGACCTCGGTACGAACCTTGGTAACCTGCTTGACCTGGCTACCACTCCGGGATACCGACATATAGATGAGGACACCGCCAACAGCCACCACAGCCACATAAGGGAAGGCCGCAGACAGACCAGAGGCGATAGTAGTACCTGCAGCAGAAAGCTCCGCAAGTGCAGCAACAGCTTCTGCGGTAAGCAGGGTACCAGCAGTAGCTACGGTGGCACTGGTCTGCATGATGGGGGAATTTTCCTCAATCTTGTAGGAACCGCACTTGCAAACAGTGAAGCCCTCGTCAATACGAACATACTTGTGCTCGTGGAAGACTGCGTGCTGTTCGTAGAGGTAAACAACAGCATCGTTGTACACAATCTCAAACCACACATTGCCGTGCTTGTTAATAGTGTAGATCTTGCTGGACAGGGCAAGACAATCACCGGGCTGAAGGTTAAGGGAAGCAACCTCGGAGTAATTCTTGCCGGGGCCGGTGCGCAGGATAGCGGTATCGCTGGTGATTTCGATGTAGTCGCCGGAAACAGAGGGTTCTGCGGCAAACGCATTGACAGGGATGCAGCCGAGAACCAGGGCGAAGGTCAGGATGATAGAGATGAACTTTTTCATGTTGGTTGCTCCTTTCTTGTGTGGCCCCGCCTTCAGGTTTCCTGAAGGCGGGAGGGGGGATGGATGAATGAGTATTAGTCTGCGCCGTTGTACTTGTTGTACAGGTACTGGTCCAGCAGTCTGTTGCGATTGGCTTCGACCACGTTCAGGGCCATAATCAGCTCCCGGCGGTCCAGATTGTGGCCGTAGGCCACATTAACAGGATTCAGCCAAATCTGAGCCACACGAGTCCCCCGGCGAACGATATGGCAGTGGGGATCTTCCTTGCGGCAGTCGTCCCTCTTGTGGTCGACGACGCAGTCTAGGTTGCTGTTGATGGGGATTTTCATCATTGTCTTGTCCTCCTTGACTAATCAGTAGTATTAGGGTAAACTATTCTAGAATGCTGAGGGTGGTGTAGTTCATCGCCCTGTGCTATAAAAATACTGATACAAAAATGTATAATCCAGTTCAAGATAATGGTATTTTAGGAAAAATACCACAAGCAGATGCAAAATTGTTGTGGAAAGATAGAGAAATAAATGTAAGTAAATGTAATAGTGAGCGAAAAATTAGGAAGGGAGGCGCACAAGAATGTCTGAAACACGGGGAAGAAAGCAAGATTCTCAAGATTGGTTAAAATTGGAGCAGGCAAAAGAAGATAAGTATTTGAAATTGCTGCATTTGTATATGATGGTTTTCAAACATTATCAAAAGACAAAAACAAAAATCGATTTTACGAAGAATGTTCTTTCTAAAGATGTTACTGATGGTGTGGATTTGGAAACTAGCGCCAAAGGCTCGTTGTTAAACAAGGACATTGGACTTGTGCCTTCGAGTCAATATGAAGCTATTAGAAACCGTCTGAGAAAATCGACAATGACAGCATTTGATAAGCAGTACCAAACATTGAAAGAGCTCGAGTGGATTTCTTCTAGCGATCTCTGGGGTGCGATGAATATGTCGCACAAACAGGTTGATGATTGCTCCTACATGGATATATGGGCGGCTTGTTCCCCGTGGCTTTTCAAAGAAAGAAATTTGGATGACCCTAGCGAAGATATGATTTACAGGCTGCTTACTGTGGCAATTTTTATCAGCGTGAATCTGCAAACCGGATCTGGTGATAAGTCTGAGGATGAGCTGGATATTCTCTGTGAGGAATATCTGGAAGAACAGATTCCGGAGTTTTCTCTGCGAACTTTGTTTAATACACTGTTTGAAGATCATAATATGTTTGCGGTTAAGCAGGGGGAGCGGTATGTGCCTGTAGATCGTAACAGTTTAACGGATTTGGATCGCATGAAGATTCTACTTCCAAGTAATACCTTTAAGCACGACTTTGTTTCAAAAAATAAGGAAGATGCTCAAAGGTTGCTTGATAATCAAATTGATCAGACAACCACACAAAGCATTTTGGGTTTTTTTGAGTGCTATGGTGCCAATGCTTGGTCACATCTGGTTTCTCATATTCGGGAGACGTTTATCCGATGCCAGTTTGTGTCCGATATGCGACACAATGGCATTAGAAACAAGCAGCAGATAGAAAATGCTTTGTCTGAGATATCAGACAAAGATTACATACAGTTTGCAGAAGTATTCCGCAATCGGCTATATGACGAAGATGGGAACAACGTTTGTTGGGTTTCCGAAGTCTGCGACAGTTTTTGGGGTGGGGTAAGGGCTGCAAGTTCCTTACCGCTTGAAGCTAAAGATGAATTTGGTGCACAAAAACTTTTTGATTGTATTGCAGCATATATTTTGATTGCAGTTTATTGCTTAAAGATGGAAGGAAATGCAGTTCCCGAAAAACGCCGGAAATTTCGGAGAAAATTAGAGGTGCAAATTCGAGATGTCTTTTTCGGAACTAATCAGGGAAGTGCAGAACTGCTTAGGGAGAAAGATCAGAAACTTCAAGAAAAAGATCGTGTAATTGCTCAATTGAAACAGGATGTGAATACAGAAAGATCCGAGAAAGAAAATGCAAAAAGTACCATTGATATACTTATGGCTTTTTTGACTAGTATTCTTAATGCTTGGCCGCAAAATTTACCGATGGAAGAAATCCAAAAGATTTTCAACTATTTAAATGGGTACGATGATTCTAAGCGAAGACGGCTGAGAAATGATTCTGACAATTTAGGAAAAGAAGAGGGAGAGTAATATGGATATCTCTTTTAATTCCAACTTCGAGAGGCCGGAGCGAATCCGACATGCTTATGCACGGCTCGAACTGGATACTGGAGAACTGAGGGGCAAGGCTTCTTATGATGGTCAACGCGGCGGATTTCCGCTCCTGTACGACAGCGAGGATGATTTGCTTGTTGTAGACGGAAACGACAACCATACTCTGGTATTTGGTGCCAGTGGCAGCAAAAAGACCCGGACGATGGTTCTGCCCTCAATCCATGTACTGGCCAAAGCAGAGGAGTCTATGATCATCCACGATGCCAAAGGCGAACTGTACAACCGGACTGCTCAGATGCTGAAGGAACAAGGCTATCGGGTGGTGTGCATCAATCTGCGCGATCCTTCTATTGGAAATTCCTGGAATCCACTCTCTGTCTGCTATGATTATTACAAGCAGGGGGATATTGATCGGGCTGCGGAATTTGCCAACGATGTAGCTTGCACCCTGATGCAGGAAGACCATTCTAACGATCCCTTTTGGAGAAATAGTGCCAGCGATTGTGTGTACGGTTTGATTCTTCTGCTGATGCGCTACTGCCGTGAATACAACAAATCCGACAGTGCAGTAAATATGGCAAATTTGACCGCTTTACGACGGGAACTGTTCAAACAGAAGCGTGGCCCATTCTCCGGTCCCGAGAGTACATGGCTGTGGAAGTGGGGTTCTCAGGATGAACTGATCGCTGCAGCACTGTCTGGTACGGTTACGACTGCCGCGGAGACGATGCAGGGCATCCTTTCGACACTGGATAACAAACTCCGAACGTTTACCATTCAGCCAGCGCTTCTGGACATGCTGGCAAACAATAGCATTGATATTGAAAGCATCGGAAGCGAGAAAACAGCAGTATTCCTGATTACTGCTGATGAGAAGGCATCTGCTTATCGTTCGCTGGTAGCCTTGTTTGTCAGCCAGAGTTATCAACAGTTGATCTATGCTGCGGGAAAAAGTGGTGGTCGTGTTGTACGGAGAGTGAATTATATTCTTGATGAATTTTCTTCTCTTCCTGCAATTGGCCAAGACTCCTTCCCTAGTATGATCACAGCAGCCAGATCGAGAAATATTCGTTTCCTGATTGTGGCTCAATCGAAGCATCAGTTGAAGTCGAAGTACGGTCCTGAGGCTGATACCATCATGGCAAATTGTACAAACTGGGTCATTATGTTCACAAGAGAACTGGAACTGCTGCGAGAGGTTTCGGAACTTTGCGGTGAGAAGGATGGAAAACCGAACATTTCTGTGTTTGATTTGCAGCATTTTTCTAAAGAGAAAAACGAAGTGCTGTTGATGGCAGGCCGCATGAAGCCTGCGGTAGTTCAGCTTTTGGATATCGGCCGATTGGATCATATGGACCGGAATATTGGAACGAAGAAAATCCACATTGAAACTCCGGCACGGATTCCCAGAGAACAACTGGATTTTTCAATTGACCCTAACACACTTCTGGAAAGTAACGATGATGATTACGATCAGCCTTTTACTTTTCCTGAAAACGATTTGTTTGGTAAACCATTTAATGTGGATGATTTGGTTAAGAAAATTGATCAGAAGATAGCAGAACTGGAAGAAGAGGAACGCAGAGAGAACGGACAAACAGCTGAGGAGGGATGACGATGAAGCAAGATTCTTATGAAGAGTACGGTAAAGATAACCTGAGCTATACTTTGCAGATTGATAAGGTTGATGACATTGTTCAAAGATTGCTGCGCGACAATCAAAGAGAATACGATATTTATGTTGTTCGTGAGAGAGTGCGTGAAATCACCGACATAGTTAGAGATTTTCTGGCAAGATACGATCAGGATGGCAAACCCGATGAATGGCATAACTTTGCGGTGAGCCTTGCAAGACATAACCATTATGGACTCGCATGTGATATCCTGGATCGTGCACTGGAGCGTAATCAGAAGAATACGGATCTACTTGCCGATTACCTGCAGTTCGGTATTTGCTGCAACCGTAAAGATAAGTGTCAAACACACTACGAAACGTTGAAGAGTATTCATAGGAAGAAATATAGCTGGCGAGCATTCAGTTTTTCTATTGATTACCTGATGTACATCTGGGAACAGAGTGATACATTGGAAGAAATGGAATATCTGGAAAAGGACATGCTTGGTTTGGCACAAGATTTCCATAAGTATTTCCCGAAACTGGAGGAAAGCTACTCTTCGGAAGCCGATATTTATTCCAAGCTTCGTGAGCATGATAAAGTGATTGAAACTTTGGAAAAAGCATTGAAGGAATTACCACGGACTCCCAAGTGTGCACTTCAGCTGGCGGATGCATGGTTTGAGCAGTGTGAGTACGATAAGGCATTAACTGCTCTGCGCCGAGCAGTGAAGAACGCAAATCAGCCGCAGCAGGGAATCAATTCCGGATATGCACGGTGCTTGATGGGTTTAAGCTTGCTGGCCGATGCCGAGCTCAAGGATGAAGAGATTTCTGAGGAATTGATTCGCAATGTATTTTTGGAATTTAACCTTGCCGTTCCGAGAGAATACAGACATGCACCTTACCGCAATACCGTGAAGGAAAAGACACGAGAGGTGTGTTTGCGCTATAAGGTTCAAGTGCCCCCGGAATTCGAAGATCTTCACAATTTGGTAAACAACAGATAAGAGTCGCATTAATTGAACTATATAGAAAATGCCGCCTTTGGGAAATAAATCCCAGAGGCGGCATTTTGTGTGGTGTCTGTTTGATGGTATGATTACATATGTGTACCAATATGTGCAATTAATACTTTGTTATCTTCAATTCCGGCTTTACCAGGATGAAAGTATATACGATCTTGATGTACTTTATCCATGCCGTGCCATTTCAGCTTAGTGTGCATTTCACAAAGCAGTTTTTCGGATATTTTGGTATGAGAGTTAGTGAATTCATAGTGAAGATTTCGTGTTGCGGTACGGGATGCTTGTGGAGAGCATTCGATACCAGATGTGGCTTCGAACTCTTCACATATTTCACGATAACCGATACCGTTACTCATCAATTCCATAAAACGATCCTTGAAGGCATCTAAAGCGTGAAGATGGGCTACAATAATTGGCCTTTCCGTAAAATAGTCTCCATTAAGGGTATTGAATGATTGGTACACTTTGGGATGGAAATATAGATTAGGAAAGCAATTTTTAGCTTCCGAAACGAATTCACTTTTCTTAACATGATTTGCTAAATACCATTGCAGAGCTTCCCAGAGGCGGGAGGTTGTTCCTACATACAGAACAGTGGATTCGTTATTGCAAATAGACATTACTAAACCATTTGCTACATTAAGTGTATTAACGGAGTGAAGGCATCGATTGTATTCTTCTTCGTCAATAGAAGTTGCCTTCTCAATTTGAATGGATAGCTCTTTCTTTAAATCTCTGAGATCCGGCTGGGATTGGTAGTCATATATCCAGTTGGCAAATTCTAAACCGCTGCATTCCTGAAAGAAAATATCATCAGTGTATACTATGAGAGTTGAGTTTGTGGTCATGCATTCAATGGTATCAACAAAACTTTCAAGTGTAGCGTATTTATCGCAGCTGCCGATGATGTCGGAAAACAAACAAAGATTCAACACACCACAGGAATTCATTTTTTCCTCCTCAGAAATCGTAATTCTGCTAAGTCTTTTTCTTCCTGATCAAAAAAGCCGTCAGGCCATTGTAAAACATCCATGCGCTCATTGAGGAGAATTCTGTTAATTTGAGGGGTCTTGTTCTGAATAGAAAAATAGTTAATACAAATCCGATCTGGAGCAATCGCATTTTTTAAAGAATATAAACGAATGCCATTTAGCACGTGTTCACTGTGGGTCTCGACAATCACATTGACCCCTGAAAAAGCAATCTGGGCTAGAAAAGCACCGATATGAGATTGACCACTTGGATGTAAGTGCGCTTCAGGGTTTTCAATGATAAGCGTAGAATTTGGCTGGGCTAGCAAGCCTGTTACAATGATCGGAAGAAGATAAGAAATTCCAAAACCAAAGTTGTGGGGGGAACTCCAATCAGTATCAAGTGTTGTTTGACGAATCATTAATTTGGCTGTTCTTGTATCGACATCCTCATCTGTTCTGAATTCAATGCCAGGAACAATATAATCCATCCAATATTCAATTTGTTTTGCCAAGGTGCTTACGGTGAAGGATTCTCCAACACGTCGACGTGTTTCGACAACAGTTTGGTATAGATTCTGCTCAATAGTGTCAAATGTATATTCGCCATGAATACCGCAAAGGTGATTCGTATGACTTAGTATGTCCTGATAATTCCGAGGGCCTTGGCGTTCTGCATTAATATAGTAGAAATCGGATTGACCAAAGGTGCACTCAGATAGAATATTGGGCGTATTATCTAAAGAAAATAAAAGTGAGAACTTATCGGTGTTCTTATGAAAGACGAAAGCATGGCCATCTACTTTGAGAGAGATTCTGTCAGTTCCGTCGGAAGAAAGTCGATCAAAGTTTCCGAGTTGCAGGTCGTATGGGCCATTAAGAGGTATCGTGAGCTCCGTTTGCTGAGTACCTGCATATTTCTGAATTTCGTCTAATGTATGACGAATCAGTAGAAGTGACTGAACAACGGTGGATTTTCCGACTGAGTTCATACCCACATTAACGGTTAGATTGGAGAATTCTACTGAGGTGGGTTGGGAATAACCTTTGAAATTACTGATGGTCAACGTATTCATTATCGATTACCTCGTTCAAAAGACGGTTTGCAACCTTATAGCTTAGATCAACATTGCGCACATCATTTGTAGCCATAGATAGTGCGCGGCTGTATTCTACATTGTTCTGGATTTCTGTCTCTAAAAGACTACGAGCCTTGGTTTCAAGATCTTTTTTGTTTAGAAAGTCTGTATCGATATCACAAAGGATACGAGACCAGGAAAGGAAAAGTGCTTTATTGATATAGCTTGATTTTCGAAATGCTCTATCACCAAATAACAATTTAGCATTGGCCATTGCTTTTTTGAACGCAGTTTCTATCACAGTAAAGTGGTTTTGACGAAGTTTATTTAGAATTTCAATAGTACCGTTTAAGTAGGCGTCCATGTCACCACGGTACGGTTTTTGTCCATATAGGTTATGATCTAAAAGATAAAAGGCAATAAACCGCAATACGATTTCATTGTCTGCCATGCGAGTTGAACTGATACTACGACGTGTTGCGGTTAAAAATTCCTCGGACTTGGCTAATTTTTTAATAAACTGCCGAGTGGCCGGATTTTCTAGGCAATTTCTAATCTCTTGTGCATTCAATGATTTTCCACCAGTGTTGATTCTGCGGAAAATATCATATTTTACTTTGTCTGGGGTTTGCGGATCAATGATATTGAAAAAGAGCTGTGTTTGCTCAATTCTTCTTACATATACAGGATCCAGACTGTCCTTTGGAGCTCTACTTGGATTTTTAAACCATTTTCCTTCACATTCTTTAAGGTATTCTAGATTTTTAAGTCGGAATTTGTTTGACAAAAAATCACGAATGACAGTTAATCGCTGAACTCCATCAACTACTTTAAACTTGCCCTCGTCATCTTGTGATAGATAAAAGACGGGCAAAGGGATTCTGAGTAGCAAGGATTCAATCAGACGAGATTTTCTTGTGATATCAAGCCATACGAATTCCCTCTGAAAATCAGGCGAAAGATCAAGCTCAGGATCAGAACTGTTGATCATCTGGAATACCTGATGAATTGAAAAAGGCTTCGTATCAACACGAATCAACTTTGGATCGTATGGATCACTATCTAATTTGGGAGCAACTGATGTGTCAATATGATGTTCATGCTCAAAACCGTCTGCGACCTCAGTTTGCTTTTGAAAAGAAAACTCTAACAAAGCGTTAGTGAACTGATCCTTAATATCTGATGTAGAAGTCAGAATCTTATTTCCTTTGTGAATATGAGTTACATTCCAAACGCCATCTTCGCTCCGAGTAGTTGTTATTGATAAGTCAAAATCAGGACCGACGGGTTCGGATTCGCACCGAGTCCAGTTGATGTTGGGAAACGTATCGGAATCATCTGCGCAAGCAAGAATGAATTCCACAACATCAGCATCGATGTTCTCAACGGTCAAGGTTATTGGAATAGTCATATATTGAACCTCCTAAAAACAAGGTAAAACAGCACTGCATTATTCCGTGCGTAATTATGGTCGATACTATGGCAATGTAAAGTTAATAGCCTATTGTGTATAGTATAACCTTTTAATATGGAAATAGCAACAATGATTTTGATAGGGAAAACATGTGTATTGCTAAAGTATACACAACTCGATGAACAAACTGAAATCGACTTGCTTTCATATGATGAAGCGATTTTGCTGAAAATCCGTAGTAGATGTTTGCAGACGTTTACTTTTTGGGAAGGGTGTGCGATAATAATCAAAAAGAGTGAAGAAGGTGACAATATGAAAAGAAACGCCAGCGAAGTATCCAAACTTAGTCCTGCATTTATGACAGGCGGTGGTGGTGAGAACTTTGAGAGACGTGTTGCGGCAGTTTTTGTGCTTTCCATGATTATTGACGGACTATCTCCTATTGTTGATGCACCGATTAAGAAACTCAGTTTTCAAGCAAAGCATCAAGGCTATGATGTTGATGACTTTGTGGTGACGGCACAAAGGGGAGAAAAAATAAAAAAGCTTCATTGCCAAGTGAAGCACGATTTGGTAGTCAGTGTGGCAGATTCTACCTTTCAGGAAGTAATTACTGCGGCATGGAAGGATTTTAACAAGAGTTCGTTTAATAAAAAGGCTGATCTAATTGCACTGATCACAGGATTTATCGCAAAAGATAGTATTGACGCACTGAGATATTTGCATGATCAGGCTCTTGCCGCAGGTGATGCCGAAGATTATCAGAATCGAATTAATCTGGCTCGTTTTACCTCAAAGGAGCGTAAATATAGATATGAAGCAGTGAAAGAATGCATCCAAGCAGCGAACGACGATGAACCCGCTACGGATGAAGAATTGTGGCAATTTTTCAGATGCTTTATACTGGCTGTATTCGATATAGACTACGAAAACAGTGTCAATCAATCTTTGATCCATTCACTCATAAAATGCAAAACCGACCAAGATGCCAGATTGGTTTGGAGCAGAATTGCGGATAAGTGCGGTTATTGGAAGCCAGCGGCTGCAACCGTAACCAAGGATTCTATCCCCGAAGACATTTTAGAACTGTTCGGAGCAATCGATGACAATGACATAGAGATTCCGCTCCCACCAACATTTGCACCTACAGATGCATGGGCAGTGGCTGTGCTCGTTGGCGCATGGAGCGAGAAGAACAACGCAGATATGCAGTCGATAGAGGCACTTGCGGGAACTACGTATGCAGTGTTCCAAGCTGAGTGCAGAAAGCATCTGGACACGGACCTAATTACCCTGAAAAACGGTATATGGAGAGTGCATAATCGCACCGTCTTGCTTGAAGCTGTTTGGGATCGTTATTTTGATGATTCGGTTCAAAACGCCTTCCGGCTCGCAAGGGAGTATCTCAAAGAAGTCAACAAGCAATTCGGTGAGGATGGGGAATTCTCCAATGTTATCCCGGAGTCGGGGCGTTTTTCTAATTCGGATTATTTCAGAAAAGGGCTGATGGAAGGTCTATGTATTCTGGCCAATGGCAGAAAACCTGCGCACTGTTCTGACCATCTGATCAGAAACGAATCAGTACGCCTGGTACAGTCTGTTTTTGAGGATTGTGATTGGAAACGGCTTGTTAGTATGGCCGATTTGCTATACCTGTTGGGAGAGATCTGTCCTGGCACATACTTGAACTGCCTGGAAAGATTCATTTACAGCAATCCCCAGGAAATGCTCCGCCTGTTCCCGAAGAAAAATGCATCTTTTCCGGATTGGAACTTCAGCAGCGAAGTACTGTTTTCTCTGGAACGATTGGCATGGCATGAAGACTACTTGGTTCAAACGGTTGTATGCTTGGGTGCATTGGAAGAACTGGATTACGAGGAAACCAATTGGGTGAACACACCGCTGAACTCGATGATCAGCATTTTGAATCCCTATTGGACACAAACCATGGCACCGTATGAGAAGTTTCAGAACGCTATTCAGGCCGTAGGTGTAGATCATCCTGATGTGTGTTGGAATTTGTGTTGCAGTATGCTCACCCGGAACTGCGTTGTTGGTATGACCAATAATCCATATCCTAAATATATACTCAGAGGCAGGGAAATCCACGCAGTATTATCAGGTGAGGAAAGAGATGGTCTCAGGAAATTCTATGCCAATCAGGTACTGACAACAGTAGGCACATCACCAGACCGATTCCAAAAGATTATCAAGAATATGACTGCGTTACCGAGCGAGAATCTGATGACCTTTTATGAACATGTACGATCTGCATCTGTTGCTTGGAGCGGCGATGAGAAGGGCGAAATCTGGAGCAAATTGACAGACTGGAAATATCGTTTTATTTTCCATAACGATAATCAAGATCCTTCCACTCCCGAATTCCAAGAGTTGTGCGATGTGATTGAAGTCATACGCCCGGAAAGTAGCCTTGTGCGCTACAAGCGATTGTTTCGGTCCCATTACAGCGAATATTCTGATGATCCGAACCGTTGGGAAAAGAAAGAACAGCAGAAGCAATCAGCTGTGATTGAGATTTATCAGAAATACGGAATTCACGCATTGATAGAGTTTGGTGAAGAACTCGACAGCGACTTTGATGTGGGCTATCGTTTGGGACAATACATCAGTACTGAAGAAATGTCCGATATCATACTGATGCGAGAAGCAGGCAAGCATGAACGGTTCTATGCAAATTTGGCGGGTTCGTTTTTTAAGAAGAATGGCATTAGCCAAATAAAGAATATCAGAAACACGGTAGATGATCCTGACCTGATGCAGTATCTCTTGTGTCAGGCTCCTTTTTCACAGGAACTGATAGACATTGTACCTGCGTGTTTGCCGGGCAATGAGGCGAGATTCTGGGAAACTGTGCGGATTGCGCCTTACTATTTCCGACATGCTGATTATGATGTTATTTCAGTTGTCAAAACGCTTATGCAGCGTCAGAGGGCACCGGCAGCCATTTCTCTTCTTGGGGATGCAGTTGAAAAACTACAGCCTGATCCGCAGTTGATTTGTAAGATGTTGGTGCAAGCTCCGAATGAGCAGGAACATGAGCGAATTGACCGTGACTCCACCAGAACATTGATTAAGTACCTTCAGGACTCCGGTGCAATTGATGTCAAATTGCTCAGCGAAATTGAATTTTTCTATTTGGTGTGGCTGGATGATTACTCGGATGTAAAACCGCGGGCACTGGAATACCGGCTGGCCAATGAGCCCAGTTGTTTCTGTGAGCTGATGTCTGTAACATATAAGAAACGGCATGCTGAAGCAAGGCCAAGATCGATTTCTAAGGCACTCCGTGAACGTTTGTTCCAGCTTACTTTCCACTACAGGATCATCCCCGGAACAGATTGGGATGGAAATTTTCACAGCGATGTCTTTGAAAACTGGTTGCGTACTGTGATTGCATGGGCTAAAGAAAATGATCGATACGAGGTTTCTATGCAGACGGTTGGCAATGCATTGTCTTATGTAACATTCGGAGACAACGGTCTCATTGATGCCACAATTATGGCTGCCTTGAATCGCATTGACAACGATGAGCTTCGCAGGGGATATCATCTGGGCGTTTTCAACCAGCGAGGTGTTCACTGGATTGATCCAGAAGGCAAACCTGAAAAGGAGTTGGCAAGAACATACCAAACGCGGGCGGATGCTGTGGAAAAGGTAGGTTATTCCAGATTTGCTGGCTTACTGCGCCGTATAGCAGATAGTTTTCTGAAAGAAGCTGAAGAACATATCAAAGAACACGCCGAGGAATTAGACGACTAAAGCCTGAGATAAAAAAGAGGGAACGCACAGCATTAGCTTAAGCAGTGCGTTCCCTTTGTGTTTATTCTGCTGAGAGTGCAATCACGGCAGAAGGGCGGAAAATGTTATTGACAGAACAGATCTGCTATAATAACCTCCTCCGCTGCATTGCGGATATTCTCCATCGCTCCGACCCAGGCCATTTGGTCCCGTACCTTCAGTTCTTCGGTGATGCCCTGCGCCTGTGCCATTTGTCTGGTCAGCAGCGCCATCCTGGCATTGGCTGCATCGTCGATTTCGTTTAGGTGTAAATTCCGCCCCCTGAGCCACATTTGCACGGACTTTTAGCCACACCCTCACGGGAAAACAGCCACACCGTCACGGCGG
>X409_Impala__coassemble_526_pt1 | contig 15187 bp, 16 predicted proteins | sample X409_Impala__metabat2_high_PE_002 | metagenome-assembled genome bin X409_Impala
GGAATCCCGCGAGGAGATCGCGGCGGCCCTCAAGGGCGCTGACCTGGTGTTCGTCACCGCCGGTATGGGCGGCGGCACCGGCACCGGCTGCGCGCCCGTCGTGGCGGAGATCGCCCGCGAGCAGGGCGCCCTGACCATCGCGGTCGTCACCAAGCCCTTCTCCTTCGAGGGCAAGCAGCGCATGCGCAACGCCGAGGCCGGCATCAACGACCTCAAGCAGCGCGTGGATACCCTGGTCGTGATCCCCAATGACCGTCTGCTGCAGGTGGTCTCCAAGGGCACCAGCATGGTGGAGGCCTTCGGCATCGCCGATGACGTGCTCCGCCAGGGCATCCAGGGCATCTCCGACCTGATCGCCCTGCCCGCGCTGATCAACCTGGACTTTGCCGACGTCAAGACCGTCATGGAGTCCGGCGGCATGGCCCACATGGGCATCGGCTACGGCGATGGCGAGAACAAGATGGTTCAGGCGGCCAAGAACGCCATTTCCAGCCCCATGCTGGAGACCACCATCGACGGCGCCCGCGCGGTGCTCATCAACATCACCGGCGGCTCCGACATCTCCATCATTGAGATCAACGAGGCGGCCAACCTCATCATGGAGGCGGCCGACCCCGACGCCAACATCATCTTCGGCGCCGGCATCGACGAGACCATGGGCGACCAGGTGCGCATCACCGTCATCGCCACCGGCTTCGAGAAGACGCCCTTCCCGCCCCGTGATCCGGTGAAGAAGGCCCGTGACATCGAGCGTGAGCGCCTCTATGGCTCCACCTACACCGGCTCCTTCGGCGCCTATGCCGGCACCGCGGACTTCGCGGCCCAGGAGGCTCCTGCCTTCGCCCAGCCCGCGATGGACTTCAGCCGCCCCTCCATGGGCGTGCCCGCCCCCGCTGCGCCCCAGCAGGCGCCCGTGTTCCAGCCCCAGCAGCCTGTGCAGCAGGTGCCCCAGACCACCAATCCCTATGGCGGTCAGCCCATGTTTGCCCAGCAGCCCCAGCAGCAGGCCTTCCAGCCCGCTTTCCAGGCCCAGCCCCAGCAGCCCATGATGGGCGGCAGCACCGGCCCCATGGCTCCCCAGCAGCCCGTGCAGCCCCAGCAGGACAGCCGCGGCGTGCCTGTGTGGATGAAGAAGCGCAGCTGATCCGGCAATACACACCGGCATGGTACGGAGCGATCCGCCGTGCCGGTTTTTCCGTGCAGAAAAGTTTTCGCCCAAAGTGGGGGATACCCCTTGCATTTTTCCGCCGGGTCTGCTATAATATCAAAGCCGTATTGCAATGACGACTGGGTCCCGTGCGATTCTTCTGTGTGAACCATGTCAGGACCGGAAGGTAGCAGCATTAAGCATTCGACGGATGTGCTGCGGGGCTGCCCATTCTGAGCGTACGGTATTATCTTTGGCTGCAACGCGCTGCTTCTGCAAAGGGAGCGGCGCTTTTTTGTCTCCGCAGCGGCAGGATGACTGTGCCTCTTGTCACGAAAGGGCGAAAAAACTCCATTCGCGACACACAGACGCCGTGGATTGCCGTATGTTTGCTGCTCCGGGTGGTTTACAATCGCCCGCCGGGCATGGTATAATGATCATAATGTGAGCGTATGCCCACGGGCTGCTCAGCATGGTATCAAGAATGGCGGCTGATACATCAGCCCCGTGATGAAGGAGAGAACGACTATGAAGATGACTTTCCGCTGGTATGGCAAGGAGATCGACCCCATTCAGCTCAAGTATGTCAAGCAGATCCCCGGCATGTCCGGCCTGATGGGCCTGCTGGACAAGCCCGCCGGCGTTGACTGGCCTGAAGAGGAAGTCAAGGAGCTGGTGGATTACGTCCACTCCTGCGGCCTGGAGCTGGAAGTGATCGAGTCCGTCAACGTCCATGAGGACATCAAGATGGGCCTGCCCACCCGCGACGAGTACATCAAGAATTACTGCTCCACCGTGCGCACCCTGGCCAAGTACGGCGTGAAGGTCATCGTGTACAACTTCATGCCCATCTTCGACTGGCTGCGTACCGACCTGGCCCGCGAGATCCCCGAGGATGGCTCCAACTCCCTGTATTTCAACGAGGAAGACCTGGGCGAAATGGGCCCCATGGAGATCGTCCGCCGCACCGCCGAGGACTCCAAGGGCTTCACCCTGCCCGGCTGGGAGCCCGAGCGTCTGGCCCTGCTGGAGACCACCCTCAAGCAGTACGAGGGCATCACCCCCGATATGCTGCGCGAGAACTACAAGTACTTCCTGGAGCGCGTCTGCCCCGTGTGTGAGGAAGTCGGCGTGAAGCTGGCCTGCCATCCCGACGATCCCGCCTGGCCCATCTTCGGCCTGCCCCGCATCGCCCACAGCCAGGAGGACTACGACAAGATCGTCAACCTGTACAACAGCCCCGCCAACACCCTGTGCCTGTGCACCGGTTCCCTGGGCTCCAACCCCGAGAACGACATCCCCGCCATCATCCGCCACTTCGGCGAGATGGACCGCATCGGCGCCATGCACGTCCGCAACGTGAAGTACCTGGGCTACCGTCACTTCCGTGAGGCGGCGCACCTGTCCTCCACCGGCGATCTGGACATGTTCGAGATCATGAAGGCGATCTACGACACCTGCCCCGACACCTACATCCGCCCCGACCATGGCCGCATGATCTGGGACGAGCAGGGCCGTCCCGGCTATGGCCTGTACGACCGTGCCCTGGGCGCCACCTACATCAACGGCATCTGGGAGTCCCTGTGCAAGATTTATGGTGACAAATAAGCATTGACTAAGTGAAGTGGTCAGTGGTATAGTGGGTATGACTCACGGCCACTGGCCACTTTTTATGGGAGGAATACGCATGAAGCTGACGTATCAGGGCATCCAGGACAAGGCTGCCTTTGCCGCCGCCAATATTGCGCTGCCCAGGTTTGATTGGCAGAAGATGTGTGCCGCCACGGAAAAGGCCCCCGTGTGGGTGCACTTCGGCGCGGGCAATATCTTCCGCGGATTTATCGCCGTGCTGCAGCAGCGCCTGCTGAACGAGGGCCTCGCCGAAAGCGGCATCGTTGCGGCGGAAACCTTCGATTACGATATCATCAACAAGATCTACGATCCCTTTGATTCCATGACCCTGATGGTCACCCTCAAGCCCGACGGCTCCACGGACAAGGAGGTCATCGCGTCCATCGCCAAGGGCGTCCGCGCGGATTCCTCCGATTCCGCGGAGTGGGTGAAGCTCACCGCCTGCTTCACGAACCCCGCGCTGCAGATGGCGTCCTTCACCATCACCGAGAAGGGCTATGCCCTCGCCAACGTCAAGGGCGAAATGATGCCCGTCGTCCTGGAGGACATCGCAAACGGCCCCGCCAGGGCCCGCCATGCCATGGCCGTCGTGGCTGCGATGCTCTTCGCCCGCTTCCAGGCCGGCGCGCAGCCCATCGCCATGGTCAGCATGGACAACTGCAGCCATAACGGCGCAAAGCTGAAGGAATCCGTCACCACCATCGTGGATGGCTGGGTGGAGAAGGGCCATGTGCCCGCTGCCTTTGCCGCCTGGGTGAAGGACGAAAAGCAGGTCTCCTTCCCCTGGAGCATGATCGACAAGATCACCCCCCGCCCGGCGGACGTCATCCGCGACCAGCTGGCTGCCCTGGGCGTGGAGGACATGGCCCCCGTCGTCACCACCCGCAACACCTACATCGCGCCCTTCGTCAACGCCGAGGCGCCCCAGTACCTGGTGGTGGAGGATCGCTTCCCCAACGGCCGTCCCGCGCTGGAGAAGGCCGGCGTGTACCTCACCGACCGCGACACCGTCAACATGACCGAGCGCATGAAGGTCACCACCTGCCTCAACCCCCTGCACACCGCCCTGGCGGTCTACGGCTGCCTGCTGGGCTACACCTCCATCGCGGCGGAAATGCAGGATGAGCAGCTGGTCCGGCTGGTCAGGACCATCGGCTATCAGGAGGGCCTGCCGGTGGTGGTCGATCCCGGGATCATCGACCCCAGGGCCTTCATCGACGAGGTGGTGGAGCAGCGCCTGCCCAACCCCTTCATCCCCGATATGCCCCAGCGCATCGCTACCGATACCTCTCTCAAGGTGCCGATCCGCTTCGGCGAGACCATCAAGGCGTACATTGCCGATCCGGAGAAGGACGTCACCGCCCTGACGGCCATCCCCCTGGCCATTGCGGGCTGGCTGCGCTACCTGCTGGCCGTGGACGACGAGGGCAAGGCGATGCCCGTCTCCGCCGACCCCATGTTGCCCGCGCTGCAAGCGGAGCTGGCCGGCGTGGAGCTGGGCAAGCCGGAGAGCTGCATCGGCAAGCTGGACACCATCCTCACCAACGAGGTCATCTTTGCCGTGGACCTGAAGAAGGCCGGATTGGCGCAGAAGGTGGAGGGCTATCTGAGCGAGATGCTCGCCGGCCCCGGCGCTGTCCGTGCGACGCTGAAGAAGTACCTTGGCTGATGCTGACATAAAAGGAGCCGCATTCCCGGTGGGGGAGTGCGGCTCCTTTTTGCCGTTCAGGAGAGCATGGCGATGGCCTGGAGCAGGCTGCGCAGGGCAAAGCAGAAATTCGTGGCGATGATCCCCATGCTGATGGCAAAGGTGAAGCCGTCATCGCGCATATCGTCCCGCAGGGCGCGCAATGCGTAGCCCGGGCCCACGATCAGGTTGTCAAAGAAATCTGCCCAGCGGCGCTTCACCGCCTCCCAGCCGGGACGGAAGGCGCCGGAGATCATGCACATCAGGTGGAACACGAAGCCCAGCCCCAGCCCCATGGCCCGGGCGGTCACCCCATTGAGGGCCGGCGAAGGCGCGCCAAAGTGGTTCAGCGCGTAATCAATGATGAAAACGAACACGCCGGGCGTCAGGATCAGCGCGAGCAGCACGGCCCAAAAGCCGCGGTAGGGGGATGGGCGCTTGCCGTTTTGCTCCATGGTGCAGCCTCCTTGTGCGGGAATGTTTTATTCTACCATTTCCGCGCAGCTGCGTCAATGCAGGGCACAAAAAACTCCCCTGCCGCAGCAGGGGAGCGATGGAAACGAAGATTACTTCACCTGAGCCAGGGCGTTGTTCACAGCCTCGATCAGACCCTGGGAAGAGTAGGTCGCGTTGGCAACAGTGTCAACACCGGCGGTGCCGTTGGCAGCGATGATCGCGTCGGGCAGGGTGTTGAAGGCCATGTCGCAGATGCCGGGAGTGTCGCCGTGCTCGAGCACTTCGATCTTGGCGATCTTGTCGCCGTCCATGGTCACCTTGACCTTGACGTCGCCGTGGAAGCCCTTGCCCACGCCGATGTACTCGTTGGCAGCCAGCTCGGGCGCTTCCTCAGCCTCAACGGAGGGAGCGGCGGCGAAGCCGTACAGGACGTTCAGGTGCTGGACCAGCTGGCCGGCCACGTCGGCGGACAGGGAGGCACAGCGGACGCCGCGCTCGGAAGAACCGAACTCGAAGCCGGAAGCGGCCATCCAGTTGCCCACGGAGTCCTTGCACAGCTCGGAACCGGCAACGGTGTGCACAGCATGCTCGGGCTTATCGGCGGGCTGGTAGATGGGCAGGTTGGTGCTCTCGTACCACTCGTAGATCTTGGTGCGGATGCCGGACATGTCAGCGCCGGTGGCGAACAGGTTCAGCACGGCGAAGGCGCCGCCCAGGGAGCCGCACAGGTTACGACGGCCATAGCCGCCGCCGCCATGGGCGAACATGCGGCCATCGATCTGGTTGTAGGGGTAGCCGTACTTCTCGGCCAGCAGGTCCAGGATGCCGGAGGCAACGCCAGCGCAGCAACCGCCCTTGGCGAAGAAGTTGGCGTAGACCTTATCCTGCACTTCCTTCACGTCCAGGCCGGGCCAGGTCCAGGGGAAGGCGGGAGCGGCGATCTCAGCCTCAGCAGAGGCAGCGGCGGGGATGGCGGCCACGGCGGCAGCGCCCAGGGACACCTTGCCGGCCAGCTTCAGAAAGTCGCGGCGATTCAGATTGCTCATTGTTTTTTCCTCCTATTCGGATTCTCATCGTGCATTCAGCACGGTTACAGATATTATACAACAAAAAAACAATTTAGGCAAGACTAATTTGATAAAATTCCTACAAAACGGGGGAATTTGAATCGGCGGGGCGCAGGATGAGGAAATCCCTTTACTTTTGGCGGTTTGTGCTGTATAATATGCTTTAGCGAATATGGCGGCAGGCAGTAAGGAGGCGATGGGAATGTTCAATCTGGGCATGCTGGAGATCGTTCTGGTGCTGGCAGTGGCGTTCCTGGTCGTCGGCCCGAAGGATCTGCCCCGGGTGGCCCGGTGGATCGCGCGGCAGCTGAAGAATATCAAGAAGATCATCCGTCAGCTGAAGCAGGAGACCGGCTGGGACGAGTTCGCCAAGGAGTTCAAGGACGTGGCGGATGACGTCAAGTCCACCGTGAAGGACGCGGATATCCGCAAGGAAGTCCAGCTCACGGCGGATGAGCTCCGCGCGGAAATGGAGGGCGTGCGCGCCGAGGTGGACAATGTCCGCCGGGATGTGCAGGGCGCGTCCGACGAGCTGAAAAAGGAAATCGAAGCATAATACAGGAGGTAACTTGTTATGAAGCTTGGTGTGTTGGAAATCGTTCTGATCCTGGTGGTGGTGCTGGTGCTGTTCGGCGGCGGCAAGCTGGCCGGTGTGGGCAAGGCTCTGGGCCAAAGCATCCGCGACTTCAAGAAGGAGATCAAGTCCGACGACGACAAGGCTGAGGCCAAGGAAGAGCAGAAGGCCGAATAAGCCGAAGGAGGTACGCTCCTGTGGCTCAGGAACAGAATAAGCAGCCGCTGGGGGAGCACCTCGTTGCGCTGCGCAAGATTTTGCTGCGCTCTGCGGCGGCCATCGGCATTGCCTTTGTGGTGGTGTTTTATGTCGCCATTGATGCGCTGATGGGCTTCATCACAGGGCCCATCGTGGAGCGCGGCATCACGGTCATCTACACCGAAATGTCCGCAGCGCTGATGACCAAGCTGAAGGTCGCTTTTGTTGCGGGCATCGTGATCGCCAGCCCCTATGTGTTCTGGCAGATATGGAGCTTTGTCAAGCCTGCGCTGTATGAGCATGAGAAGAAGGCATTCCGCCTGACCTTTGCGGCAACGGTGTTCCTCTTCCTGCTGGGCGTTATGTTCTGCTATGTGGCAGTGTACTTCCTGGCGGTGGATTTCTTCCTCGTCGCCGGTGAAGAGCTGGCAACGCCCATGCTGGCCATTGACAAGTATGTGAGCTTCCTCTTTGGCTTTGTGGTGCCCTTCGGCCTGGCCTTTGAGCTGCCGGTGGCGCTCTACATCACCACCAAGATGGGCCTGACCAATTACAGGATGCTGGCCAGCAAGCGCAAGTTCGTCATCCTTGCGGTGGTGGTGATCGCAGCCTTCCTCACTCCGCCGGATGTGGTCAGCCAGGTGATGCTGTCCATCCCGATCCTGCTGCTGTTTGAGCTCTCGCTCCTGATCTGCAGGGTCGTCAAGCCCAAGGCGCAGGCAACCCAGGAATAACACTTGAAGCACGGCGGATGATTCTGCTGTGCTTTTTTGCTGAAAAGTCCACGGAGCGTCGGTTGCCCGGGGGCGCCTCCTGTGCTACGATGGCCTGGAGGAGTTGATGCACATGAGATTTACACCGATCGACCTTCGGACCTGGCCCCGCGGGCAGATGTTCTGTTACTTTGCAAAAATGGCGCCAACGGGCTATTCCATCACCGCCCAGGTGGATGTAACGACGCTGCGCAAAACGCTGAAAAATGCCGGGCTGAAGTTTTTCCCGGCGTATTTGTGGCTGGTGACGAAGAACCTGAACAGGCAGACCGAGTTCAAGGTGGCCGAAAGGGATGGCATGCTGGGGTATTACGATGTGCTAACGCCGCTGTATGCCAGCTTCCATGAGGATGACCACACCTTCTCCCTGATGTGGACGGAATATGAGGACAGCTACCGGGCGTTTGATCAGCGGTATGCGGAGAATCAGGAGAAGTACGGCCAGGTGCACGGCGTGCTGGCCCAGCCGGGAACGCCGCCGGAAAACGCCTGTACGGTGTCCTGCCTGCCGTGGGTGAGCTTCAGCCACTTTGCGGTGCACAGCTATGAGAACAAGCCCTACTATTTCCCCTCGGTGGAGGCGGGGAGGTTCGTCGAGCAGGAGGGCCGCACGCTGCTGCCCCTGTCGCTGACCTGCCATCACGCGACCACGGACGGCTGGCATGTGAAGTGCTTCCTGGAGGCGCTGCAGGCAGACATGGACGCCTTTGAACAGTATCTGTGATGCAAAAAGCTCACCCTGCATGGCGCGGGGTGAGCTGATTTTATGCGGATGCGGCAGCGTGGGCGGCGGATCTCGTCTCCCGGTGCTGCAGCCAGGCGGAGCCGATGACCATCGTCCCCAGCAGCACCCAGGGCAGGGAAGTGAGCGTGTACGCGCCGATCATGGGCAGCAGCCCCTTTGTCACCAGGGAGATCACCACGATGGACATGGCGGCGGGGCAGATGTACACGTCCCCGTGGACGTGGAACACGCGGCCCAGGAAGTCGCCGACGATGTGCGCCGTGACGCCTGCCAGCACGCCCCAGCCGATGTTTCCGCCGGCGGCCATTGCATAGGCGGCGCAAATGGTGATGTGGTGGGTGGTGGGCGCCTTCGTTTTGCCCTGGCCAAGAACCAGCACCACGCAGCTGACGGTGAAGGGCAGGAAAATGCCGTACTGCCGGACGATCACGCTTTCGGACCGGAGCACTTCCGAGGTGCAGCAGGCCGCCAGCCCTGCGATCACGCCCGCGCACAGCACCATGTCAAAGGGGCGGGTCATGTGGGGCTGCCAGGCCTTGGCGCGGCGGTGGAAGCGTCCCAGCCGGGCGGATCCCTCATCCATTTTGCTGAAGACCTCGCGGTCCAGCACGATCTTCAGCGCCAGGGTGATGAACCAGATGTAGGCGGCGCTGGTGTCCATGACGGCGCCCAGGCCGATGCGGCCCATCAGGCTGTTGAGCACCCAGCCCAGGGCGCCCACGCAGCCGCCAAAGAGGATGACGTCCGGCTTGCCCAGGGTCCACAGGGCGCGGTCGGTGTTGCGCCCCTCGCCCCAGGGGAGGTACCCCCGCCAGCGGGCATAATGGGCAGAGGTCGCGCCGGCGGCGTAGGATACGGCAGGCAGCATCATCGGGCCAAAGGCAACGGCGGTGTGCAGGAAGGGCGCGTCCACTCCGCCAAAGAGCGCCGCCATCGAGATGGCGCAGAACACGCCCGTCAGCGCAAAGGCAGCCGAGCCGCCCAGCATCGCGCCGAAGGCTCCGCCGCAGAAGGCGTAAAACACATGCATCATGCGGATTCTCCTGTATCTTGGATTCCTCAGCATGATACGGCAAGCGCGGCGCTTTGTCAACCGGCCTGTGCAGAATTAGTACACGATATGTACAACATCCCTGCAGAAAATGTGGTATAATGAAAAAAATATCGTTTTCAGGAGGAGCGCGCAATGGATTACCGCACCTATCTTCGTTATAACCCCACCCAGGATGGCTACTTTGGCGAGTATGGCGGCGCGGAGCTGCCGGACGAGCTCAAGGCTGCCTTTGCCGAGATCACCGAGGCGTATCAGCATATCTGCCACAGCGCCCAGTTCATCAGCGAGCTGCGCCGCATCCGCAAGGATTTCCAGGGCCGCCCCACGCCGGTGTATCACTGCGAGCGCCTGAGCCGCAAGATCGGCGGCGCGCAGATTTATTTGAAGCGCGAGGATCTCAACCACACCGGCGCCCACAAGCTCAATCATTGCATGGGCGAGGGTCTGCTGGCCAAGTACATGGGCAAGAAGAAGATCATCGCGGAGACCGGCGCGGGCCAGCACGGCGTGGCGCTGGCGACGGCGGCTGCCTTCTTCGGGTTGGAGTGCGACATCTACATGGGCGAGGTGGACATCGCCAAGCAGGCGCCCAACGTGACCCGCATGAAGATCCTGGGCGCGAATGTGGTGCCCGTCACCCATGGCCTGAAGACCCTGAAGGAAGCCGTGGACGCCGCCTTCGAGGCTTACGCCAAGGAGTACAAGGACGCGATCTACTGCATCGGCTCCTGCCTGGGCCCCCATCCCTTCCCGATGATGGTGCGCGACTTCCAGATGGTCGTGGGCCAGGAGATGCGCGAGCAGTTCAAGGAAATGACCGGCCTGGAGCCGGATGTGGTCTGCGCCTGCGTGGGCGGCGGCTCCAACAGCCTGGGCACCTTTGTGCCCTTCCTGGATGGCGCCACGGAGCTCTACGGCGTCGAGCCCCTGGGCAAGGGCGACAAGCTGGGCGATCATGCCGCCTCCATGAAGCACGGCACCCCCGGCGTGATGCATGGCTTCAAGTCCATCATGCTCAAGGACGAAAACGGCGATCCCGCGCCGGTGTATTCCATCGCCTCCGGCCTGGATTACCCCTCCGTGGGCCCCGAGCATGCCTACCTGCGTGACCTGGGCCGCGTGCAGTATGACTGCGTGACCGACGAGGAGGCGGTGGAGGCATTCTTCGCGCTGAGCAAGTACGAGGGCATCATCCCTGCGCTGGAAAGCAGCCACGCGGTGGCCTGGGCCATGAAGAAGGCCAGGGAGATGAAGACCGGCTCCATCCTGGTCACCCTTTCCGGCCGAGGCGACAAGGACGTCGATTATGTTGTGGAACATTACGGCTACGGCGAAAACTTCACGCTGTGATCATCGCAATTTCATAATGATGCGGTACGCTCTGACAGCAGGGCGTGCCGCTTTTTGACATTGTGAAATTATTATTTATTCGATTTTAACAAATTCAAGCGTGTAAGCACTTGCATGAATGTTCAAAATGTAATATAATAGGTAGAAAGCTGCCGCATCGGACATCTATTCGCGGCGGCTGGAGGGATGTATCGAATTGTTCAAAAATGTTGACCCTACGGTCAAAAAGGAGACCCGCTACATCGGGCTGGTCGTGCTGATCCTGCTGGCGCTGATGGAGGCTGTGTTCCTCATCATCGGCAAGTGGGATCATACCGTGCTGCTTGGCGGCCTTTATGGCGCTGCCATTGCGGTGGGCAACTTCTTCCTCATGGGCCTGACGGTGCAGCTCTGCCTCACCCTGGAGCCCGACGAGGCAAAGAAGCGCATGAAGCTGTCCCAGCAGGGGAGGATGCTGATGCTGCTGGTGCTGTGCGTCATCGGCGGCGCAGTGCCCTTCCTCAACACCATTGCGGTGCTCATTCCCCAGTTTTTCCCGCGCATCGGCGTGACCATCCGCGGGCTGACCATGAAAGACAAGTGATCCCCATTCACCCTCAACCTTTGCAGAAAAGGAGGTGAAATACCTGTGAAAGACAAAAACACAAGATTTCGCATCGTGGATATCCTGCTCATCCTGATGATGGTGCTGCCCCTGGTGGCGGCAATGGTCATCAAGATCCTCACCAATGAGCCGGATCTCTCAGGCGGCGTCTCCATCGCGGGCGCAAAGATCTTCTTCACCATCCCCATGCCCATCCAGGACCTGATCATCACCGAGGCGCAGATCAACGCCTGGCTGATCCTCATCACCATTCTGGGCGCGTGCCTGTTCTTCACCCACGGGCTGAAGGAGGACAAGTGTGACTGGCGGCAGATGGCGGCAGAATGGGTGGTCGAGAAGCTGGACGGCCTGGTGGAAGCCTCCATGGAGGACGTCTTCCGCAAGAGCTACGCGCCCTTCATCGGCGCGATCCTGGCATACTCGGCCTGCTCCAGCCTCATGTCCCTGATCGGCGTGTTCCCCCCCACATCGGATGTGAACGTCATCGCCGGCTGGTCCATCATCGTGTTTGCCCTGCTGACCAAGAATAAGCTCAAGGCCGGCTTCGGGCATTACGCCAAGGGCTTCCTGGAGCCCATCCCGGTGATGCTGCCCATGAACATCCTCAGCGAGTTTGCCACCCCCATCTCGATGACCTTCCGTCATTTCGGCAACGTGATGTCCGGCTCGGTCATCGCGACGCTGATCGCCTGGGCCCTGCAGAACCTCTCCCGCATCGTGCTGGGCTGGCTGCCCGGTGTCCTGGGCGAGATCCCCTTCCTGCAGATCGGTATTCCTGCGGTGTTGAGCGTCTATTTCGACCTGTTCAGCGGCTGCATCCAGGCCTACATCTTCGCCATGCTGACGATGCTCAACATCTCCGGTGCTTACCCGGCGGAGGCCATCGCCGAGCGGCTGGCCAAGCGGGAAGCCAAGAAGGCCAAGACGGCCTGATCCCTGACCATGTAACTTTGCCGCAGGTGCGGCTCACACTACACAACACATTTTGAACGGAGGAAACTTACTATGATGGAAATCGCTATCGGTATCATTCTGGGCTGCTGCGCGCTGGGCGCGGGCATCTGCATGGGCATCGGCGCTATCGGCCCCGGCGTCGGCGAAGGTCACGCTGTTGCCAACGCCTGTGAGGCCATCGGCCGTCAGCCCGAAGCCAAGGGCGCTGTCACCTCTACCATGATCATGGGCTGCGCCATCTCCGAAACCACCGGTATTTACGCCCTGGTCATCGCCATCCTGCTGATCTTCGTTGCCCCCGGCATGCTGGTGAACACCCTGGTCAACGCCATCAAGTAAAGCAGGTGACAGAATGGGTAATCTGCAGATCGTATCCTTCAACCTGTGGCAGGTGCTCATTTCCCTGGCGAATCTGACCATCCTGTACCTGGGTCTGAAGAAATTCCTGTATAAGCCGGTGAAGGCCGTGCTGGAGAACCGCAAGGCGGCCATCGCCAAGGAGTATGCCGACGCGGAAGCTGCCCGTACCAGCGCCAACGCTGCCCGCGAGGAGTACGCCGCCAAGCTGGCCACCGCCCACACCACCGCCGATGAGATCATCCATGACGCCACCGTCCTGGCCAACCGCCGGGGCGAGAAGATCGTGGCTGACGCTCACCTCAAGGCCGACGAGATCGTCCGCCAGGGCGAGCAGGAGGCCGCCATGGAACGCAAGAAGGCCATGGAGACCATCCGCCAGGACATCACCGACGTGTCCGCCGCCATGACCGAGAAGCTGCTGGGCCGCGAGATGTCCGCCAGCGATCATCGCAGCATGATCGACGAGTTCCTGAAGGGCGTGGGTGAAGACTGATGACTGAAATGAGCAAGTCTTACGCCGATGCGCTGTTCTCCCTGGCGCTGGAGACGAACACGGTCTTCGAGACCCTCGTCGCCCTCAAGGAGATGCGCGACGGCCTCAACGCCACCGAGGGCGCGCTGGACCTGCTGGCGTCCCCCTCCATCCCCAAGGATGAGCGCTGCGCCGTGCTGGAAAAGGCCTTTGGCGACGTCAGCCCTGAGCATGTGCTGAGCTTTGTGGGCGTGCTGGTGCAGCATGGCCGCATCCGCGAGCTGAATGACTGCGTGGAAGCCTACACGGCCCTCCATGACGAACATGCCCGATTGTCCACCGCCCATGTGACCAGCGCCGTGGAGCTCACCGCCCCCGAAAAGGCGAAGCTCGTGGAGAAGCTGCAGAAGAAGCTGGGCCGCACCATCCACCTGGAATGTAGCGTGGATGCGTCCCTCCTGGGCGGCCTGGTGGTGCATGTGGACGGCAAGGTCATTGACGGCAGCCTGAAGCACAAGCTGCAAGAAATCAAGGAAGTGATGACAAAATGAGCAACAGACCGGAAGAAATTTCGAATATCCTCAAGGAGCAGATCCGGAATTACAAGTCCCGTATCGAAATGAACGAGACGGGTACGGTCATCACCGTCGGCGACGGTATTGCCCGTGTGTACGGCCTCCGCTCCTGCATGGCCAATGAGCTGCTCCGCTTTGAGGACGGCAGCTTCGGCATGGCCCAGAACCTGGAAGAGGACACCGTCTCCGTCGCCGTGCTGAGCGACAAGGACGAGATCCGCGAGGGCACCACCGTCTACCGCACCGGCAAAGCCCTGTCCGTGCCGGTGGGCGAGAAGCTGCTGGGCCGCGTGGTCAACGCCCTGGGCCAGCCCATCGACGGCAAGGGTGACATCATCACCAATGAGACCCGCCCCATCGAGTCCGAGGCCCCCGGCATCATCGAGCGCAAGAGCGTTCATGTGCCGCTGCAGACCGGCATCAAGGCCATCGACGCCATGATCCCCATCGGCCGCGGCCAGCGCGAGCTGATCATCGGCGACCGCCAGACCGGCAAGACCGCCATCGCCATCGATACCATCATCAACCAGAAGGGCAAGGACGTGCTGTGCGTGTACGTCGCCATCGGCCAGAAGCGCACCTCCGTTGTGCAGATCGCCAACGAGCTGGAACGCGCCGGCGCGATGCCCTACACCATCATCGTGTCCGCCTCCGCGGCGGAAAGCGCCCCCCTGCAGTACATCGCGCCCTACGCCGGCTGCGCGATGGCGGAGTACTTCCGCGAGCAGGGCAAGGACGTGCTGATCGTCTATGACGACCTGTCCAAGCACGCGGTGGCCTACCGCGCCCTGTCCCTGCTGATCCGCCGTCCTCCGGGCCGCGAGGCTTACCCGGGCGACGTGTTCTATCTGCACTCCCGCCTGCTGGAGCGTGCAGCCTGTGTCCACGAGGACTTCGGCGGCGGCTCCATCACGGCCCTGCCCATCATCGAGACCCAGGCGGGCGACGTTTCCGCCTACATCCCCACCAACGTCATCTCCATCACCGACGGCCAGATCTTCCTGGAGACCGAGCTGTTCCACTCCGGCATCATGCCCGCCATCAACCCGGGCATCTCCGTCAGCCGCGTGGGCGGTGCGGCCCAGCTCAAGGCCATGAAGAAGGTCGCCGGCGAGCTGAAGCTGCTCTACGCCCAGTACCTGGAGCTGAAGTCCTTCGCCCAGTTCGGCTCCGACCTGGACGCCGACACCAAGGCACGTCTGGCCCTGGGCGCCCGCATCGTCGAGGTGCTCAAGCAGGGCAAGAACAGCCCCATCCGCGTGGGCTGCCAGGTCGCCATCGTCTACGCCGTCATCCACGGCTACCTGAACGATGTGGAGATCAAGGACGTCGCCGCGTGGGAGGATCGCCTGTACGAGAAGCTCGAGGCGGAGCATGCCGAGCTGCTGGCCCGCATGGAAGGCGGCCAGTGGTCCGATGACGATGTGAAGGAACTGGAAGCGGCGCTTGCGTCCATGCGGAGGTGACGGGCATGGGAGCCAACACCAAAGCCCTGAAAAACCGCATCCGCTCCGTTGATTCCACGCTGCATACCACCAG
>X409_Impala__coassemble_527_pt1 | contig 15164 bp, 17 predicted proteins | sample X409_Impala__metabat2_high_PE_002 | metagenome-assembled genome bin X409_Impala
AGAAATATGTCGGCGTGGGGCTGATGGCGGCAGGCGTGCTGATGATGAAATGGAAGACGACATGATCCGCCATTCCCCTGTCGAACGCTTCCCTGTATCCGACAAAAGGACCGATTTTTCTTCGCAGGGATTTGCCTGCCTGAAAATGAATAACCTCCCGTGAATATCATCACAGGAGGTTCTTTGTATGCTTCAATCCATCCGCGATGGGAACAGCGTGATCGTCCGCCTGGCAGGCGAGCTGGATCATTGCTGCGCCCAGAGCGTCCGCCGGGAGCTGGACGGGCTGATCTCCGACCACAGCATCCGCTGGCTGATCCTTGACTTTTCCCGCCTGCAGTTCATGGATTCCTCCGGCATCGGGGTGATCCTGGGGCGGTACCGCCAGATGCGCGACCGGGGCGGCCAGGTGGGCGTTGTGAATATGAATCCCCACATCGCCCGCATCTTCCGCATGTCCGGCATGGACAGGGTGATCCGCCAGCTTGACAAACAGGAGGCCGCACAATGAACAGATACAACGAAATGGAAGTCAGCTTCCTCAGCGTGCCGGAGAACGAAGCCTTCGCCCGCGTGGTGATCGCCGCCTTCGCGGTGCAGCTGTCCCCCACGATGTCGGAGATCGCCGACGTCAAGACCGCCGTGTCAGAGGCGGTCACCAACGCCATCGTCCACGGGTATGAAGGCACCCGGGGCATGGTCACCCTGCGCGCCCGCATCGACGGCCCCGCCCTGGCCATCGAGGTCATCGACCGGGGCAAGGGCATCCCCAACGTGCCCAAGGCCATGGAGCCCTTCTACACCACCCACCCCGAGCAGGAGCGCAGCGGCATGGGCTTTGCCGTGATGCAGACCTTCATGGACGAGGTGGACGTGCGCTCCACCCCCGGCAGCGGCACCTCGGTCTGCATGCGCAAGCGCATCGGCGCCGGGGCGGCCCATTGAACGCAAAAGGCAGGCGGCATATCACCGTCTGCCTGATTTCATTTGCTCAGCCGTGGCAGGACTTCCGCCCGCACAAGGGATGGCACATCCGCCGTCTGCACCTGGTAGAACCGCTCCCCCGCGATGCGCACGCAGGGGCCGCTGTGGCACTCGCCCAGGCAGTGCGCCCGGATGACCTCCACCGCGTCGGCCAGGCCGAGGGCGCCGATCTCCCGCCGGAAGGCTTCTTCCAGGGGGCGTCCGCCGCCGTTTGAGGCGCAGCTCATGCCGCCGCACACGCGGATGAGGAGTTTGTCGTTGTCATAGTAGAGTTGGGTCATGGTGCCTCCGAACTGATTTGTGCGCGCCATTCATTCTCCAGCAGACCGTAGAAATACAGGTCTGCCCAGTTGCCGGCGCTGTCCCTTGTCTGGCTGCGCTGGACGCCCTCCAGGTGCATGCCCAGCTTCTTCATCAGCCCGACCGACTTGACCGGATCGATCGCCTCTGCAAAGACCTTGTGGGCTTGCATCACGCCAAAGGCATGGTCAATGACTGCGCGGCAGGCCTCCCAGGCATAGCCCTGCCGCCAGTACCCGCGGTTGAATATCCAGCCCATCTCATACACGCCCGGATCAGATTCATTGAACAGGATGTACCCGATGAGCTTGCCGCTTTCCCGATGCACCGCTGCCACCGCGCCGTGTTTTTCCATGCAGAAGCTGCGCAGGAAAGCCTGCGTTTTGGCCAGGTCGTAGGCCGGTTCGCAGTTCGCCATGGTCTCCTCGTCGCCGAAGATCTCCTGCAGGTCCGCCGCATCCGTCTCTGTGAAATCACGGATGGTCAGCCTTTTCGTCCCAATGTGCATCAGGCGATCTCCAGAGCGATCTCCATCATCTGGGTGAAGGAGTTCTGGCGCTCCTCGGCGCTCAGGCCCTCGCCGGTGAAGGGATTGTCGGAGATGGTGCAGATGGACAGGGCATTCTTGCCCGCGCGGGCCGCGTTGAGGTAGAGGGCCGCAGCCTCCATCTCCACCGCCAGCACGCCGAGGCCCTGCAGGATCTTCCCCTGGGGGCGCTCGTCATAGAACACGTCGGAGGAATAAAGCGCGCCGGGCACGACGTGGGCGCCCAGGCGCTCGCCGGCCTCCATCGCGGCCTTGAGCAGCTCCCAGGAGCAGCAGGGCGCCAGGTGGCCCTGGAAGCCATACTGTTCCCCGAAGGAGGAGTTGGTATACGCGCTCATGCCTGCCACGATGTCCCGCACCTGCAGCTTTTCGCTGAGCATGCCGGCGCTGCCCACGCGGATGATATTCTCCACGCCGTAGAAATTGAACAGCTCATAGGAATAAATGCCGATGGAGGGCATGCCCATGCCGCTGGCCATGACAGACACCCGCTTGCCCTTGTAATAGCCGGTGTAGCCCTGAACGCCCCGGGTGTTGTTGACCAGGACGGCGTCGGTGAGGTAGTTTTCGGCGATGTACTTGGCGCGCAGCGGATCGCCGGGCATGAGGACAGTACGGGCGAAGTCGCCCTCCTTGGCGGTGATGTGGGGGGTAGGGATCATGGGGAACGCTCCTTTCACGCGGATTTTCTGCTGCCATTGTACCACAGGTCGTGCCGGTTTGTACAGCGGGATTTTTGCGCTTCATCCCCGCCTTGACAATCCTTGCCGAATCCTCTACAATGATTTTGTACCCTTATGCAAGGAGCACGAAACCATGAACAAGCAATTTCTCCCGGTGACGATGGAAGAATGTCGCCAGCGCGGCTGGGACGCACCGGATTTTGTCTATGTTGTGGGCGAGGCCTATGTGGATCACCCCTCCTTCGGCCACGCCATCATCAGCCGCACGCTGGAAAAGGCAGGCTACCGCGTGGCGATGCTCTGCCTCCCCGACTGGAAGGACGAGAGCGCCTTCAGGCGGTTCGGCCGTCCGCGTCTTGGCTTTTTGGTGTCCTCCGGCGTGATCGACAGCATGGTCAACCATTATACCGTGGCCAAAAAGCGCCGCCACGATGACGCCTACGCTCCCGGCGGCAAGGCCGGCATGCGCCCGGACCGCGCCGTGGTGGTGTACTGCAACCGCATCCGCCAGGCCTACCGCGATGTGCCGATCCTCATCGGCGGCGTAGAGGCCAGCCTGCGCCGCTTCAGCCATTATGATTACTGGGATGACAAGGTGCGCCACAGCGTGCTGGTGGATTCCGGCGCAACGCTGCTGATGTACGGCATGGGCGAGAAGAGCATCATCGAGTGCGCCAACTGGGTGGCCGACGGCATGAACCCGGCGGAGCTGCCGAGGCTGCGCGGCGTGTGCTACATGTCCAAAACAGCAGATCCGACCTGCCTGCAGCTGCCCTCCCATCAGGAGGTCATGACAGACCGGAAGAAGTACTGCGAGGCCTTCACCCTGCAGTATGACGAGCAGGATCCCATCCGCGGCAAACGCATGTGCCAGCAGCAGGACAAGGACCGCTACCTCATCCAGAACCAGCCCAGCCTGCCCCTCACCCGTGAGGAGCATGACGCGGTGTACGAGCTGCCCTTCACCCGCACCTGGCACCCCATGTACCAGAAGGACGGCGGCGTTCCGGCGCTCCAGGAGGTCGAGTTCTCCCTGGCCTCCACCCGCGGATGCTTCGGGTCGTGCAGCTTCTGCGCCATCACCTTCCACCAGGGCCGCATCATCCAGAGCCGCAGCCCCGAATCCATCGTGAAGGAAGCCCGCCTGCTGACGACGCTGCCGAACTTCAAGGGCTATATCCACGACGTGGGCGGCCCGACTGCCAACTTCCGCATGCCCGCCTGCGAAAATCAGGCGAAGGTCGGCGCATGCAGGCAGCGGCAATGCCTCTTCCCCAGGCCCTGTAAGAACCTGCAGGTGGATCACACGGAATTCATGGGATTGCTGCGCCAGCTCCGCGAGATCCCGAAGGTGAAGAAGGTTTTCGTGCGCTCCGGGCTGCGGTATGACTACATCATGGCCGATCCCCACGCCGCCTCCTTCCTCAGGGAGTTCTGCGAGCATCACGTTTCCGGTCAGCTGAAGGTGGCCCCGGAGCATGTCAGCCCCCAGGTGCTGGACAAGATGGGCAAGCCCCGCCGCCAGCTCTATGATTCCTTCTGCGACCTGTACGGGCGCGTCAACGAGCGCCTGGGCAAGAAGCAGTACCTCATCCCCTATTTGATGTCCAGCCACCCCGGCAGCGACCTGACCGCCGCCGTGGAGCTGGCCTGCTATCTGCGGGACATCGGCTTCCAGCCCGACCAGGTGCAGGACTTCTACCCCACCCCGGGCACGCTGTCCACCTGCATGTTCTACACCGGGCTGGATCCCCGCACGATGAAGCCGGTCTTCGTCGCCCGCAGCCCGGAGGACAAGGCCATGCAGCGCGCGCTGATGCAGTTCGGCAACCCCCGCAACCACGATCTGGTGCGCAAGGCGCTGCGCCTGGCGGGCCGGGAGGACCTCATCGGGCGCGACAGGGAGTGCCTCGTTCCTCCGGAGCGGGAGCCCCAGCGGGACGCCCGCAAGCATGCCGCACGCCGCGACAACCCCGCCCACGAGCGCAAGGCCATCCGCCATGCGGACAAGCAGCCGTCAAAGCCCCGCCGCCATGGCCGGGACGAGGGCCCGCAGGGCCGCACCGAACGCCGGGGCCGCAGATAAAACAAACGCCGCACAGTTCGCTCTTCCGAGCCCTGTGCGGCGCATTTTATTGGATTTTCTTGCTGTACAGCAGGCATTTCAGCGGCACCTGCTGGCCTTTCAGCTCCATGGTGATGTCCCGTTCGCCCACCCGGTCAAAGCCGCGGCGCTCGTAAAACTGCCAGGTGCAGTTGTCATCGGTGTACAGGTAGACGGTCTTGCCCGGCTCGCGGCGCTCCAGCTCCTGCAGCAGCAGCGTGCCCACGCCCTTCGTCCCGGGCGCGGCAGCCAGAAAGACGATCTGCCCGTCCGGCTGATGCGTCCGGCTGTATTCAGCAAACATCTCCCGGTTGACCTGATCATAAACGCCCACGCTTTCCCGGAAGAAGAGCTTCTGCACAAAGTCTGCCAGCCGGACGTACAGCCCTCTCAGGAAGGAATGGCAGCAGGGCTTCTCACCCGTCATCTGGGCCAGCAGGAGGCCGACCAGCTCACCGCCCCTGTATGCCGCGATGACCTGGGTGGCCTTGTTCATTTCGTCACAGAGGAAATACCGCCCGTACAGCTGCAGCAGCAGCTTCCCCTCCAGGTACATGTCAAAATGCATGCCATCAATGGCAAAGCGGATGGCCTTGCTCATATCTGCGGGCCGCAAGGTCGTCAGTATGACCCCGTCCATCAGCACACCGCCCTCAGCACTTCCTCCAGCTCCTCCACGCGAAGGATCTCGATGGTGCCGTAGGGGGCATCCAGCAGCACTTCCACCGCGCGGCGATAGCGCTCCAGCGTTGCCAGGAACACCGGCGTATCCGGGCGGCGGCCCTCCCGCAGGGCGCTGTACAGCAGCGCAGCAACGCTCATCCAGCAGTGGTTGACCGTGTTCAGCACGATGCCCTCCACGTCCTTCACCGGCGGGAATACCGTATCAGCTGCTGCCGCGATCTCCCTGCGCAGCAAGGGCAGGAAGTGGCTTTCCAGCGCATCCTGATAGATCATCGCCATGGCGCGGCCCTCGGACCGGGCGATCACCGGCAGCAGCATGGTCAGGAAGCCGGCCTCCTCCTTGCGCAGGGGGATAAACCCGTGCAGCACCGCATTGATGCGCGCCATGGGGGCGTCAGCGGCGTCCAGCGCATCCGCAGTGAAGGCAGCAGCACGCTCAGCCCGGCGCTGGCACAGCGACGTGAGCACCTCATCCTTGCTGTCAAAATGGTGGTAAAATCCGCCCTTGGAAAGGCCGGCGGCAGCAATGATATCCTGCACGCTGGTCTTGTCATAGCCCCGCAGGCAGAACAGCTTTTCCGCATCATTGAGCAGCTGCAGCCGCTTTTCGTCACCCTTGCGCATCGTTTCGTCTCCTTGAAGCAAAATCAATCATGTACAGTATAGATGAAAGGCAGCTTTTCGTCAAGGGGAACGGCCCGCCGGGCAACATGCAAATGCTGTATTGACTTCCGCCGACCTGCGGGCGTATAATATGCGGGAGTAAGTATGAACAAGGGGGCTTGCGCATGTTTTTGATTGGCAATGAGCGCGTTGCACTGGTATCGGATACCGCCTGTGATCTCCCGCAGGCGCTGCTGGAAAAGCACGATATCCGCCTGGTATCCCTGCGGGTGGTGACCAGCCAGGGAGAATACCGTGACCGCACGGAGATCAGCGCCGACCAGGTCTATCAGATCATGAAGGCCGAGCTGCCCAAGACCTCCCTGCCCCTGCCGGAGGACGTCAGCGCCCTGTACCGCCAGCTCCGGGACGAAGGCGCCACCCGTATCCTGCACATCTGCATGAGCGGCAGCCTCTCGGGCACCTTCAACATGGTGTCCATCCTGGCGGATGAGACCGAGGACCTCCGTGTGGACGTGGTGGATACCCAGACCCTCTCCTGCGGCACCGGACTGCTGGTGCTGGAGGCCGCCGAATGCCTGGAGCGCGGCATGCCCGTGGAGGACGTGATCGAGCGCCTCAGGACGCTGCGAAAGCACCAGCTGGGCGCATTCGTCATCCGCACGCTGGAATTCCTGCGCAAGGGCGGCCGCATCGGCCTGGTGGAAGGCGTGGTGGGCAGCCTGCTGCAGATCAAGCCCGTCATCTACGTCAATGACGACGGCGTGTACGCCACCCTGGTCAAGGCCCGCGGCTTCGGCAAGGCCCTCACCGCCATGCAGGAGGAATTCTTCAAGCGCTACCAGGGCCGCAAGGTGCGGGTGGCCATCGTCCACGGTGCCGCCTACGAGGAGGCCAAGGCCCTTTTGGAGACCTTCCGGCAGAAGCTGGACGTGGTCTCCGACCTGATCGCCCCGGTCAGCCCGGCTTTGGCGATCCACACCGGCGCAGGATTGCTGGGCGCCATCGTGCAGTACGCGGATTGACGGATACGAAGCAATGATATACAAGAACGGCGCAGCTCCGCAATGGAACTGCGCCGTTAATTACTTTTCAGGAACCATTTTAAGCTTGGGACACCCGGCATTAATCATCGCCAATACCGACTCCCGGTCGTTTTCGCTCAGCTGTACCAGGTTTACAGGCAGAACGGTCTGCATGCCGGCGCATAGGAGCAACGTATCCCCAGCGCGGTAAGCGCACACCAGCTTGTTCAGCGGATATGTGAACTCATCACCATCCTCGTCTACGCGGTGGATGTCGTCCTCATCGAACCAGGTGGTCATCGTCCATGAATCGCTTCCAGCCTCATAGAAATTGGCCGCGACACGCTTGGACGACCATGCACCCACTGTGATACAGATAACAGCCGCAGCGCCAAAGGTCACCATGCACACAATCGCAGTCAGCAGGCTGTGCTGCAGTGAAGCGACAGAACAAACAATGCCGAGCCCACCGAACACCATGGCCATCACACGCATCATCTTCATGCTCTGCAAATAATGTGCATACCGCTTGGGGATGTTGCACTCATTCTGAGTAACCGTTGTAATGGTTTCGTACAAACGCATATTACTTCACCTTCGGCAGCTGGATCTTGATCTTGGGATTGTTCTGCTTAAGCAGCGCAAGAAGCGACTCCCGGTCGGTTTCGGAGAGTTCACCGGCAAACACGGGATAATACATGTTGCCCTTGGAAACCAGCGCCCACACGCCATTGGCGTCAAACACCTTCCGCACATTGGCCAGGGGCAGCTCGCCGCTGGCGCCATTGGTATGGTTCACCAGCATCAGCTTCTCATCGGTGAACGAGCTGGTATATTCGATCCTGCCGCCGGGCGCAGCCTCCTGGAACCGGATCCGGCTTTGCTTCTTCACCCTGAATGGCATGTAGATCTCCACAGCAGTGATCACCAGCCATAGCACCAGGCAAAGCACCGCATTTTCGGCTCCGAACCAAACCAGGCACAGCGCCAGCAGGAGCATCAGCCCGCACAAAACATAAGCCGCCTGGAGCCTGCCACGCTTCCACAGGCTGCGCATGGAGAGCGCCACGCTGGTGTCTTCGTCAATGGCTCCGCTGGTTTCGTACATGACTTTGTCGTCCATGCTCATTCCTCCTCGGCAGCAGACTTCCGGTCGGTTTCGTCCTCATCCTCCTCGGATTCCTCCGGGAGCTTCGAAATCAGCGCCTTCTCGATGCGGTGTTCCTCGATCTTCTCCACCACGATGTGGAGGCCGTGGCAGTCCAGCTCGGGCTGGGCGCCGTCCTCGGGGATGATGGTGAACTGGCTGAAGATCAGGCCGCCCAGGGTGTCGTAGTCCTCCTCCAGGGGAAGCTCGATGTCCAGGGCGTCGGCCACATCCGCCAGGGCTGCCTGGCCGGAAACGCGCCAGGTCTCCTCGTCAACACGGGTGATCTCCGCCTCGGCCTGGGGGTCAAACTCGTCATAAATGTTGCCGACGATCTCCTCCAGCAGGTCCTCCATGGTGACGATGCCCGCCATGCCGCCGTATTCATCGATGACGATGGCCATGTGGATCTTCTTGATCTGCATGTTGCGGAAGAGGGTATCCGCCTGCACGGTGCTGGGCACAAAGTAGGCCTCGCGCAGCATCTCGCGGACGGTGCGGGGCTTCTCCGTCTGCATGTTGAGGAGGAAGACGCGGGTATTCAGCGTGCCGATGATGTCGTCCATGTCCTCATTGTAGACAGGGAAACGGCTCAGGCCGGTCTCGCGGATGGTCTGGAGGATCACGTCCCACTCCTCCTCCACCCAGATGGCGGTGACGTCGGTGCGGTGGGTCATGACATTTTCGGCGGTGAGGTTATTGAACTCGAAGATGTTCTCGATCATCTCCTTCTCCGCCTCTTCGATCGCGCCGGATTCCTCGCCCATATCCACCAGGGCGCGGATGTCCTCCTCGGTGACCTCCTCCTCCTCGGCATTGGGATCGATGCCCATCAGCAGGAGCAAGCCGTTGCTGATGGCAGACAGCAGCCACACCAGCGGCATGAACACCGCGGAGCAGAAGCGGATCACCCCAAGGCCCAGGCGCGCCATCTTTTCGGGATATTGCATGGCGATGCGCTTGGGCGTCAGTTCGCCCAGGATGATGGTGAAGCAGGACAGGATCAGGGTAACGCCCACCACGCTCAGCGTATGCAGCAGATCCTGGGCGATCGTCACGCCGGATTTCAGGATCAGCCGGCTCAGCGGCTCCGCAAAGGCCTGGGCCGCAAAGGCAGCGCCCAGGAAGCCGGCAAGGGTGATGCACACCTGGATGGTGGAAAGAAACTTGTTGGGGGCCTCGCACAGCTTGAGCAGCTTCGCGGCAGCCCTGTCGCCCTCCTCCGCATCGGCGCGGAGCTTGGTTTCACTCAGCGACAGGATCGCGGCCTCCGTTGCAGCGAACCAGGCATTGATCAGGATCAGAACAAGCTGGAGCAGTAGCGGTCCCCATGGGTCGGCAGACACAGAGATTACCTCCTTCAATATCGCATGCGGCATTGACCGCACATCACATCCGCTCAGGCGGTATGCCCTGCCGGAAACGGCGGACTCATTTCCTGCTGGATGCAGCATACCAACGTATATTATAGCATGCCCTGCCAGGATTTGCAACTGCTTTCCCCCACGAAAAAGGGAGAGCGCAATGCGCCCTCCCGGGAATACAGGAATGTCAGTTGCCGCTCATGGAAGAGGTGAGCAGCAGCATCAGCACGCTCTCCGGCAGCGCCATCATGGTGTTGCCGGCCCAGCCGTTCACCGCGTTGTAAGCGCTGACGAACCAGTTGGCGAAGTCCGCGTCGCTCAGCTCGGCAGGACGGACGACGCTGCCGGACATGATGGAATCCACCGGATCGGAGGTGGCAATGTCGAATTGCACGGCGAGCTGCACGTCGTTGAAGGCGAACTCCAGCACTTCCTTGCCGTTGACGTCCACGCCGCTGAGGTCGTAGTCGCAGGTGTAGCCGATGGCCAGGGTGAAATTCTCCTCGTTGGGATGGGCGGCGAGGTATTCCTCGCTCTGGGTCAGGGTGAAGGCGATATCGGTCTTGAACTGGGTATCATCGGCAACATGCCAGAAGGAGAAGTCGCCTTCCGGGCCGTTGGCATAGGCGGTGTAATCGCCCTTCATGACGCCGTTTTCCTCCACCGCGTTGATGGTCATGCCGATCTCCTGCGTGCCCAGCTCGCTCATGTTGATCGTCCAGGCCTTCTCCTGGGCCAGCACGTCCACGCTGATGCCCTCGCCGTCAATATCGATGCTGCAGACGTGGCTCACGCCCTGGGCCACGGTTTGACGGGTGTAGACCACGTTCAGGATCTCCGTGACGCCATTCACATGCTCAGCAGAAGCGTCCGCTTCAACCATGCTCTCCGTCTCGGTGAACATGGGCAGCGCGCTGGTCAGGTAGACGACCTCCGCCGCGTCGTTGAAGTAAATACTGGTGACGAACTCGCCCTCCAGCATCTTCAGCGTCCTGGTCTGCTCGATCAGCTGGTCGAGCAGCTCCGCAGTGGTGGGATTGGCGGCAACATAGGCATCGTAGTCCTCATAGTAGCCGAACTTCTGGTACAGCTCGCCATTCTGCTCCCATTCAGCCGTGCGGGCTTCCTCGGAGACGCCCATGCCCTCGGCAGTCATCGCCGCCATGAACTTGGGGTTATCCTTCACAAACTGGAACAGCGCACGGAACGCGGCGGTGAACTCCGCGTTGTCGATGCTCACGCGGACGCCGTGGGTGGCCTGATCGCACATGCGGGGCACAACGATCTCATTGATGGGCTCCACGCTGTCCTTGAATGCCTGGACAACAGGCTCAAAGGCGGAGTAATCCATCGCCAGCAGATCCTCTACGGTCAGCTGGCTGCCCATGGCCTGCTCAAAGGCAGCCTTGTAGGTCGCGATCAACGCAGGCAGCTGCGCCTTCATGTCGGCCGCGTCCTCCTCGGTGAAGGCGCCCATGAGCACCAGCATGTCCAGCAGACGGGAAAGGATGGGCTCCACCTCGTCCATGGACAGCACGATGGAACCGCCGATCAGGTTGGACTTGATATAAGCGTCCTCGCCGCTGACGGCCCAGCCCAGGGTCAGCACATCCTTGCCGGTCAGGGACAGGCCCAGATCGACCTCGTCCCCCTGACAGGCCACGCGCATCCCCAGCGCCTTGACAAAATCAACAATGGCAGCATCCACGCTGGGATCGCCGGTATTCACGCCGGTGATCTCCGGCACGCTGATATCGATCGTCACCCGGCGGCCTGCGGCGATGGCGTCCTCAAAGATGCTCTGGCCGGTGATCATCTCCTCATCCAGGAAAATGGCCGTGGGGCCGTCCGTACCGCCGATCACAGCGCCTTCAGCCAGGCAGGGCACGGCGAACATCAGCATCGCCAGGATGAGGGAAAGCAGCTTCTTCATTCAGGTTCCTCCTTTTGTTCTTCAAATCCTTCGGATTCATTATACGCCCGCGCAACGGGATATGCAAGGCCGGGCATGGTATTTCTTCCGTCCTTTTTACAGGCGGATGATACACCCTTTGCCGCACCGTGACAAGGGTTTTTGCCCCAAATGTACATTCCCCTGCTCCAAATATGCATAACCATCCACGAAAGCACGCGGCGCCTTCACTAATAAGACGCATGAGACAGGCAGATTATTTCACCGATTCCGAAAAAATTTCATAAATATTGAATTTCCCAATGCTGCAAGCTGCATTTTCCCCCTTGTGGGGAATGTCAAACTGTGTTACAATAGTTATTGATGCTGAAAAGCTCACCCGATTTGAAAGGAGATCACACATTATGGAACTGCTCTACAAGCTGCTGGGCGTGGCCACCGCCGTCGCCGAAACCGTTGATCCCGCCGTTGCCGGCGAGGCCACCGAGGAGCTGAGCGCCGGCCAGAGCCTGCTGCTCTCCCTGGGCTCCTTCTTCCCGCTGATCATCATGTTCGCGCTGATGTACTTCCTGATGATCCGCCCCGAGAAGAAGCGCAAGAAGAAGGAAAAGGCCATGCTGGACGCCCTCAAGCGCGGCGACCGCATCTGCACCATCGGCGGCATCTACGGCACCATCATGGATATCAAGGACGACACCATCACCCTGGCCGTCGGCCGTGACAACCTGAGCATGGTCGTTGCCCGCTGGTCCATCCGCTCCGTGGAGGACGTGACCATCGAGAACGAGTCCGAGGCGCTGAACTGATCACCCCGTGAAGATCCGGCACCATGCCGGGTCTTTTTTCTTTGCACCATTCTCCCCCGCCCCGCATAGGCTGTGAGTGGAAACCACCCGAACGACCCATGTAACGGAGGCGGATGATATGAGCAACTGCAACTCTTTCTCCTGCAATACCTGCGGCGCCTGGCGGGGCTGCGGCAATGCCTGCGGCGCCAGCACCTGCGGCTGCGTCGCCGGCGACACGACGCCCGCCTGCAATCCCTGGGCGCCCTGGGGCCGGCCTGCCGGCGGCTGCTCCTGCGGGCGCTGCAACGCCTGCGGCAGCGTTGCGGCAGATACCACCTGCGGCACCTGGGGCGCCTGCTCCACCTGCGGCAATTCCCCCTGCACCTGCGGCAGCTGGAATGGCTGTGCCGCCGGGGGCAGCAGCGGCTATCTGGTGCCCCGGTATCAGTCCATCGGCCGTACATTCCAGCGGCGCATCACCCAGACCCTCTGCGCGGATGACCTCCCCGACTGCGCCGAATCCCCCCTCACCCTGGTGGGCGTGAGCGTCTCCGGCCAGGCCGCGTGGGAGCAGCTGAGCGAGTGCCGCCAGCAGCTGCTGCGGGTGACGGTGCCTGTCACGCTGCAGATCCGCGACTGCGCGGGCCGCTGCCGCACGGGCCATTCCACCGTCACGCTGACCATCCCCCTGTGCGGCTGCGCCAACCAGGACCTGTGGCGCGGGCAGCTCTATGTGGCGCCCTGCATCCGCCTGGCAGCGCCCGTCACCGAGAATGAAGACGGCTGCTTCGATGCGACGCTGGAGGTCCAGGCAGAGTGCTACCTGGTCCGCATGGTCGCCGTGAACGGCTGATACCACAAAGGGCAGCGGCGCATCCGTTTGAGGGTGCATCGCTGCCCATGCTTTATTCCCCCGCCCGGCGGAGGATCACCGTCAGGACGCCGTTTTGCGCCATGACCTGCATCTCCAGCGGGAAGGCTTCGTTGTTGTAGAAGGAAAAATCGCGGGTGCTGGCCACCGCCGCATCCAGGTTGCGGGGCACATACTTCACCCCGTTGTAGGAGTGGAGCTGCCATTCATCCAGGGTGACGCGCACCTCCTGGATGGCCCCGAAGATGGTGGTGCTCACCTGGCACACGCCGCCGCCATAGCCATAGCCGTCCTTGGAGACATTCTTGGCGTACATGTAGCCGTTGCTCTTGTTGTAGGGGCCGCAATACTGGTTGAAGCTGAACTTCTCCCCCGGCTGAAGGACGATCCCCTGCAGGCGGCGGACGGCCTCCTCAATGTTGAAATTGCGGTTCTCGGGGTATTTGCCGCCCAGGGAATCGTTGTAGAAGGTGGTAAAGCCGTAGATGGCGTCGCCGGGCTGTGCCTCCTCCGCCGGGACGAAGGGCACGAAGGTGTACGAGCCCATGGGCAGCTGCGCCCGGGCGCGCATCATGGGGAAGATGCCGATCTCCCGCGTGCAGAGGATATCCCCCGCATGCAGCGTGTTGCCCGAATACCCATCTACCGCCAGGAAGACGTCGCGGGTCATGGTGGCCACGCCCTCCAGCATGGTCGTGCCGGGCAGCGGTGCTTCCGTCAGCCGGTAGAACTGGTACAGCCGGTCGTGGGGCACATAGCCCACATCCTCGCCGTATTTGACCACGCACCAGTCGCCGTCCACGGTGTAAACGTCCACCAGCGTGTTCTCCGGGATGAGCCCCAGCCAGTCCCGGCTGCTCAGGTCCTTCACCTTGCGGATGCGGGTATCCAGGCGCATATAGGCCTGCCATTGGGGCTCGCCGGGCAGCGCTTCGCCGGAAGGGCCGGTCATTTCCGCCAGGGCGCACAGGGGCAGGAGCAGCGCAAGCAGCAGGCACAGGAGCTTCTTCATCATGGGTTCCTCCGAATCTTTTGGGGGTTCATATAATAGACGAATCAGGCTGGCAAAACGTTCCCGGTTTTGAAAATTTTTGTGAAAAAGAGGACGCTTTCGCGTCCTCTTTGGATTTTTCGGGGGATCACTCGAAGGTCACGGTGGTCTTGATGGGCGCCTGGCCGGTCAGCTCCACGGACAGGGCGTCGGGCTGGCTCAGGCCGCAGTACAGGTCAAAGACCTTGCCGTCGGCGATGCGCTCGCCCTCGTCGTTGACGACGGTGAAGGCGTTCTTGTCCAGCTTGACGGCCACCTGCTTCTCCTCGCCGGCCTTGAGGGCCACGCGGCCAAAGCCCGCCAGGTGGGTGTTGATCACCTCGTACTTGCTCTCGGTGTCACGGACGTACACCTGCACGACGGTCTCGCCGTCCATCTTGCCGGTGTTGGCAACGGTGGCGGTCACCCAGCCGTTCTCGGCGTCCACCGCGCAATCCTTCACCTCGAAGGTGGTGTAGGAAAGGCCGAAGCCGAAGGGATACAGCGCCTTGCCGGTGAAGTAGCGGTAGGTGCGCTCCTTCATGCTGTAATCGGTGAAGTCAGGCAGCTCCTCCACGCCGTGGTAGAAGGTCAGGGGCAGCTTGCCGGAGGGGCTGACCTCGCCGAAGAGGATCTCCGCCAGCGCGGTGCCACCCGCCTGGCCGGGATACCAGGCCAGCAGCTGAGCGTCGCCCTGGGGAATGTTCAGCGCGGAGCCGACGGCCACGACGGTGACCACAGGCTTGCCGGTGGCAACCAGGGTATCCAGCATCTTCTGCTGGCTCTCGGGGAGGTTCAGGTTTAGCTTGTCGCCGGAGGCAAAGGCATTGCCGGTGTCGCCCTCTTCGCCCTCCAGGGTGGCGTCCAGGCCCACGCAGGCGATGACCACGTCGGCGTTCTCGGCGATCAGCCTGCACTCGGCGGCGCGGTCGTCCTCAAAGCCCAGGGGCTGCATGCGGTCCTTGAACAGGTGGGCGCCCTCGGAGTACAGCACGCGGATGCCATGCTCCTTGCAGTAGGCGCGGATGCCCTCCAGGAAGGTCACATAGCGGCTGGAGGTGCCGTTGTAGTTGCCCTCCAGCCGCTATGTGACCTTCCTGG
>X409_Impala__coassemble_532_pt1 | contig 14891 bp, 15 predicted proteins | sample X409_Impala__metabat2_high_PE_002 | metagenome-assembled genome bin X409_Impala
GCGCATGCTGGTGCGCGACCCGATGGAGCCGCTGCACACCCTGGAGGAGCTGGGGCTCGTCCGCCTGGGGAAGGAGGAAGTCCTGCGTCGACCGGCAGGGGAGGCTGTTGACGCGGTCATCGACCCGCCGCTGACCCCCTACCAGCAGGAGGCGCTCGACGTGGTGCTGCCCGATCTGGAAAGGGGCCGGGGGAAATACCTGCTCCACGGTGTGACGGGCTCGGGCAAGACGGAGGTGTTCATCCGCCTGGTGCGCCATGTGCTGGCGATGGGGAAGTCCGCCATCATCCTCGTGCCGGAGATCGCCCTCACCCCGCAGATGGTCAGCTGGTTCCGCGCGCGCTTCGGCGACACGGCGGCGGTGCTGCACTCGCGGCTGTCGGCGGGGGAGCGCTTCGACGAGTGGCGGCGCATCCGCCACGGACAGGCCAGGGTGGTCATCGGCGCGAGAAGCGCGGTGTTCGCCCCCTGCGAGGACCTGGGCATCATCGTGGTGGACGAGGAGCACGAAACCACCTACCTGAGCGACCGGCATCCCCGCTACGACGCCCGGGATGTGGCGGCCTTCCGCGCCGAAAACGAGGGCGCGGCGCTGCTGCTGGCCTCCGCCACGCCGAGCATCCTGTCCTTCGCCAAGGCCCGGCGCGGGGATTACACCCTGCTGGAAATGCCCCACCGGGTGAATGACCGGCCCATGCCCCAGGTCACCGTGGTGGATATGCGCCGGGAGATCGAAAGCGGCAACCGCAGCGTGTTCTCCGGCGTGCTGATGCAGAAATTGAAGGACTGCATGGCCCGCGGCGAACAGGCGATGCTGCTGATGAACCGCCGGGGCTACAATTCCTTCGTCAGCTGCCGCAGCTGCGGATTGACGATGAAGTGCCCCAACTGCGACGTGGCTTTAACCTACCATTTGACAACGGGGGATGGGAAACTGCACTGCCACTACTGCGGCTACATGACGGATACCCCGGAAAGGTGTCCTGAGTGCGCGAGCAAGTACATCCGCTATTTCGGCGCAGGCACGCAGAAGGTGGAGGACGAGCTGCACAAGCTGCTGCCCGGCGTGCCGGTGGCCCGCATGGATGTGGACACCACCTCCGGCAAGGAGGGCCACGCCAGGGTGCTGGATGAGTTCCGCTCCGGGCGGGCGAGGATCCTTGTGGGTACGCAGATGATCGCCAAGGGCCTCGACTTTCCCCGTGTCACCCTGGTGGGCGTGGTCGCGGCGGACATGACGCTGAACCTGCCCGACTACCGCAGCCGGGAGCGCACCTTCCAGCTGCTGACCCAGGTAGCGGGCCGCGCAGGCCGGGGCGCCATCCCCGGCGAGGTGATCGTGCAGACCTACAAGCCGGAGGACGAGATCATCCAGGCGGCAGCCAGCCAGGACTACCGCGCCTTCTTCGAGATGGAGTTCTCCCGGCGGCGCACGGGGCTGTATCCGCCCTTCACCATCCTCTCGCGATTGCTGGTGGAAAGCCCGAACGAGGCGTCCGCCCGCCGCGTGGCGGAGGCGCTGCACGCCCGGTGCCAGCAGCTGCTGGAGAGCCATCCCACGTGGAAAAAGCGCGTCCTGATGATGCTGCTGGATCAGCCGGGCGTCAGGGTGCTGCGGGGGAAAAGCCGCTGGCATGTGATGTTCAAGCTGCTGGTCAACCCCGCCACGGAAGAATTCGTCGCCGCGCTGACCGGGCTGGCCCGCGAACCCCACGAGGGCGCGGAGGTCTATTTTGAATATAACCCCACGACGATGATGTGAGCGTTTCGACATCTTGTACCTGTTGGGCGGGCAATGCTCGCCCGTCTGGCGAACAATATAGAAGATAAAGAACAGGAGCTATAAAGACCATGGCTATTCGTAAAATCGTGACCCTGGGGGACGACGTCCTCCGCAAGGAGTGCCGCAAGCAGGACAAGTTCGACGTCCGCCTGGCCATCCTGCTCAAGGATATGGCCGATACCATGTACCGCGCCGAGGGCGTGGGCCTGGCTGCGCCCCAGGTGGGCGTGCTGCGCCGGGTGTGCGTGATCGACGTGGGCGAGGGCCTGGTGGAGATGATCAACCCGGTCATCACCAAGCGCGAGGGCGAGCAGACGGGCCGCGAGGGCTGTCTGTCCCTGCCCGGCCGCCAGGGCGTCGTCACCCGCCCGATGAAGGTGACCGTCAACTACCAGGACCGCCGCGGCGCCTTCCAGCAGCTGCAGGCAGAGGGCTTCTTCGCCCGCGCCTGCTGCCATGAGATCGACCACCTGGACGGCCGCGTGTACATCGACGTGATGGACCGCGAGCTGACCCCGGAGGAGATCGAGGGACATATCCCGGAGGATGATGACGAGTGAAGATCGTATTCATGGGCACGCCGGAATTTGCCGTGCCGAGTTTGCAGGCCCTGTGCGACCATGGCTATGAGGTCGTGGGCGTATTCACCCAGCCCGACCGTCCCAAGGGCCGGGGCAACAAGGTGATCGCCAGCCCCGTCAAGCAGCTGGCCGTGGAGAAGGGCATCCCCGTGTTCCAGCCGGTGCGCATCCGCAAGGACGGCGTGGAGGACTTGAAGTCCCTCGCGCCCGATCTGTGCGTCACGGCGGCCTTCGGGCAGATCCTCAGCCAGGAGATCCTCGATATCCCCCGGCTGGGCACCATCAACGTGCATGCGTCCCTGCTGCCCCGGCATCGCGGCTCCGCGCCCATCAACTGGGCCATCCTGCAGGGTGATGAAACCGTCGGCGTGACCACCATGATGACCGACAAGGGCATCGACACCGGCGATATGCTCCTCAAGGCCGAGACGCCCTATATCAAGGGCGAAACGGCGGGCGAACTGACCGTCCGCATGGCGGAGCTGGGCGCGCAGCTGCTCATCGACACGCTGAAGAAGCTGGAGGAGGGCAGCCTTGCGCGCATCCCCCAGGATCATGCCAACATGACCTACGATCCCATGCTGACCAAGGAGATGGGCGTCATCGACTGGACGCACAGCGCGGCGGACATCGTCAACCGCATCCATGGCCTGAACCCCTGGCCCGGCTGCTCCACGGCGGTGGAGGGCGGACGGCTCAAGCTCCTGCGCGCAGAGGTTGCGGAGGGCGCCGGTCAGCCCGGCGAGATCATTGTGGCCGATCCCAAGCAGGGCCTCGTCATTGCGGCGGGGGATGGCGCGGTGAGCGTCAAATTGCTCCAGGCCCCCGGCGGCAAGCCCATGAACAGCAAGGATTATCTGCGCGGCCACCCCATGGCCGTCGGCACCGTACTGAAGGAGGAAATCAGCAATGGCTGATATGGATAACAACAAGCCCCGTGGGGATAAGCCCGCATTTTGTGACCGCAAGCCCTCCTTTGGTGGGAATGGCGTGCGGAAATTTGGCAATAAATCTGGCTTTGGTGGAAATCGCACCTCGAATGGCGAACGCAAGCCCGGCTTCCGTGGGGACAAGCCCCGCTTTGAGGGCGAAAAGCGCACCGAGCGTGGGGATAAGCCTGCGTATGGCGAGCGTAAGTCCTTCTCCGGTGGGGATGGTGCGCGCAAGTATGGCGATAAGCCTTCCTTTGGTGGGAATCGCGGCGGAAATCGCCCCGGTTTTGATCGCAATGGTGGGAATCGCAAGCCCGTCCAGGGCAAGAGCATCAAGCCCCACCAGCAGGAGGGCCTCCCGGCCCGCCGCCTGGCGCTGGAGGTCATCCGCGAGGTGACGGAGAAGGGCAAGTTCATCCACCTGGTGATGGACGAGAAGCTGCGTGCCTGCACGCTGCCCCTCATCGACCGCCGCCTGGCCGCCCGCCTGGCCTACGACACCATCGAAAATCAGCTGTACCTCGACCACGCGCTCAACCAGCTCATGGCCAAGCCGGACTGCGACATCAGGCTGAAGAACGTGCTGCGCCTGGGCGCATGCCAGATCCTGCTGGAGGACCGCATCCCCGAGAGCGCGGCCTGCAACACCGCCGTGGCCCTGTGCAAGGAGCTGGAAATGGAGGGCCTGGCCGGCGTGTGCAACGGCATTTTGCGCAACCTGGTCCGCCAGAAGGACGAGCTGCAGTGGCCCGATCCTGAGGAGAACCCCGTCAAAGCCCTGTCCATCCGCCACAGCGTGCCCGAATGGCTGGTGGAGAAGCTCCTCAGCGACTGGGGCGACGAGGCCATCAGCCTCATGGCCTTCCACAGCCACGACAGCTACATCACCGTCCGCCCCAACCTCATGAAGCTGGACGACGCGGCCTTCGAGGCCTTCCTGAAGGAGAAGGTCTGGGAGCACGAGCCCGGCAAGGTGGCCCACTCCTGGCGCATCCGCAATATGGCGGAGATCGCCCATGACGCGGGCTTTGTGGGCGGCAAGTTCTCCATCCAGTCCGAGTCCTCCATGATGGCCGCCATGGCCGTGGAGCCCAGGAAGGGCATGCAGATCCTCGACTGCTGCGCGGCCCCCGGCGGCAAGAGCGTGCTGATGGCCGAAATGATGGGCGGCTCCGGGCGCGTGCAGGCCTGGGAGCTCCATGAGCACCGCACTGAGCTGATCGCCGCCCAGGTGAAGCGCCTCGGCCTGGAAAACGTCCGCCCCATGACCCGCGACGCCGCCGTTGCCCGCCCTGACCTGGAGGGCATGATGGACGCCGTCCTGCTGGACGCGCCCTGCTCCGGCCTGGGCGTCATGGCGGACAAGCCCGACGTGAAGTACCGCGTTACCCCCGAGAGCGTCAGCGAGATCGTGGCCACCCAGCGCCGGCTGCTGGATGCCGTCTGCGGCTATGTCAAGCCCGGCGGCACGCTGGTGTACTCCACCTGCTCGGTGCTGAAGGAGGAGAACGTCCGCCAGGCGGAGGATTTCCTCGCCCGTCATCCGGAGTTTGAGCTGGTGAAGCTGCCCGAGACCATCCCGGCGGAATTCCGCCAGCACGAGGACGTGGGCCTCCAGCTGCTGCCCAGCCGCGACGGCGTGGAGGGCTTCTACATCTGCAAGATGCGCCGCAAGAGGGGTCTTCGACCCATTTCTTAAGGAGTTACTATGACTGAACTGACCGGCCTGTACCTCTCAGAGCTGACCGACTGGTGCAAGGAGCGCAAGCTGCCTGCCTTCCGGGCCAAGCAGATCTTCAAGTGGATCCACCAGGGCGTGGATTTTGACGGCATGACCAATCTGCCCCTCAGCCTGCGCGAGCAGATGAAGCAGGAGGCCGTCGCCCAGCCGGTGCGCATCGTCCATGAGCGCCGCTCAAAGATCGACGACACGGTGAAGTTCCTCTTCGGTCTGCGGGACGGCAACTGCGTCGAGGGCGTGCTGATGCACTACCACCACGGCTACACCCTGTGCATTTCCACCCAGGTGGGCTGCCGGATGGGCTGCACCTTCTGCGCCTCCACGCTGGACGGCTGCGTGCGCTCCCTGACCGCTGGCGAAATGCTGGGCGAGGTGCTCTGCGCCAACCGCTACATCGTGGAAAAGGGCCTCCCGCTGGAGGAGGGCCAGTCCCCCCGGGTGCACAACCTGGTGCTGATGGGCAGCGGCGAACCCCTCGATAACTACGACAATGTGATGAAGTTCCTGCGGCTTCTTCGCGAGCCGGAGGGCGTGCAGATCGGATTGCGCAACGTGAGCCTCTCCACCTGCGGCATCGTGCCGAAGATGTACGACCTGGCCGGGGAGGATCTGCCCGTCACCCTGAGCGTCTCCCTGCATGCGCCCAACGACGAGATCCGCAGGCAGACCATGCCCATCGCGAAAGCGTACCCCATGGAGGAGCTGCTGGGGGCCTGCCGCAATTATGTGGAGAAGACCGGCCGCCGCATCATCTTTGAGTACGCGCTGGTGGGCGGCGTCAACTGCGAGGAGAAGCACGCGGTGGAGCTGGCCTCGAAGCTGCGCGGGCTGCAGTGCCACGTCAACCTCATCCCGCTGAATGTGGTGGAGGAGCGCGGCCTCTCCGGCGTGACGGAAAGCACCGTCCGCAAATTTATGAACACCCTGGAAAATCTGCATATCTCGGTGACCCGCCGCCGCGAGATGGGCGACGACATCGAGGGCGCCTGCGGCCAGCTGCGCCGCAAGACCATCAGTGAGGGTATGTATGAAGCATAAATTCCGTTTCACCAAGGATGCGATGAAGCGCCTGAAGGACTTCATCCGTCTCAAGGACAGGGAAGAAACGACTGCCGAAGCGCCGGCGGCGGAAAAGCCCGGCCTGCGCGTGTATGCGCTGACGGATGTCGGCAAGGTGCGCGCTGCCAATCAGGACGCGCTGGTGCTGGATGAAGCCCTGCAGCTTTATGGCGTGGCGGACGGCATGGGCGGCCACAACGGCGGCGAGACAGCCTCTGCCGGCGCGCGGGACGGCCTGATCGCGGCCCTGCAGGGCAGGGAAGCCTCCCTGGATGCGCTGCGGGAGGCCGTCACCAGGGCCAACGCTGACCTCTTCCAGCAGCAGAAGGACGATGAACGTCTCTCCGGCATGGGCACCACGCTCTCCGTGATCTGGATGAGCGAGCATTTCGTGTACCTTGCCCATGTGGGCGACAGCCGCATCTACCGCTTCCGCGGCGGCAAGCTGGAGCAGATGACCGACGACCATTCCCTCGTGGGCGAATTGGTCCGCCAGGGCTACCTCACCCCGGAGCAGGCGGAGAATCACCCCAACAAGAACGTCATCCTTCGTGCGGTCGGCACGGAGGAGGGCATCGACGTTGACCTGGCGGTGGAGGAGCGCAAAGCCGGCGATCTGTGGCTGGTATGCTCCGACGGACTGCACGGCATGGTGAAGGATGAAGCGATGGAGGCCATCCTCAGCGTCAACACGGCGGAGGCGGCGGTGAAGCTGCTGATGGACGCAGCCCTTGCCGCCGGCGGCCGGGATAACATCAGCGTCGTCCTGGTGCAGGATGGGGAGGTGGCCCGATGAACGAGAAGATCCTCGCGGGCCGCTACGTCCTGGTGGAGCAGATCGGCATCGGCGGCATGGCCATCGTCTACCGCGCCATTGACCGCAACACCGGCCACAGCGTGGCGGTGAAGGTCCTCAAGCCCGAGTTCAACCGGGACGCGGAGTTCGTCTCCCGCTTCCAGCGCGAGGCTGAAGCCGCCTCCAAAATGACCCACCACAACATCGTCAACCTGCTGGACGTGGGCATGGACGGCGAGAACCGCTACCTCATCATGGAGTACGTCAAGGGCCAGACCCTCAAGGAGGTCATCCAGGAGAAGGGCCGCCTGAGCGCCCCCGTGGCGGTGCAGATCACCATCCGCATCCTCTCGGCGCTGCAGCATGCCCACCAAAATGGCATCATCCACCGGGACATCAAGCCGCAGAATATCCTCGTCCACGCCGATGGCCACATCAAGGTGGCGGACTTCGGCATTGCCCGCATGGCCAATTCCTCCACGCTGACCCGCGGGGATTCCGTCATGGGCTCGGTGCATTACTTCAGCCCCGAGCAGGCCCAGGGCAAGGGCACCGACGTCACCAGCGATCTGTACTCCGTTGCCGTCACCCTCTATGAGATGCTCACCGGCCGCGTGCCCTTTGACGGCGACAGCCCCGTGGCCATCGCCATGCAGCACCTCCATGCCGCGCCGGAGCCCATCCGCCGCTATGCCCCCGAGGTGCCCGAGGCCATCTGCCATGTGTGCATGAAGGCCATGGAGAAGGACCCCGCCTACCGTTACCGCTCCGCCCGCGAGATGGCCTCGGAACTCCGCATGGCCCTGGAGGGCCGCATCAGCGAGATGCAGCCCCGCCTGGTGGAGAACCTGACCCCGGCCCAGCCCGCGCCCTCCTCCATCCGCAGGAATGGTGTGCGGCAGAGCACCGGGCGCAACCGCGTGGGGAAGAACGACACTGCCTGGTGGATCATGACGGCGGTGGTGACCCTTGTGGTGATCGCCGGTCTGTATGTAGGCATACACTCCATTTACAGCAAGGTGGTCAATTCTGTAACGACGGAGGCCTATGTGGGCCGTGAGGTGGCGGAGGCACAGCGTGCCATCACCCGCAGCGGCCTCAAGGCGGAGGTGATGGAGATCAACCATCCCAGCATTGCCAGCGGCATTGTGGTGATGCAGGCGCCCCAGGAGGACACGACCCTCCGCAAGGGCGACAAGGTGGTGCTGACAGTGTCCAAGGGCCCCGCCAGCCAAACGGTCCCCAAGCTGGTGGGCATGACGCGCCAGGATGCGCAGACCGTCCTCAAGCCCTATGGCCTCACCCTTTCCGTGGTGGAGTACCGCGTGTCCTCCGTCCATGAGGCGGGCAAGATCATGGAGCAGTACCCGGAGCAGGGGACGCTGTGCCAGAGCGGCGACATCGTGCAGGTGACCATCTCCGGCGGCGTGGCTTATGTCCCGCTGGTGACAGGCCGCCTCATGCCCGAGGCCAAGGAGCTGATCGCTGCGGCCGGGCTGACCCTGAATACCGACATCACCTACAAGGAGACAGAGGCGGAATCCCTGCATGGCCGGGTGACGAGCCAGTCCATCGCGGCAAATTCCCAGGTCATCCTGGGCACCAATATCAGCCTGACGGTCTATCGCGTGCCCTCGCTGATGAAGAAGGCGAAGATCACCCTGGATCTGCCCGCCTCCGACGCGCTGACCTCCGTCCGCGTGACGCTGCAGGACGAGAGCGGCGAGTACACCGTCTATCAGAATGATTACCCCGCCAATGCCAGCCGCCATCCGGAGATCGAGCTGGCGACGGACAACGCCGGCGTCTACACCTACCGGGTGTATATCAACGATGTGTTCAAGTATTCGAGTTCGGTGAAGTTTGAATGAGTGAAGAAATGATGAAGCAGGGCGTGCTGGTGCGCGGCTTCGGCGGCTTCTATGTCGCCGTGGATGACGCGGGCGCCGAGCACATCCTGCGCTGCAAAAAGAAATTCCGCCGCATGCACATTTCTCCGCTGGTGGGGGATGAGCTGCTCTTCACCCCCGGCGAGGGGGAGGAGCACGGCTGGGTGGAGGAGATATTGCCCCGCAGGAGCGAGTGCCTCCGCCCGCCGGTGGCGAATGTCAGCCTGCTGGTGGTGGTGATCTGCCCCTCGCCGGAGCCTGATCTGCTGCTGGTGGACCGGCTGCTGGTGCGGGCGCGCCTGCAGGGCATGAAGACCGCCATCGTGGTCAACAAGTGCGATCTGGATGACAGCCTGGTGGCCGAGATCCGCCGCCAGTATGCCGGGGCGGACTGCCCCGTCCTGGGGGCAAGCGCCCGCGAAAAGCATGGCCTGGACGAATTGCGCACCCTCATGACCGGCGAAAGCTGCTGCTGCCTGACGGGGCAATCCGGCGTGGGCAAGTCCACGCTGCTCAACGCCCTGCTGGGCCTCACGCTGGAGACCGGCGAGATCAGCGAAAAGATCCAGCGCGGCAAGAATACCACCCGCCACGCGCAGATGCTCATTCACGATGGGATCCGCGTGCTGGATACGGCGGGCTTCTCCCTGCTTGAGCTGGACGCGAAGATGGAGCCGGACAAGCTGCGCGAGTGCTACCCGGAGTTTATCCAGCACGAGGGCTGCTGCCGCTTCACCCCCTGCATGCATGACCGGGAGCCCGGCTGCTCGGTGACGGCGGCGGTGGCGGCAGGGGAGATCGACCCTGGCCGCGTGGAGCGCTACCGGCTGCTGCTCAGCGACGTGCGCGAGACCTGGAAACAGCGATACAACTGATATTTTTCGGGAGGAAATCTTGATGAAAGTATCACCTTCCATCCTGGCGGCAGATCCGCTGAACATGGGCCGCGACGTGCAGCGCATGGTGGACGCCGGCGCTGACTGGCTCCATGTGGACATCATGGACGCCCATTTCGTGCCCAATCTGTCCTTCAGTCCGGCGCTGACGGCGGCGCTGCATGCGCGCTTTCCTGCGCTGCCCCTGGACGTCCACCTGATGATGGACAACCCGGAGAAGTACATCGACACCTTCATTGATGCGGGCGCATCGGTGCTGACCATCCACGCGGAGATCGCGGCGGATGTGGCGGCGCTGCTGGATCACATCCGCGCCCGCGGGGTGAAGGCCGGCCTGTCCGTCAAGCCCGGCACCCCGGCGGAAAGCATCCGCCACCTGCTGCCCCATGCGGATATGGTGCTGGTGATGACCGTCGAGCCCGGCTTCGGCGGGCAGAAGTTCAACCCGGATATGCTCATGAAGCTCACCGCCCTGCGGGAGATGGGCTACACCGGCCTCCTGGAGGCCGACGGCGGCGTATCCATGAAGAACGCGGCCCTTCTGCGCCAGCATGGCCTGGACGTGGCCGTCATGGGCACCGCCATGTTCGGGAGCGCCGACCCCAAGCGCGATATGGACGCCATCCACGCGATGTGATGCCGTCGCGCTGTCGTAGGGGCGGGCATTGCTCGCCCGCCGGGCACGGATAATCACTGCTGCCTGTGGAAAACCTTCCTGCAAAGGAGGTGTCCGCATGCGCAAGCCCCTGTTTGCCCCGCCCCAAAAGAAAAAACGCATGGGCCGCAAGCCCGTGCGCAGTTAGGATGTGACCGCATGCTGCCCAATGTTCCCGCTCTGCTGCTGGAAAAGCTTCGCGCCCAGTACGGCCCCGCCCTCGCGGAGGAGATCGTCGCGGGCTTTGTCCGCCGCCCGGTGACGCTCAGGGTGAACACCATCAAGTCCACCGCGGAGGCCGTGGGCGAGGCGCTGACCAGGGCCGGCATCGCCTGGGAGAAGGCTGCCTGGTATGAGGACGCCTTCATCCTGCGTGACGTGCGCGAGGAAGCCGTCCAGGCCCTGCCGGAGTACGAGGCGGGCCACATGTACCTGCAGAGCCTGTCCTCCATGATGCCGCCGCTGGTGATGGCCCCCTGCAGGAACGAGTCCATCCTGGATATGGCGGCGGCCCCCGGCGGCAAGACCACCCAGATGGCTGCGCTCTCCGGCAATGCGGCGCTCATCACCGCTTGCGAGAAGAACAAGATCCGCGCTGAGCGGCTGCAGTTCAACCTGGACCGCCAGGGCGTGAAGCGGGTGAACGTCATGTGCCAGGACGCGCGCCAGCTCAGCGACCTGTTCAAGTTTGACAAGGTGCTGCTGGACGCCCCCTGTACCGGCGCGGGCACGATCCTCATCGCCGAGGGCGAACCGGAGCGCCGCATGGACGCCGCCTGGGTGACGAAAACTGCGTCCACCCAGAAGGCCATGCTGAAGAAGGCGCTGACGCTGCTCTCCGCCGGGCACGAAATGGTGTACTCCACCTGCTCCATATTGCGGGAGGAGAACGAGGACGTCCTCAAAGCCGTGCTGCCCGCCATGAACGCGGAGGTCGTGCCGATTGAGCATGCCTTCCTGCAGCATGTGCCGCTGCTGCCCACCACCATCCCCGGCGTGGTGTGCGTCCGCCCCACGGAGCTCTACGAGGGCTTCTTCGTGGCGAAGATCAGGAAGAAGAAATAAGGAACAGGCCTCCGTCCGGTGAGACGGGGGCCTGTACGTTATTCAATGATATGTGCGCGCAGCCAAGCTTCCACCTGTGGGACGTCCAGGGTGCCCTGGGCGACGCCGAGGCCCAGCTCCACCAGCTCCTCCTGGGTGTAGAAGAGCTGCACGGCATTCCTGCGCAGGATCATCAGCATCGTGGTGACGCCGATGCGCTTGTTGCCGTCCACAAAGCCGTGGTTCTTGGTCAGGCCGCAGCAGATCGCCGCAGCTTTGGCCAGCAGGCCGGGATGGGCTTCCACGCCGCCGAAGGCAGCATTCGCCCGGCGATGGCGCTCTCGATCAGCCGCACGTCGCGGACGCCCGCTGCGCCGCCGGTCAGCTTGACCAGACGTTCATGGATCATCAGCACCTGTTCGATGCTGGGCAGCCAAATGCTCATTTTGCCAGCTCCTTCAGGGCGGGAAGATTCTCCGTGATGAGGGCGTCCACATCCTCAATGAAGCGCTGCTCCTCCTTCTGCCTGAGGAACTGCATGAAATCCAGCACCTGCTGCTGGGTATGGATGGGAAGCGTTCTGGCTTCCTCCGTGATGCGCTCAACCAGGGTCATCGCATCCACCTCCTTGCCTTCATTATACACAATTTTTCGGCGGATTACAAGCGGCATTTCGATTTCCGCCCCTGTTCGCCTTGACAATCCACCGGACAAAGAGTATGATGAATTGAGCATAAATGTTCTCATGGAGGGAAGGCATGATCGTCCTTGGCATTGACCCCGGCTACGCCCTGATGGGCTGGGGCGTGGTGGAAGCAAACGGCAGCCAGATGAAGCTGCTGGGCTACGGCTGCATCGAAACGAAGGCCGGTACCCCCATGCAGCATCGCCTGCGCACGCTGCAGCTGGGCATCCGCGACCTGACCCTCATGTACCGCCCGGACGAGGTGGCCTTCGAGGAGCTGTTCTTTGCCCAGAACGTCACCACGGCGCTCATGGTCGGCGCGGCGCGAGGCGCAGCCATCATCGCGGCGGCGGAGTACACCGAGAACCTCTACGAGTACACCCCCATGCAGATCAAGCAGGCCATCACCGGCTACGGCAAGGCGGACAAGAAGCAGATCCAGCAGATGGTGAAGATGCTCCTGCGCATGGACGAGCTTCCCAAGCCCGACGACGCCGCCGACGCCATCGCCTGCGCCATCACCCACTGCCAGGCGGGAAGAATGAGGGAACAGTTTAGAATGAAATAGGAGGCAAGCAGTGCGTAGTGGAGCAATCTACCTGGTGGTGCGTAACTTTGAAGCATCCCTGGACTTCTACGAGAAAGTGCTGGATATGCAGGTCAGCGCTGTGAATGGCAGCCGATTTGCGATGTTTTATCACGAAGGGCTGAACCTTTGCCTGATGAACGGGTATTATGATGTGCAGCACCCGGAGCTTGTCAAAAAAAGCGGTGCGTATATCCCGGTGTATGACGACCAGCATCTGATCGCGGATGCAGAGAACTCCCGTAAGGTCTTTATCAACTTGGGTGTGGATGATCTGCGGACGGAGTATGAGCGCATCCGAGCGCTGGGCATCGCCCGGGAATTGACCCCCATCCGCTATATTGAGGTATTTTCGCCCTACTGGTACTTTACCTTTCAGGATCCGGATGGTAATCCCATTGAGGTAACGGGCTCGTATCACGAGGACTGATGCTGCATGGTTGGTCGTTATTTGAGTTAAGGAGGACGAAGTCCTTGTACGCATTTATTGAAGGTCAGGTGGTCGAAAAGACCAATAACACCCTCGTGCTGCTGGCTGGCGGCGTGGGGTATCTGCTCAACTGCTCCATGTCCACCATTTCCGCCGCGCCCAAAACCGGCGATACCATGCGCTGCCACACCTGGCTCAGCGTGCGCGAGGACGCCATGGAGCTTTTCGGCTTTGCCACCAAGGAGGAGAAGCAGCTCTTCCTGCTGCTGACCGGCGTGACCGGCGTGGGCCCCAAAATGGCCCTGGCGCTGCTGTCCACGCTGTCCGCCAGCGATCTGCGCCTGGCCATCATCATGGAGGATGACAAGACCCTGGCGCGCGCCCCCGGCGTGGGCAAGAAGATCGCCCAGCGCATCACCCTGGAGCTGAAGGACAAGCTGGGGCAGTTCGAGTTCTCCGGCGGAAGCAGCCCTGCAGCGGCCAGCGCACCTGCTGCGCCCGCAGCGGCGGACAATGTCGCCCAGGCGATGGCGGCGCTGACCGGCCTTGGCTACACCCCGCAGGAAGCCCGCGACGCCCTGCAGAAGATCGAAAACAAGAACGCCCCTGTGGATGAGCTGCTGCGCCTGGCGCTACGCTCCATGGCGGGATTCTAAAGAACCCCTCAGTCAGCTTGCGCTGACAGCTCCCCTACGAAGGGGAGCCATAGTAACTGAGCCTCCCCTTTGTAGGGGAGGTGACTGAGCGTGAGCGAGGTCGGAGGGGTTGTCCGGTGGACAATCAATTACTGCTGACGAGGAATCATTATGATGGAAGATCGTTTTATGGCTCCCGGCTACCAGCCGGAGGACGTGGTGGAGCAGAGCCTGCGCCCCCATACGCTCAGGGAATACATCGGCCAGACTGCCGTGAAGGACAGCCTGAGCATCTACATCCAGGCGGCGCTCAGCCGGCATGACGCGCTGGATCACATGCTGCTCTACGGCCCGCCCGGCCTGGGCAAGACCACCCTGGCCAACATCGTTGCCTCGGAGATGGGCAGCAACATCCGCATCACCTCCGGCCCCGCCATCGAGCGCCCGGGGGACCTCTTGTCCATCATCACCAACCTGAACCAGGGCGACGTGCTGTTCATCGATGAGATCCACCGCCTCTCCCGCACCTCGGAGGAGGTGCTCTACTCCGCCATGGAGGATTTCGCGGTGGATATCGTCACCGGCAAGGGCCCCATGGCCAACTCCATCCACATGGCGGTGCCCAAGTTCACCCTGGTGGGCGCCACCACCCGCGCCGGCCAGCTGTCAGCGCCCCTGCGTGACCGCTTCGGCATGCTGTTCCGGCTGGAAATGTACACCCCCGAGGAGCTGGCGCAGATCGTGCGCCGCAGCGCGTCCATCCTGGGCATCGATGCGGACGCTGCCGGCATCCTGGAGATCGCCCGGCGCTCCCGCGGCACGCCCCGTATCGCCAACCGCATGCTCAAGCGCGTGCGCGACTATGCCCAGGTGCGCGGCGGCGGCGTGATCACCGAGGAGATCGCCCGCGAAGCCATCGCCATGCAGGGCGTGGACGAGCTGGGCCTGGACAAGACCGACCGCACCATGCTGACCACCATGATGGAGAAGTTCGGCGGCGGCCCCGTCGGCCTGGACACCCTGGCCGCCACCACCGGCGAGGACGCCATCACCATCGAGGACGTGTACGAGCCCTACCTGATGCAGCTGGGCTTCCTGATGCGCACCCCCCGAGGCCGCGTCTGCACCCCCGCCGCTTGGAGCCACATGGGCAAGACTGCCCCCGGCGCAGGGGAGCAG
>X409_Impala__coassemble_534_pt1 | contig 14754 bp, 12 predicted proteins | sample X409_Impala__metabat2_high_PE_002 | metagenome-assembled genome bin X409_Impala
CCGGCCACATAGCCGATGCGCCAGCCGGTCATCGCATAGGCCTTGGACATGCCGTTGACCACGAAGGTCTGGTTCTTGATATCCTCGGAAATATTGGCGATGGACAGGTGCTTCTCGCCGTCATAGATGAGCTTCTCGTAGATCTCGTCGGAAACGACGTAGAAGGGGTGGCTCACTGCCAGATCAGCCACGAACTCCAGCATTTCCTTGGGCCAGATGCTGCCGTTGGGGTTGGAGGGGCTGGTGATGATCATCGCCTTGGTGCGGCGGGTGACGCGGGAGGCGATGTCCTTCTTGGTGGGGATGAAATCGGTGGCCTCGTCGGTGGGGATATACACCGGCACGCCGCCGGCCATGCGCACCATCTCAGGGTAGGAGACCCAGCAGGGGGTGGGGATGAGCACCTCGTCGCCGGGGTCGATAATGGCCTGGAAGATGTTGTACAGGCTGTGCTTGGCGCCGGAGGACACCACGATGTCCTGGGGCTTGTAGAACAGGTCGTTATCCCGTTCCAGCTTGTCGCAGATGGCCTTGCGCAGCTCAAAGGTGCCGGAGGCGGGGGTATAGCGGGTCAGCCCCATATCGAGGGCCTCCTTGGCCGCGTCCACAATGTGCTGGGGGGTGGGAAAGTCCGGTTCACCGGCGCCAAAGCCGATCACATCCACGCCGCGGGCCTTCATTTCCTTGGCGCGCGCGTCGATCGCCAGCGTGGGGGAAGGCGCAATGGCCTGACAGCGATGAGAAACGGAGAGAGACATGGCGGAGGACCTCCTGCATAAATGCTTGGTGTTTCCTGCATAATTCCGCATGGCGGAGGGCGGCTTCATCTGCCGCAGACGCAGGGAAAGAGCGTGTACAGTCCATATTATACGTTCGGCGGGGGATAAAATCAATAGTAAGTGCAGAAAAAATGCAATTATGGATAATAAATCCTGCAAAAACACCCGGGCAGCCAGGGCTCGAAACCCTTTTCTGTCCGGGTGGATATGCATGATATACAGTTTATTCCGTCATTTCGGCGGCGGGCTCCCCGGTGGGCAGCGGGCCCACGGCGTATTCCTGGTAGAAGGCGGCAATGGCGCAGTTGGTGTACACCGTCAGCAGCAGCGCGGCAAACTGCCCCAGCGTCATGCCCAGCACCGGGCCCAGCAGGCCGTCCAGCATGAGCTGCACATAGCTGAGCAGCAGGCTCCAGCCGATGAAGGAAAGCTCCAGCGAGAACAGCTCCAGCTTGCGGCCCTTCATGATCTCCTTGCTGCGGCGGACGCAATCCAGCACGCCCGTTTCCGGCGTATCCGCCAGGATGTAGGTGGCCATGGCGTAGCGGTACACCGCAGGCACCAGCGGCACGATCATCACCGCCATGCTCAGCAGCATCACCAGCAGGGCAGCCTCGGCGGGCAGGAAGAAGCTCAGCACCATGAGGGCAACGCCGGGGAGCATCCACAGCAGGTACTTCGCCGCCACGAGCAGCGTCAGGCCCAGGGCCTTGGGGTAGATCCGCAGCCGGCTGAAGACGATGGAAACGGTGAATTCCTGCCTGCGCAGGGCGTGCAGCAGGGCGCTGATGAAGCCCAGCGTCAAAACCGGGGCGAGCAGGAGGGTCATCAGGGCCAGGGCGAGGGCAATGGGCCCCTTCTCCCGGACGAAGGTCTCCGACTCGGTATAGAAGGCGTCGTATACGCTGATCACGTCCGCCGCGAGGGCGTTTTCGTCAATGCCTTCGGGCAGCTCGTCGGTGGAGGCGTCCAGGCCGTACTTCTCCGTCACCTGCATGGAGCGGTTGGAGAAATCCGTCAGCACCTGCTCGGGGGAGGCGCCGGTGAGCGTGGTCAGGGCGGAGGCGAGGATGGAGGGCAGCGATGCGATCAGCGCCACCACCAGCAGCACGGACATCACGGGCTTCATCGCCGCACGGGCGCGGGCGCGGAATGCATAGGAGGGAACGGAATACTTCATGGGGGTCTTCCTTTCATGGGGGATGGGGGTCATTCCGCCGGGGAGGAGTTTTCCTCCGCCTTGCGCTCCCGGCGGGTGCGGATGGCGGATCTTGCCTTGTCGTACCAGCCGCGGAGCACGGCGAGGGTCTTCTGGTCGCCCGGGAAGAGCCAGCGCAGCAGCGCGATGGCAATGGCGCAGGTGACGAGCTTCTCCGGGGAGATGGGCAGCCACAGGAAGGCCAGGTATGCCCCGGAGACGGCCAGCATCCACTCGCTTTCCAGGATGGTGCCTGCGGCAAACAGGATGTAGGACCAGCCGTTGGTGATCATCCAGCCGACCAGAAAGCAGAAGATCAGCCTGGGGTTGGCCAGGAACTGCCAGGTCTTCTTCAGGTTGTGCCGGAGCTTCTCACCGGTGAGGTTGTCCTTGAGCTTCAAAAGCAATTCTTTCATTTCACATTACCGGGGCATGGACAGGGCCGCGCGGCCATTGCCCATGAGGGTCAGCGCGGGGGCGGCGGCGGGCACATAGAGGCTCTCGCCCTTGGCAAGCTTGCGGCTGCCGCCCTGCCAGCAAAGGTTCAGCTCGCCCGCCAGTGCCGTCAGCATGCCGAAGTGGTTGATGGCGGGCACGGCCTGTTCGCCGCGCACGTTGATGAGGTCCAGGGTGAAGTAGGTCTCCTCCAGCACGCGGGCCACGGGGGCGTCCGGCGCGGGGATGGGGTCCAGGGTGAAGCCCAGGTCGGTCACGTCCAGGGCCTTGCCGATGTGCAGCTCGCGGCGGTTGCCGTTTTTGTCCACGCGATCCCAATCGTAGAAGCGGTAGGTCACGTCGGAGGACTGCTGGATCTCATAGAGCATGATGCCCGCGCCGATGGCATGCACGCAGCCGGCGGGGATGAAGCACACGTCGCCGGGCTTCACATCCACCCTGCGGAGGAGGGGCTCGACGGCTGCACCGGCTTCACAGGCCGTGCGGAGCTCCGCCAGGCCCGTGCCGTTTTTGATGCCGTACACCAGCTGGCTGCCCTCGGGGGCGTCCAGGATGAGCCAGGCCTCGGTCTTGCCCAGCTTGCCGTTCTCGTTCTCGTGGGCGTAGGCGTCGTCCGGGTGCACCTGCACGGAGAGGGATTCCGCCGCATCGATGAACTTCAGCAGCAGGGGGAAGGTATCCTCCGCGTACCTGCCGGCAAAGCGCGCGCCGTATTTGGCGATCAGCTCGGGCAGCTTCACGCCGGTATCATCGGTGGATTCCAGCCCGGGGATGCAGCTGACTTCCAGGCTCTCGCCGGTGGGCGTCTCCGCGATGGGCTTGCCGTACACCGTGCGGAGCTTCTCGCCGCCCCAGGGGGTCAGCTTGCCCCCGCGGAAGGCAGGATGCATCGTCAGGGGGAGCAGGGGGCAATCCGCCGTGAGAGGCAGCTCATAGCAGAAGAAATCCAGCGGGCGGTGGAAGAAATGCACCTTGCCCGCCCTGCGCATGCCGATGGCAGCGTAGAGCTTCTGCGCCGCCGCGTTGCTGGCGTAGGTGTCGATCCGCAGGGTATCACAGCCCTGTGAACGCAGTATGTCGCACACGTCGGCGATGATGCGCTTGCCCAGGCCCTTGCCCTGCTGATCGGGGGCGATGGCGAGCCGGTGGAATGCGCCGGGCTTCGTGCCGAAGAGCCAGTTGACAGCCGCGTATTCCGGGTCGAAGTTCGTGTCGATGGTAACCGCAGCCAGGAGGGCGTCGTCCTGCCTGGCGATATAAAGGGTGCCCGCGTCGAGGGACCTCTGCAGAAATGCCTCGGTGGGGTAATCGCCCCACACCCACTGGTCGTTGCCGGCAGCGTTCATCGCCGCGCAGACGGACTGGTACAGGGTGCAGACTGGGGTAAAATCAGCCTGGGTGGCTTGGGTGAGAAGCATAAAAGTGTCCTCCCTTTGCTTGTTCGAGGGGCAACCCCTCCGACCTCACATTCGTTCGGCCACCTCCCCTACGAAGGGGAGGCTTTAGCCTCATCCGTCATCGCGTAAACGCGATGCCACCTTCCCCATAAATGGGGAAGGTAAATCAGGCTCCCCTTCGTAGGGGAGCTGCCCCGAAGGGACTGAGGGGTTTACCTATCCGAGGTATACATCGCATACAGCCCGGCGTAGATGCCGCCCTTTTCGATCAGGGTCTTGTGGTCGCCCATTTCCTCCACGCCGTTCTCGGTCAGCACCCAGATCACGTCCGCGCCCTTGATGGTGGTCAGGCGGTGGGCGATGGTGAACACCGTACGGCCGTGGGCCAGCTTCTCCAGGCTCTGCTGGACGATGTGCTCCGACTCGTTGTCCAGGGCGGAGGTGGCTTCATCCAGGATGAGGATGGGCGGATTCTTCAGGAACACGCGGGCGATGGAGATGCGCTGCTTCTGGCCGCCGGAGAGGCGCACGCCGCGCTCGCCGGTGTAGGTGTCATAGCCCTGGGGCAGGGCCATGATGAACTCATGGGCGCCGGCCAGCTTGGCGGCCTCGATGACCTCCTCGCGGGAGGCGCCGGGCTTGCCGTAGGCGATGTTCTCATGCACCGTGCCGGCGAAGAGGTAGACGTCCTGCTGCACCACGCCGATGGCCTCGCGCAGGCTTTTCTGGGTGAAGGAGCGGATGTCGGTGCCGTCGATGAGGATGCGGCCGCCGGTCACGTCGTAGAAGCGGGGCAGGAGGTTGCACAGGGTGGTCTTGCCCGCGCCGGAGGGGCCCACCAGCGCGATGGACTGGCCCGGCTCCACCTCCAAATTCAGCCCGTGGAGGACCTCCTCCTCCGTGTCGCCGTAATGGAAGGAAACGTCCTCGAAGGTCACGGCGCCGCGGACGTTCTTCATTTCCTTCGCGCCGGGCTCGTCCATGATGTCGATGGGGGCGTCCAGCACCTCAAAGAAGCGGTCGATGCCGGTCATGCCCTGCTGGAACTGCTCGGTGAATTCCACAATGCGGCGGATGGAGTTGAGCAGCACGGTGGCATAGAGCAGGTATGCGGTGAAGTCGCCCAGGGAGAGCTCCCCCTTGCCGATCAGCAGCGCGCCCGCCATGACGATGATGATGTACATCAATCCGTCGAAGATGCGGTTGGAGGTGCCGAACTGGGCCATGACCTTGTAGGAATCCGCCTTCAAGTCCAGGAAGCGCAGGTTGCCCTTGCGGAACTTCTCCTCCTCGATCTCCTCGTTGGCGAAGGACTTCACCACCCGGATGCCCAGCAGGCTGTCCTCCACCTGGGCGTTGATCTCGCCCACCTGCTTGTTGCGCGCCTTGAAGATGCGGCGCATCTTGCTGTTGAAATGCTTGGCGAACACCAGCATGAAGGGCAGCACCGCGAACATCAGCAGCGTCAGCCCCACGTTCTTGGTGCACAGGATGGTGAAGGACACGATGATCTTCACGCCCGCGATGAGGAATTCCTCCGGGCAGTGATGCGCGAATTCCGTCACCTGGAAGAGGTCGGAGGTGATGCGGGCCATGATCTGACCCACCTTGGCCTCGGAATAATAGCCAAAGCTCAGCTTCTGCAGGTGGTGGAAGAGGTCGCCGCGCATGTCGGTCTCCATCTTCGAGCCCATGATGTGGCCCACGGACTGCATGAAGTAGTTCGCCGCCGCATCGATCACGCGCAGCAGCAGATACATGCCGCCCATCGTCAGCACGAACTGCCAGGTGAGGGAGGCGGGGTCGGTCTCGCCGCGGCTGGTGATCTCGGAGACGATCATGGGCAGCACCAGCTCGCATACGGTGGTCAGCACCGCGCAGAGCAGGTCGAAGGCCACGGTCTTCTTATGCTTGCCGAAATAGGGCAGGAAGCGCCTGAGCAGCGTGCCGGTGGGGAGGGTGCGGGTTTGCTTTTCCATCTTCCGTGGTACTCCTGTTCTGAATAAGTTGTATCCTGCTTATTGTAGCATAGATTTTCAAGCGCGGCAAGGCGGAAGCGCCGCTTTTCATGGGATTCTCATCCAGCAAAAAAGCCCTGCCGCGTTGTGTGCGGCGGGGCGATGGGCGGTCAGCCCTGCATATTCGGGTCGTTCTGCTGGCCCTGCGGGGGATACTGCACGGGCTGCTGATAGGGCTGGCAGTACATCTGCTGGCCCTGCTGCATCTGCTGGGGATAGCGGGGGTACTGCACGTGCTGCTGTTATTGGTGGGGGTAGTACATCTGCGGGGGGTAGCCCTGGGGGTACTGCACGGCCTGCTGATATTGCGGGGGGTAATACATCTGCTGGCCCTGCTGAGGTTGCTGCATCTGCTGGGGATAGCCGGGGTACTGCATGGGCTGCTGATAGGGCTGATACTGCATCTGCGGGGGCTGGGCGGGGGTGTAGCCCTGGCTGAGGCTCTCCTCCTGCTTCTGCTCGATCAGCGGGCGCTTGAGGAGCTTCATGCTCACCTTGTTGATCAGCCCGACCAGGCCGGGGCCCTTCTGCTCCTCCGGCTGCGCGCCCCCGGCCTGCTTCTGCTTGTTCTCCAGCGAGTCGGTGTAGAACACGAAGGCGATCATCAATCCGCACACGAGGATGGCCACATAGATCCCCGGGGGCTGCTGGATGTAGCTGGCCAGGTAGCCCAGCTGGGGCACGGCGAACATGGCCTTGCCGATGATGTTGCCCGCCGATACCAGGGCTGCATCCACATCCTTGTTGGCGTCGCCCTTGGTGCGGTAGCGCACGATGGTGGGGTACTGCTCATCCGGCACGATCTCCACGATGCGGTGGGTGGCGATCACGTTGGGGGAGATGCTGAAGGTGATCACGTCGTTCACGCGCAGATCCGCAGGGTCCACGTCCTTGACGTAGATCAGCGAGCCGGTGGGATAGGTGGGCTCCATTGAGCCGGTCAGCACGCCGAATACCTCAAAGCCCAGGATGCGGATGCCCGCAATGAGGAATGCAAACACGATGGCGACGATCACCATGCCGGTGGAGAGGTTCTTGAGGAAACGGATGGTCTTCTGATTCACATTGGCCTCCTGAGTGATAAGGTCAGCGGGTGGCGCGGCGGCGCAGGAGCAGCAGCCCGGCGGCGCTGAGCATCAGCATGGCCGCGAAGAGGAGCGGCTGGGCGTGGTCGCCGGTGTCGGGCAGAACGGTGGGCGCGTAGATATTCTCAAACTCCGCCATCACGCCCTCCACGGGGATGCCGTTCATCACCACATCCGCGCGGATGCAGTTGTCCATGTCCACCGTCAGGGTGATGCGCAGGGTATACACCGCATCGGAGTAGGTGATGCGCTCGTCCTCGCCGGGGAGCTCCGTCAGCTCATAGTGGTAGGTCCGGCCCACGTCGGCCTCGGTGAAGGTCAGCGCGGCGCCGGCGTAGCCATAGGCGTCGGTAAAGAAGGTCGTGGTCTCGCCGGTCTCCGCGCAGCGCAGCGCAAACTCGAAGCCGGAGGGCGCGATGGTCTCCTCGCCCAGGGAGGTCACGGTCTTGTGCACGCGCACCGGCACGGAGATATCCTCCGGCGGGACGTACACGATGTTGAGCTTGTTGGTCACGGTGTTGGATTCCTGCTGCATGTAGGCCAGGGTATCCGGGATGGCCGCGGTGGCCGCCAGCGTCGCGCAGATGAGCAAGGCCAGCGCGATCCACAGGCGAAGGGTCTTCTTCATATTCACTTGGCCTCACTCCTTTCTGCGTTATTTCGGGCGGATTCAGTTGAAGGGGTTGAAGCTGCCCAGGGGGAGGGCCGCGTCCAGCGCATCCGCGGGGGAGGCGTAGGGGGCGGGCTTGTTGTCCCGGGCGGTCAGGAAGGTCGCCGACTCAATGGCCAGCACCTGCGTGCGGAGGAAATCGCTGCGGAATTCCTCGATCTGCCGCGTGGTGACAGCCTTGTCCATGGCGATGGTGATGCCCACGGGCGGGGCGGAATCCCCCGCAGCCAGCGTGCCGGTGTAGGTGAAAACCTTCATATTATAATCAGCGCCGTTTGCGGTGATGGGGATCCAGTCGCTCTGGTGGTAGGCATCATCGGCGGAGAAGGTGAAGTGCAGCAGCTCCCACGCGGAGGTCTTCTGCACGGCGAAGGCCAGGCGGAAGCACGCGCCGAGCCCGCCGTTGTTGACGACCTGCACTTTGTGGGTGGCCTGCCCGCCGGGGCAGAGCTGCTCCACCGCGCCGACGTTGATCAGGTCCACATCGAAGGTGCTGTCCGTGCGGGGGGCGCCCAGGACGTCGCCCAGGACGCCGCCCAGATCGGCGAAGATATCGCGCGCCTGGTTGAGCGCATCGGCCAGGGTGCCGTTGACCAGCATGAACCCGACCAGCACGAACGCCAGCGCGGCCACAAGGGCTTTTTTCATGGGAGGCCTCCTTTCGGTGGGGATGGGGCCGGGGAGAGACCCCCTCACCCGCTGCGGCGGGAGCTGTCAGCGATAGCTGATTGAGGGGGTGCCACGCGGCAATCAAAAGGCGCGGGGGTGCGTGCCCTTTGATTGCCGCCCCTCCGGTGAGGGAGGGGGGGCGGGGGGGATTAGTACTTCTTTTCACCATCAATGGTGACGCTCAAGCGCTCGGTAGACAGACTGTTTTTGTTGCCCCAGAGGGTAGACTCGGTGCAAGTGCCCTTATTGGTGATGTCGAAACCATAGACATCAACGTTTTCAGCAATGATGGTCTTGGTATCCGCCGCCCAGTCAGAGCCAACTTCGATAGCTGCCTTGTTGTTCACATCGGCATAATCATCGGCATCATTAAAGACACAGTTGGTAACATGAACGGTTGTGTTGTTGTTACCGTATACGAGGATGGACTTACCACTGGTGTTGAAAGTGCAATGATCGAACTTAACATCCGTAGCGCCCCAAGTCCAGATGTTGTAAATGTCGCCCGTAACATTCAGGGTGCAATAATTGAACTCAGAAGTGCCATACAGGGTGTAGGTGCCATTGATAACGCAGTTGTTGTAGGTCGCATTGCAACGTGCATAACCAGTGTAGGTAGTGCTATCGGTGTTGATGGACACATTCAGGAAGGTCACCGTGGAACCATCCAGAGAATAGTCGCAGCCCTCATAGGAACCATCGTCCTGAGTAGCGATCACCTGGCCATTACCGGCAATAGTCAGGGTCTTGCCCTGCGCAGAGTCGGGAATGATGTAGGGGCCTTCGCCGGTCAGCTCCAGCACAGTTGCACCGCTCTTGATAGCAGCGTCCAGTTCGGCATTATTCGCAACCTTGACTGCACCAGCAGGGACAGGATAGGTCACAGCATCGTCATCGCCATTGGGCTTCTTGAATTCCGGAATATCGGAATCGATCTCATTATCCGCTTCGCCGTACTCAGCGCCCTTGTCGCCCCACTGGGCGTTGTAGGCCGCGTAGCCCTCTTCCACGGTGGCAAAGCCCTCGGTCTGGATGGCGTAGGCAGAAACGTAAATGATGGGGTTGCCGTCGGTGTTGACGTTCCAGTAGGGGCCGGTCACAACGCCGCCCTCAACATGGTAGACATTGCCTTCGGGGTCGATGTCGATGTGGTCGTCCATGTAGACCTTGGTCATCACGGGCTCAGCGGTGGTTTCGCCGGGCTGCAGCGCGGTGTTGTACAGCACGGTGTACACGTTGTACAGGATGTCGGTGTCGTCGATCTTCTGGGCGATCTTGACGTCATCCATCCAGCTCCACAGGCCCTCCTCAACGGACGCCTTGGAGTAGTTGAAGTGGACGATGTTCTTGGACGCATCCTCGCTATCCAGCTTGGAGGGGATGGCGATGGTGGCCCACACCCAGGCGTCGTTCTTGCCGGTGTTGGTGATGGTGGGCTTCTTCGTGATGTCCAGGCCGGGGATGAGCTCAGCGCCGTCGGGGTCGAACTCCTCGTTCAGGTCGATCTCAACGTTGCCCATGGTGAACACGTTGGCTTCGCTGTCGCGGTCGGTGAGGTAAGCCAGGGTGCCGGTGGTTGCCATGGCCATAGACATGACCAGCGCCAGCACCATGATCCATTTGCGATTCAGTTTCATGTTTTATTCCTCCTGGGGGGTTAGTTGAAGGTGTAGGTGTACACGCCGGTGGTGATGTATTTGCCGGTTTCCTCATTCTTGGTATTGGTTTCGGTATCTGCAGCGTCCTTCGTCTCGTACAGGCGAAGTTCCACGGTGATGGTGGTGCCGGGTTCAAGTTCCTCAGCCTCATCCATCTTGCCCTTCAATGCGACAGCGCCGCAGAGGAAGCCGATGCCGTCATTGCCGTAGTAACAGATATCTTCGTAATTGACGGTGATGCTTCCGCCACCCATTACCTGAACCAGGCGGATTTCGGTATCCGCAGGGATAGTGCCCGAATCTGCCAGCAAAACCCACTTGTCATTGTTTAACGAACACCAGGCGTCATAGTAACCTGCCAGGCCGATGCCGTAGGCCGGAATAGCCTTGTTGGCTTTGACAACAAAGTCGGCATGCCAATACTTGTATTCGCTGTTTTCTACTTCTTCAGCGGAAATAGCAGGCTCAAACTGATAGAGGACATCCAGCGGAATCTTACCGACATCAAGACCCATCATGCTGCTGGTAGTGTCGATCATACGACCGGGTTCAACAACCTTTGCGTCGCCATCGGCGTTGGTCAGCGTGTCATCGGGGCCCAGCGTAGTCACCTTGGCAAAGGGAGAGGGCGGGTTGTTGGTGTCATTCTTGCCCTCTTCGGGGTAGTTATCGCCGGGGGAGCCGATGTCATCCTTTGTCCAGCCCTCGAACCAGCCGGGGACATTGGCGTAGCCATCGCCCATGGGGAAGGCTTCGTTCAGCGCGCCCTCGGCGGTGTAGCCTTCAAAGCCCTTGGCCTGCACAGCCTGGGACAGAACAAGAACGTCGTACTTTTCGCCGTACTGCTCAACAACTTCGTTGTCGGCCTCCTTGTCCATGTAGATCTGCTTCAGGCTGGGGACGGTGGTCTGGTCGGGCGCCAGGACTTCGGGGTAGGTGTAGCAGTACACGGTGTACTTCACACCCTCGATTTCCATAACGCCGAGACATTCGGCCTTAATGGCGGGGTCAACGTTGGCGCCGTTGTGCACAACGTGGATGTAGTCGCCCTCGGGGCCGTAGGTCGCATCGCCTTCGTAAGCGATGAGGGTACGCACATAGGCGTCGGACTTGCCGATGTTGGTGACGGTCACGAACTTGTCAACAACGTTGGAGTTGTCCGCGACGACCTTCCAAGCCTCGTTGCCGGGCTCGACCCAATCGTTCGCATCTGCCCACGGGATGCTGGAGCCGGGGTAGACCGCAGGATACAGGGGCTTATCCTGGGTGAACTCGTCCAGACCGTGATCGGTGCGTTCCTGCTCATTCTGCACGATCTCGACCTTGCCCAGCGTCATGGTGTTGACGTCGGCGTCGTCATCGGTCAGGTAAGCCAGGGTGCCGGTGGTTGCCATGGCGACGCTCAGCACAAGCGCAACCAGCAGCAGCCACTTGCGGTTCAGTTTCATTTGGGTTACCTTCCTTTCCTATTTATTACCCCGGGCCGCGCCGGGGTTGGGTGCGGGTTATTCGCCCTCTTCGGGCTGGGTGGCGGCGGCCAGGTTATCCTCGGCGATCATCTGCGCGTCGAAGGCGGTCCAGGCTTCCTCCGCATCAGCGAAGCCGGTGGTCTGGATGGCGTGGCCAACCACTTCGATGGTCATGTCCTGGATGGTCTGCAGCTGCTTGGTGGTGATCTCACCGGGCACCTTCAGGGTGGTGAACAGCGCAGGCAGGACGGTGTCCGCATCCGCCGCCGCGGCGACGGCCTCGGGGTAGCGGAACTCCAGCACATAGGTGTTGGCTTCCTCGTCCTTGGTCATGGCGGTGCAGGGCCAGGCGGCGGAATCCCACCCGCCGACGCAGTCCGCCGGGACAAAGCCATCCTGGAACTTGTCAGGATACATGATCTTCAGCTCAGAAAAGATCTGATCCAGCTCATCCGCATGGCTGATCTCAACCATCATGCGGACGTAAGCAGGCTTGCTGCCCGCCTTGACGGTCATCGTCGGGTCCTTCTTGTACTCGCCGCCGGGCTCGATGTCGTACTCGTTGCCCTCTTCGGTACGGTCAGGATCGGGATCGGGATCGGGGTCAACGCCGGGGTCGGGGGTGACGTCTTCCTCGTCCACAGTGATGTCCACGTTGCCCATGGTGAACTTGTTGGTCACGGATTCGCGGTCAGTCAGGTACGCGATGGTACCGAATGCCACGCTGGTCATGACCACAATCGCACAGAGCAGCATGATGAACGATTTCTTCTTCATGTTGAATCGCTCCTTCTGTGTTTTTTGCGGACCCATCGGTTACGCATGCGCGCCTTGCCGTGACACGGCTTTGCAACATACTGAGCATTATGTTGTCATTCACGACGCCTTTCCGGCGTGAAACGGCGCCTTTTCTCCGCTTTCCGGCAGAACAGCTCCGCCTTGCAGAATAATGATGATTTTATAATCATCTTCACCGCGGGACGTTGTGACGAAAAGACCCTAAAATGTAGGGCGAACTTTAGGTAAGTGTAACATCATTGTAACAGCTTTATTTGTAAAATGCTGGCTGAAGTGATACAATATATGATGTGAATTCAGGTTCGCATCATTTGTCGTGCCATCGACCGACAACATAATGCTCATTATGTTACTATTCTGCCTGCGGCGCGGCGGGCGCTTTTTTTGTGCCGGAAATAAGCAGGTGCATGCCCTCCATGCGGCGGCGGTGGGCGGCAAAGGTGGTGGCGGTGTAGATGCGGGTGGTGTTGATGCTGGCATGGCCCAGCACATCCGCCAGCTGGACGATGTCCTTACCGGCGGCATAGAAGGTGCGGGCAAACAGGTGGCGCAGATTGTGGGGGAAAACCTTTGCCGGGGCAACGTGGGCACGCTCGCACAGGGCCTTCATCCCCCGCCACACGGCAATGCGGCTCACGGGCTGTCCGCCCCGCGTGATGAACACCGGCCCGGCGGTGATCCCCTCACCCTCGGCATAGCGCAGCAGCAGCGTCCGCAGCTCCCGGATGAGCAGGATGGTGCGCACCTTGCCCTTGCAGCGCACCACCGCCTCCCCCTGGCGGGCGGCCTCCACGGTGATGTGGCACAGCTCGCTGACCCGGATGCCCGTGGCGCAGATGGTCTGCAGCATCAGCTGCAGGCGCGGCTGATGCTCCGCGGCGCGCACCAGGCGCTGGTATTCCTGGCGGGTGAGGAGCTTGTCCTCGGGCAGATAGGGCTGGCGCTGCACCTTGAACTGGCGCACGCACAATTCGGGGCGGCCCATGAAGCGGAAGAACGCCCCCAGCGACGCCAGCATGGAATTGGCGCTGGCCACGGCGTATTCCCCGGCAAGGGCGGCCTTGTAATCCAGCACCAGCTGGCGGGTGAGGGGCGCATCCCCGGCGAAACGGGCAAAGCGGCGGACGTCCCGCAGGTATTTCTCGATGGTGGCGGGGCTTTTTTCGCCCTCCGCGAGCCAGGCGCGGAAGGCGGGCAGCAATTCGGTGATGCGGGTGGTTTCCATGGCAGGAGCCTCCTTTGGCGTATGATACCCTCATCATATACCAAAGCCCTCCGCTTGACTTCTGCCGGGGATGCTGTATACTGGTAACAGATATTTCACGAATCAAGGAGGCGCTGATGATGTATACCTGTCTGCTCCGCATGCTGATCCTGGCGCTGTGCTGCGCGCTGATGCTGTCCGTCCTGCCCGCTGCGGCGGAGGAATCCCTTTTCACCCGGGAGATGCTTGAGCGCTCCTATGTGGCTGCCGGCAACACCGAGCGCCTCCACCGCGCCATTGCCAAGGCCCAAAATGGCCAGGATGTGTCCATCGTGTACCTGGGCGGCTCCATCACCGAGGGTGCCCTGGCCTCGCCCCAGCCGACGAACTGCTACGCCTACCTGTCCGCGCAGCTCTTCGCGGAAAAGTACATGGCGGACAGGAACCGCCTCAAGTATCACAACGCCGGCATTTCCGGCACGCCCTCGCTCCTGGGCGTCACCCGCTGCGAGAAGGATGTGCTCGCCCACGATCCGGATATCGTGTTTGTGGAGTTTGCCGTCAACGACGGCAGCGACGCCAACCATCGCATGGCTTATGAATCCCTGCTGGTGAAGCTGCTGCAGAGCCCCTCCCAGCCGGCGGTGATCCTCATCTTCACCGTGGGCGAGACCGGATGGTCCGCGCAGGAGCACATGCAGAAGCTGGGCAAGCACTACAAGCTGGGCATGATCTCCATCAAGGACGCCGTCTGGACGCAGATCCAGCAGGGGAAAATGACCTGGCGCGATTATTCCGCCGACTACGTCCACCCCAACAACGCCGGCCACGCCTTCATGGCGGACTGCATCGGCTATTACTTCGATCAGGCAGCCGCCGTGGAGCCCACGCCTTACACCGTGCCGAAGATCGCCTTCTATGGCCGCACCCTGGCAACGCTGCAGAATCTGCAGGCGGAGGACCCCGCCATCACCGGCATGGGCATGTTTGAGTACGGCGCGGTGAGCTGCTACAGCTACCGTCAGGGCTGGCGGCACATGTCCAACCGCAACGACCAGGGCCCGCTGACCCTCACCCTGGACGCCATCGCCATGACCCTGGTCTACAAGCAGGAGAACAACGCCATCTGCGGCGCGGCGGAGGTCTGGGTGGACGGCAAGCTCAAAACCACGCTGAACAGCTATTCCACCTCCGCCTGGGGCAACCCCGTGACGGAGCTGGTCATCCTGGGCAAGGGCGTGCACACCGTGGAGATCCGCATGGCGGAGGGCAGCGAGAACAAGACCTTCAACCTGCTGGATGTAGGATACGCCAAATAAAGCCCGGAAGGAGCCTCTCCATGAACATCACCAC
>X409_Impala__coassemble_536_pt1 | contig 14714 bp, 14 predicted proteins | sample X409_Impala__metabat2_high_PE_002 | metagenome-assembled genome bin X409_Impala
CGGAGCATGTCATCCTGGAGCGCGCCCTCCCCCGCGTGGAGGACGGCCTCAAGCCTGTGCAGCGCCGCATCCTCTACACCATGATGGAGCTGGGCACCACGCCGGACAAGCCCCACCGCAAGTGCGCCCGTATCGTGGGCGACTGCCTGGGTAAGTATCACCCCCACGGCGACTCCTCCGTGTACGACGCCATGGTCCGCATGGCCCAGGATTTCTCCATGCGCGCCACCATGGTGGATGGCCACGGCAATTTCGGCTCCATCGACGGCGACAGCGCCGCCGCCATGCGTTACACCGAGGCCCGCATGACGCCCCTGGCCATGCTGATGCTCCGGGACATCGAGAAGGACACCGTGCCCTTCCGCCTCAACTTCGACGATACCCTCAAAGAGCCCGATATGCTGCCCGCCCGCTTCCCCAACCTCCTGGTGAACGGCGCGACGGGCATCGCCGTGGGCCTGGCGACCAACATCCCGCCCCACAACCTGAAGGAATCCGTCAATGCCGTCATCGCCCAGATCGAGAACCCGAAGATCACCCTGGATGAGCTGATGCAGATCCTCCCCGGCCCGGACTTCCCCACCGGCGGCGTGCTGGTGAACAACGAGGAGATCCGCAAGGGCTATGAAACCGGCCGCAGCAAGCTCTCCGTGCGCGCCCGCGTGGAGATCGAGGACGGCGCCGCCGGCCGCAAGCTGATCGTCGTGAGCGAGATCCCCTACACGGTCAACAAGGCCACCATGCTGGAGAAGATCCTCAAGCTGAGCGAGGAGAAGAAGGCCCAGCTGGGCTGCATTTACGACATCCGCGACGAATCCGACCGCAACGGCATGCGCGCCGTGATCGAGCTGAAGAAGGACGCCGACGTCCAGAAGGTGCTGAACTACCTGTACAAGTATTCCGACCTGCAGGTCACCTTCGGCGTGAACATGGTGGCCATCGCCGAGGGCAAACCGGTGCAGATGGGCCTGAAGACCATGATCGGCCACTTCATCCGCCACCAGAAGGACGTCGTGACCCGCCGCACCCAGTATGAGCTGAAGCACGCCAAGGCCCGCGCCCACATCCTGCAGGGCCTGATGATCGCCGTGGACAACCTGGACGAGGTGATCGCCCTCATCCGCGCCTCCAAGAACCCCAAGGAGGCCAAGGAGAAGCTGATGGCCCGCTTCGACCTGACCGACGTGCAGGCCCAGGCCATCCTGGATATGCGCCTGCAGCGGCTCACCAACCTGGAGATCGTCGCCCTGCGCAAGGAGTACGAGGAGATCCTCAAACTCATCGACAAGCTGGAGGGCATCCTGGGCAGCGAGCGCAAGCTCCTGGCCGTCATCAAGAAGGAGCTGCAGGAGATCGCCGACGAATACGCCGACGAGCGCCGCACCACCATTGAGGCTGCCGAGGAAGTCTCCGCCGAGAGCTTCAAGGAGGTCATCGCGCCGGAGGAGGTCATCGTGGCCTATACCCGCGCGGGCTTCCTCAAGCGCATCCGCCCGGACGTCTACCGCAAGAATCCCCTGCCCACCCGCGAGGAAAACGAGCCGGACAGCGCCGAGTTCCTCTTCATGTCCCGCACGGACGAGACGCTGCTGATCTTCACCGACCACGGCAACTGCTACCCGCTGTCCGTGGGCGGCCTGAACGAGTGCAAGCCCAAGGATCGCGGTCAGCTGCTCACCGGCGTGCTGGCCGGCCTGGAGGACGGCGAAAAGGCCCTGTGGATCGCCTGCCTGCGCATGGCGGACATCGGCCACATGCCGGATTTCCTCTTCGTCACCCGGCAGGGCATGGTCAAGCGCACCGCCGCAGCGGACTACGACGTGCGCAGCAAGAAATTCGTGGCCGTCAACATCAAGAAGGACGACGCGCTGCTGGCCGTCATCCCCGCTGCCAGCCGGGACGACCTGCTCATGTTCTCCCGCAGCGGCATGTGCATCCGCTTCGCGCTGGACACCGTGCCCACCCAGGGCCGCGTGAGCGCGGGTGTCAAGTGCATGCAGGTGGACGAGGGCGACGAGGTGATCTGGGTGGACCAGATCGGCGAGACGGAGCAGATGGTGCTCTTCTCTGAGCGCGGCTACGCCAAGCGCCTCCTCGCCGTGGACTTTGAACGCCAGAACCGCAACGGCAAGGGTGTCAAATCCTTCTACTTCAACAAGAACGGCTCCAACGGCAAATACCTGGCGGGCATCGTCAAGGTGGAGAAGGCCCCCTGCGACCTGCTCATCACCCAGGCCCAGTCCCCCGCCACCCGCATGGCAAAGGACGCCATCCTCCTCCAGGGCAAGCAGGACCGCGGCAACCCCTGCGTCATGGCCATCCTGGACGACGTGGTCACCGGCGTCACCGCGGTGGATACCGACGAGGCGGAGTAAAGCAAGTTCGCGTCTGCTGACGCGACCAAAGGGCGAGCGGAAAGCCCTTTGGAAACCTTCAGCCTTGCAATCAGCCACAAAACATGCTATCATATTCACCAGCGAGGAGGTGCAATATGAACCGCAATGAATTTTTCCCGGCGCTGCCGGTCACGAAGCTGAGCCTTCGCCTGACCAACGCCGCGCTGGAGATCTGCACGGATGATATTGACGATATCCACGTCATGGTTTCTGGCGGCAAGGCAGATGCGGAGGAGCTGCGCGTCTGCACGGCAGCTGACACGCTGACCGTTGAGCAGCCGGTTTCCAGGCACACGCTGATCGCCCCCGCCCAGGGCAGCTGGCTTCAGATCGCCGTCCGCCTGCCCCGCAGCTGGAAGGGCGCCATCGAGGCCCGCAGCGTATCCGGGTGGATGAACATCCGCGCCGTTGCCGGCACTGACATGAGCGTTGACACCGTCAGCGGCATGGTGCTGATGACGGACGTGGATTTCCTGACCATCAGCGCCCGCAGCGTCACCGGCGACGTCAAGCTGAGCGAGCTGACGGCAGAGAAGGTCAGCCTCTTCTCCACCTCCGGCAGCCTGACGGCAGCCAGGAGCGCCCTGCCCCGCCTCAGCGCCAGCACCGTCACCGGCGATATCGCCCTTGACCTGACCGCGCCCTTTGAGGCGCTGACGCTGAACACCGTTACCGGCGATCTGCGCGTGGCGGCGCCCGTCACGGAATGTGACGCAGCCATCCGCAGCGTATCGGGGCATATCCACGCAGAGGGCGTGGACCTTGTGGAGGGCGCAGCGAAGCTCCGCGCCACCACCGTGTCCAGCGATCTGGACATTGCCTGCAATATCGACTAAATTTTTGCAACATATAAGGAGGATTTTCCCATGGCACGACAGAATTTCGGCGGTTTTGGCGGCGGCGCCAACATGCAGCAGCTCATGCGCCAGGCCCAGAAGATGCAGCAGATGATGACCGAGGCCCAGGAGAAGCTGGACGCGGCGGAGTACGAAGCCACTTCCGGCGGCGGCATGGTGGCCGTCAAGGTCAGCGGCAAGCGCGAGCTGCTCTCCATCACCATCGATCCCCAGGTGGTCGATCCCGACGACGTGGAGATGCTGCAGGATCTGGTCATGGCTGCGGTGAACGAGGCGCTGCGCAAGGGCGAAGAGAACCGCGAATCCACCATGAACAAGATGGCCCCCGGCATGGGCGGCATGGGCGGCATGTTCTGATGGCCACCCAGATCGAACCCATCCAGCGGATGGTATCGGAGCTGGCGCGGCTGCCCGGCATCGGCCAGAAGACCGCCCAGCGGCTGGCGTATCACATCGTCGGCCTCCCCCTGGAGGAGGTGCACGCCCTGGCGGCTGCGCTGTGGCAGGGCCGCAAGGCCATCCGCTACTGCGAGCGCTGCGGCAACTTCTCCGCGGCGGAATTGTGCGCCGTCTGCGCTGAGGAAAGGCGCGCCAACGGGCAGATCTGCGTCGTGCGCGACCCCCGCGACGTTGCCGCCATGGAGCGCATGCACGATTACCACGGATTGTACCATGTGCTGCACGGCACCTTGTCCCCCATGGATGGCGTAGGCCCGGGCGACATCCGCATCAAGGAGCTGATCGCCCGCATCGGCACGGAGGAGGTGGAGGAGGTCATCCTCGCCACCAACCCGGATATCGAGGGCGAGGCCACCGCCACCTACATCGCCCGCATTTTGAAGCCCATGGGCGTCAAATGCACCCGCATCGCCCACGGCGTGCCCGTCGGCAGCGACCTGGAATATGCGGACGAGGTGACCCTCTCCAAGGCCATGGAGGGCCGCAGAGAGCTGTAAGCCGGGGAGGTTCGCCCCGTTTCGCGCGCTCGGGTTGACTTCGCTTTTGAAGACCTGCCGCGTGCGGCTTGTGTCTATCCCGGACTATGAAGGATCTCTTTCCTGCACACCACACCCGGTGTGCTTTTTTCCCATACAGGAGTACATGATGGAATACATGATGATTGCCATTCTCGCCCTGCTGATCGCCGCCATCGTGCTGCTGATCGTTCTTTTGGTGCGCCAAGACAGGCTGAATCGCGACCAGGAGAAGCAGAATCATCAGGTGTTGGACTACCTGAAGAATTTCGGCTACGACGTGTTTGACGAGCTGGACGCCCAGCGTGACGGCAACACCGCCGCCATGCAGCAGACCGGCGAGCGGATCACCACGGCCATGTCCCAGCTGGGGCAGAATCAAACGGCCCTGCTGGAGAGCGTCCAGCGGCAGCTCCTCCTCTCCGCCCGGAACCAGGAGGAACGCATCGCCCAGATGTCCACCGCGATGAATGAGATCCTCGCCCAGCTGGACAGCCGCATGGAGCAGGTGCGCCGCGCCACCGCCGAGGGTATCGAATCCCTCCGCCAGGAGAATACCCGCCAGCTGACCGAAATGCGCCGCACCGTGGACGAGCGCCTCACCCAGAGCCTGGACAAGCGGCTGAACGAAAGCTTCTCCCTGGTCAGCCAGCGGCTGGAGCAGGTCTACAAGGGCCTGGGCGAGATGCAGACCCTCGCCACCGGCGTGGGCGACCTCAAGCGGGTGCTGACCAATGTCAAGACCCGCGGCATCTGGGGCGAGATGCAGCTGGGCAGCCTCCTCAGCGCGGTGCTGACGGGCGAGCAGTACGCAGAGAACGTGGCGGTCGTCCCCGGCAGCCAGGAGCGGGTGGAGTTCGCCGTCCGCCTGCCCGGCAAGGAGACCGACACCGTCTTCCTGCCCATCGACAGCAAATTCCCCGTGGAGGACTACGCGCGCCTCCAGGACGCCAGCCAGACCGGCGACGCCGCCGCCGTCGAGGCCGCCCGCAAGGCCCTCATGCAGCAGATCAAGCTGGAGGCCAAGCGCATCGCCGGCAAGTACATCGCGCCGCCCCACACCACGGATTTCGCCGTCATGTTCCTGCCCGTGGAGGGCCTCTACGCGGAGGTCGTGCAGCAGGTGGACCTGGTGGACGCGATCCAGCGGGAGCAGCGGGTGGTCATCGCGGGCCCCAGCACCTTCTCCGCGCTGCTGAACGCGCTGCAGATGGGCTTCCGCACCCTGGCCATCGAGAAGCGCTCGGGCGAGGTATGGAAGCTGCTGGGCACGGTGAAGAAGGACTTCGGCGCCTTCTCCGAGGTGCTGGAAAAGACCCAGATGCGCCTGCGCCAGGCCAGCGAATCCATCGACAGCGCCTTCGTCAAGACCCGCACCATCCAGCGGCACCTGGGCCAGGTGGAGGCCGGGGGCATGGACGGCGCACTGCCCGCCGCCAGCCAGGAGGACGCATGATGAACTACGAGATCCGCCGCCTTCGCCCGGACGAGGTGGACGCCGCCCTCGACCTTGCCATGGAGACCTACCTGGAATTTGAGGCCCCGGACTACGGCCCCGAGGGCGTGACCACCTTCCGCCGGGATATTTATGACAACGCTGCCTTCCGCGCCGCCTGCCTGGACGGCGCCAACCGCATGTGGGGCGCGCTGGATGAAGGCCGCATCATCGGCCTGATGGCCATGCGCGGCGAGAGCCACATCGTGCTGGTGTTCACCCACCGGGATCATCACCGCCGGGGCGTGGCCAGCGCCATCCTGGCGGCGCTGCTGACCGACGTCCGCCGCGAGAACCCCAATCTCCGCCGCCTGACCCTCAACAGCAGCCCCTACGGCCTGCCCTTCTACCTCCATGCGGGCTTCAAGCCGGCAGACGTGGAGAAAACCATCAACGGCATCCGCTTCACCGCGATGACCTACGACCTGTAAGCAAGGAGCTCCCTATGAAGCTTTACACCCTGATCGAAAACACCACCTGCGACGATGCCCTCGCCTGCGAGCACGGCCTGAGCCTGTACATCGAGGCATGCGGCCAGCGCATCCTCTTTGATGCGGGGCAGACCGGCGCCTTTGCCGACAACGCGGAAAAGCTGGGCATCGACCTCGCCCAGATCGACCTGTGCATCCTCAGCCACGGCCACTACGACCACGGCGGCGGCCTGAAGCGCTTCCTGGAGGTCAACGACCACGCGAAGGTCTACGTCAGCCGCCACTCCTTTGGCGACTACTACAACGCCGAGGAGAAGTACATCGGCCTCAGCTGGGAGCTGCTGAACGAGGAGCGCATCGTGTTCGTGGGCGACAATCTGACCCTCTCGGACACGCTGAGCCTGCACACCTGCCCCAATTTCCCCCAGGTGTACGCCACCCCGGCCTACGGCATGCAGGTCAAGCGCCGCGATCAGCTGGAAACGGATGATTTCCGGCATGAGATGTATCTGCTGATCCGGGAGGGCGAGCGGCGCATCGTCGTCAGCGGCTGCAGCCACCGGGGCGTGATGAACCTCAAGACCTGGTTCGCGCCGGATGTGTTCATCGGCGGCTTCCACCTGATGAAGCTCGACCCGGAGAAGGAGGCCACCCGCCTCAAGTTCACCGCGCTGGAGCTGATGAAGCAGGAGACGGTCTACTACACCGGCCACTGCACCGGCGACGCCCAGTTTGACGCGCTGAAGGCCCACATGGGCGAGCGCCTCCACCGCCTGACCACCGGCGCAATATTCGAGATCTGATGCTAAACGGGGCTGGCCCATGTTGACCAGCCCCGCCCGCCTGTGGTATAATTGTTTCGCTTGCTGATGTGGTGGAATGGCAGACACCAGCGACTTAAAATCGCTTGCTTCGGCGTGCGGGTTCGAGTCCCGCCATCAGCACAGGAAAGGCCCCGGCGCCATGCCGGAGCCTTTTATCATGCCTCCTGGGCTGCGTCCCGCTCGGCAATATTCTTGTAATGGGCGATGGCTCCCCGCAGGGCGGCTTCGCCCTGACCACATTCCACGGCCTTGCGGATGCATTTCTCGCTGTGCTCCCCATCCCCCTGGATGGCCGTCACGATGGCCAGCGTCGTCCAGGCCTGGTGCTGGTTGGGGTTCAGCTCAATCGCGTTGGCAGCCGCCTGGCCGGCGGTGTCATATTCGCCCAGGCGCAGCATCAGGGCGCCCACATTGTTGTGGGGCATCGGATTCTCCGGGTCCAGCTGGATGGCCTTCTTGTAGGCCGCAAGCGCCATTTCCGGGGCTTCTTCGCCGTAGAGAATGCCCAGGTTGGAGTAGAGCTGGCTGGTCTCCGCGCCTTTGGCGGCGGTTTCCTCGTAGGTGGCAATGGCAGCGTCGATCAGCCCCAGGTCCTGCTGGCACAGGGCGGTAAAGAGGCCCACCGCGTAGATCTCATCCCGGGTGCGGGCCTCCTGGCAGAGCTCGTCCAACTCCTTGAGGGCCGCGCGGTTCTTGTCCTCATCAAACAGACGGACGGCCTCCAGCAGCTTCTCGCGCAGCTTCGCGTCGCCCTCAAAGGCGTTGCCCAGCTCCTTGCGGAAGGCGGAGGCATACTCGCTCAGCGCACGGCGCTTGGGGAAGGTCTTCAGCAGCACGCTCACGCCGGAGAGGGCGATGATGGCCGTGCGCAGCAGATTTTCCGTGGGTTTCTCGCCGTTGACCAGCACGCCGTAGCCCCAGAGGCCAACGCCGGCAACGATCAGCAGCACCGCGATGACGCGGATGATCGTCAGCTTCATGGTATCATCCTTTCGGTTTATTCGTTTTATGATACCATACTTTGTGGATCCACGCAACAACTTTTCCATTTTTTTACAATCGCACCCGATTTCTTGCCAAATCCTGCGGAACATGATAAGATGAAGCGAGGTGACCGACATGACCCACCAGGACAACGACCGTCTGCTGACGCTCATCAGCGAATATCTGACCTTCATGCCCGGGGCCATCCGGGAGGCCGATGTGCACGCCCTCACGGCGGAGGGCCTCTCCCCCGATGAGGCTTACCTGGGCCTACTGGCTGCCCGGCTCGGCCTGGATCCCGCCCGCCCGGCGGATGCCCGGCTGTACCGCGGCTACTTCCCGAAGATGATCCGCCGCCACGACCCCGCCGTTTACGAGGCCGACGCCTATTTCCGGGCGGTGAAGCCCGCCATCGGCGCGAAGGGCGCCGTTGACCTGTGCTATGAGCGCATCGAGCCCATGGAGCTTTTCGTCGCGGACGATTTTTGCCGCGATGATGCGGGCCGCATCCTACCCCAGCTGGGCTGGTTCGACCGGGGCTTTGACTTCCCCGCCATCCGCGAGCAGGGCCTGGTGTGGATGACCGTCACCCCCAATGAGATCAACACCATCCAGCCCGCCGTGCGCGAAAGCCGCGGCAAGGTGCTCACCTACGGCCTGGGGCTGGGGTACTACGCCTTCCACTGCCTGCTGAAACGCGAGGTGGAGAGCGTCACCGTGGTGGAGCGCAATCCGGCGGTGATCGAGGTGTTCCGCAAGCACCTGCTGCCCTTCTTCCCCCGGCAGGCCGATCTGCGTATCATCCGGGCGGACGCCTTCGATCACGCGGCGGACGTCATGCCCCGCGAGGGCTTCGACACCGTCTTCACCGACCTGTGGCACGACGTGGCCGACGGCATCCCCCTGTACCGGCGGATGAAAGCCCTTGAAGTGCCCGGCCCCCGCTACCTCTACTGGATCGAAAGGACGCTGAAATTCTATATGGAATGATAACGTTCCATCCTGCGCCGCCGCGCGGGATAGGCCACGGTCATTTCCAGCATACCGCCGGTTCTGCGCTCTGAGAAGGACGCGCGCACGCCGGCGGTTCGCATTTGCTCGGCGATGTCGCGGATGGCGTTGCGGTAGGGCCGCACGTCCCTGATGACGGTGATGACCCGCTGCCGGGGCTCCTCCGGCATGATGGGCGCATGCCGCCCTGCGGAGGCCACCAGCAGCGCCGCATCCCGGATGCACAGCCGCTCCCGGATGATCCGCAGCGCCATGCGCCGCCGGGTCACCGCATCCGGCAGGGACAGCAGCGTCAGCGCGATCCTCTCCGGCACGCCCTCCCGGCGCAGCAGCATCCGCAGCCCCGGATCCAGCCCGTTCAGCCGCAGCCGCGCGATGATCTGCGGCACCGTCAGCCCCGTCAGCCGCGCCATCTCCGCCAGCGGACGCCCCTCCCCCTGCATGCGCAAAAGCGCCTCCGCCGAGTCAAAATAATGGGGAGGCGTGTCAGTCGGGCGGGGCAGCGCTTGGTACATCATGCATGATTCTCCTTTGAATGGCAGCTACCCCTATGATAAGACGATCCCCCGCGCAGGGCAAGCAGAATCGTTCGACACGATCTGCCCCGTGCACGGGGGATTTTTCCGCTTTTTCCGCGGAGGATGGTCACTTCTTGTCGTTTCCGCCCAGGGGGGACTTGCCGGGCGTGCCGGCTTTTCGGGGATACTGTCGAGCGGTTTTTGCCACCTTTGGCACCGGCAGCAGCAGATGCTGCCAGTCCCGGCCGGGGAAGGCGACGGAGATGGGCTCGCCGACCTTGCCGCCCAGCAGGAAGGCTGCCTTGCGGCCCTGGGGCAGCTCGTCCATCAGCGCCGGGCCCTTCCAGCACAGCATCTTTCCGCCCACCTTGACGTAGGGCAGCAGATATTCCGCCAGCACCGCCAGGGAGGCCACCGCGCGGGCCACCGCGATGTCATACTTCTCCCGGTGATTGGGGAACTGGGCGCCGTCCTCCGCGCGGGCATGGACGAGGGTCACATTGCGCACACCCAGGTCATCGATGACTGCCTGCAGGAAGTTCAGGCGCTTCTGCTGGGCGTCCATCAGGGTGACGCGCAGATTGGGGCAGGCCAGCGCCAGGGGCAAGCCGGGGAAGCCCGCACCGGTGCCCACGTCGATGAGGCTGCCGCTCTCCGGGATCAGCCCAGGGATGGCCAGCGCGCTCAGGCTGTCCACATAGTGCTTGTCGATCATCTCCGCCTCGTCGGTCACGGCGGTCAGGTCCATGCGGGTGTTCCAGTCCAGCAGCAGCTCGTGGTAGCGCAGGAGCTTCGCGGGCAAGTCCGTATCATGGGGGATGCCGCACTCCGTCAGGCGGGCGGAAAGCATTTCAGTCGTCATTTGTGTCACTCCAAAGGCAGGTGCAGGTACTTCTGCATCCAGTATTTGATCCACGCAAGGCCCTCGCGGCCCTGATTCTTGACCCAGGGGCGCAGGCCCTGCAAGGTAGGCGCGCCCACGCCGCTGGCGTCCAGCCCGGCGTCCTTGGCAATGGCCATGGCGCGGGCCACGTGATAATCGCTGGTCACCACCAGCACATGCTTAACCTCGCGGCCCTCCAGAAGTTTGACCGCATTGGCGATGTTCTGCCGGGTGTTGAAGCTCTCCTCGTCCATGAGGATCATGTCGCCGTCCACGCCCTGCTTGATCAGCTCCGCCCGCATGACGCTGGCCTCTGTGGCGGGCTCGCTGCCGCCCTGGGCGCCGCAGACGACGATGAGGCTCTGCCTCTCCTTCCAGGCCTTGGCCGCCGCGTCGATGCGCCACTGCAGCTGCAAGGACGGCTCGCCGCTGGGCTTGACCTGGGCGCCCAGGACGATGATCGCGTCATACTCGCCCACGGGGGGGATGTTATTCTGCCGGTACACCACCATCGCCACCACCCCCAGATAGAAGATCACGCCCAGGATCACGCAGATCAGGGCCAGTTTGAACAATTTGCGCAGATGCTTCATGGTATTTCGGTTCCTTTCGTTCATGCCTGCGCTTCATCCCACAAGCCATCCTCGCGGAAATACCACTGCTTTCCATCCCGGATGACGGTGCACTGATAATCATTGTGCTGCACCATGCTGTACGTTGCGCCGTCCGCCACGATGATATGCTCCATCAGCGCGATCCCGAGCTTGGCCAGCACGGCCTCCAGCTCGCGGGTCACGAAGATATCGCCGGAGGAAGGCCGGGCCTCCCCGCCGGGGTGGTTATGGCACAGGATGACGCCATAGGCGTTGTGATTCAGGGCCGTCTCCACAACCAGCCGGGGATAGGCTGCAACCTCGCCCAGGCTGCCCTCGCCCACGATGCGCTGGCCCAGCACCTTCATCTGCGCGGACACACAGATGACGTAGAACCGCTCCTTGCGCAGCCCCGTCAGCAGCGCGCGGCAGTACTCCCGCACATCGCTGTATCGGGCGAGCCGCTGCTTCTCCTCGCACAGGCACATTTCATACCGGCGGAACATGGGCACCATCATGGCCAGGAATGTCGCAGTCTCCTCGCCGATGCCATCCACCGTGCAGAGCTGCTCCACCGGCGCCTCCAGCACGCCGCGCAGGCTGCCGAACACCTCCAGCAGCCGGTGCGCCAGGGGATTCACATCCCCCCGGGCCCGGGCGTAAAACAGCAGCAGCTCCAGCACCTCATGGGGCGCGAAGTGGTCCATCCCCTCCAGCCGGAAGCGCTCCCGCACCCGGCGGCGATGTCCATCGTGCATGGTCATGGGAACTTCGTCCCTCCTCTCATATAACGTAGGGAAGCTCAGTTTTCTTCCAGCATCATGGCAAAAACTTCGTTTGTCTGGCTGCCGAGGCGCTGCACCTCGCCCAGCACGCGGGCGCGGCTCTTTTCCGACCTGTACCAGTCCTCGCGGCTGCAGCCGGGGGTCTGCACCGGGCAGACCAGGAAGCGCGTTTCCGGCATGGCCGCCTGATAATACAAAAGTGCCCGCCGCGCGTGGAAGGCCTTGCAGCACAGGATGGCCGTCCTGCAGGGGATGCCCGCATTTTGCAGCACATCCCGGGAGAGCTGCGCGTTCTCCCAGGTGTAGGTGGCCCGGTCCTCCCGGAGGATGGCGCTGTCCGGCACGCCGTGCTTCATCAGCACCGCCCGATGCAGCTGCCACTCCGTTTCAAACGCCTGCGGATATTCGCTGCGCAGGGGCTCCTCCAGGGGGACAAACCGCCCCAGCTTCGTTCCGTAGCGTCCTGACGGCAGCACATAAGGCGCGTAGCCCGCGTTGTACAATTCCGCCGCGCGGATGGCATGCTCCACCTTGCGCGCGCCGGGGATGAAGATGACGTCCGCCTTTTCCGGCGCGTCCTCCACGAAGATGAAATCCGTCACCGCGCGGATGAACCGTTCCGCGCCCATCGTCAGCTTATCCTGCATAGTGCCTCCACATGGACGCCAGGTCGTCCCGCGCGTCATCCTCCACCGGCGTGAACGCCTGCACATAAATGGCCCGCAGCGCCTCCGTGGACAGCTTTTCCGGGTGATTCCCCAGCCGCTCCACGTTGACGGAGGCTGCCAGCGCGTCCAGCGTGGCGTCGTCGGGCATGGCGGTGGGCAGCATGTCCGCGGCGCACAGGAGCCCCTGCAGCAGCCCAGCGCCGTCCTCCGTGCCCATGAGGGCGTTCAATTCCCCGATCACGGGCGCATCCCCCATGTGCCGCCACAGGTGGGGCAGCGTCAGCATGCAGGCGTGGCCGTGGGCGTACCCCAGCCGCTTGGTGATCTGGTAGCTCATGGCGTGGGCGGCGGTGGTGCGGCTGATGCGGATGGCGCAGCCGGACTCATAGGCGGCCTCCAGCACCGCGTCGGCAGCGGCGGCGTCCCCGGCGAGGTAGGCGTCCATGTTGCGCAGCACGCCCAGGATGGCGCATTCCGCATGGCTGCGGCTCTCCGGCGTGGCCTTCACTGCCCACCAGGACTCGATGCCCTGGCACAGCGCGTCCATCGCGCAGGCCTTCTTGTGATACAGGGGGAGCGTCGCCAGCAGGGCGCCGTCCAGCAGGACGCCCTCCGGCAGCAGGCAGGGATGATCCAGGGAGAGCTTCTCGTTGTGCTCGTACACCACGGCGATGGGCGTGGCCTCCGCGCCGGTGCCCGCCGTGCCGGGGATGGCGATATGGGGCAGCGCGCCCTCCGGCAGACGGCTGGCGCGGACAGCGTCCATATCCTCCGCCAGGAGGATGGCCTTGACGGCCTTGGCGGTATCCATCGCGGAACCGCCCCCCACGGAGATCAGCCCGTCACAGCCCATCTCCCGGTACATGTCCGCCCCGGCGATGGCGTCCGCCAGGTCCGGGTTGGCATGATACCCGCTGAAAAGCGGCAGCCGCATGCCCGTGCGGGCCGCGAAATCCCGCTCCATGCGGGCGCTGCACACCAAAAGGGGGCGCTGCATGCCTGTCCGGGCCATCAGCGCGGCGATATTCCCGCCATTGAGGCTCCCCTGCCCCCGGATGATCTGCTGCTGCATGGCGCCGCCTCCTTCAACAATTTCATTTATCATTGTACCCTATTCGACGGGTTCTGTCAAAGAAAAAAGCAGAGGCCCAGCCAGGAGCCTCCGCAAGTGAAAGTTTTTTCAAGCCTCACGCGCATGTAGCCGCAAGACGCAAGTCAACTGCATCGCGCAATGGGATTCTTAAGGGGCTAAGTCCCTTAAGCAGGGTCCAGGGACAGCGTCCCTGGTCACGCAAAAGTCCTGACGCGGATCACGCCGGGCAGCGCCTTGATCTTGGCGATGGCGTCCTCGGTGGGGAGGTCAGCCATGTCCATCACGGTGACGGCCATGTCCTTCTTGGACTTGTTGGTCAGGTCGGTGATGTTGATGCCCTCGGCGGAGACGCAGGCGGTGATGGTCGCGATGGTGTTGGGGATGTTCTCGTGGATGACCAGCACGCGGGCGCCCTCGGGACGGCCCAGCGCCACCTCGGGGAGGTTCACGCTGTTGTGGATGCAGCCGAATTCCAGGTAGTCACGCAGCTGCGCGGCGGCCATGGAGGCACAGTTTTCCTCGCTCTCCGGGGTGGAAGCGCCCAGGTGGGGAATGGCGACGACCTTCTCCACGCCCAGCAGGTCGGCGGAGGGGAAGTCCACCACATAGCCGCCCAGCTGACCGGACGCCAGCGCAGCCAGCAGCGCCTCGTTGTCCACCAGCTCATTGCGGGAGAAGTTCAGCAGCACCGCGCCGGGCTTCATCTTGGCGATGACGTCGGCGTTGATCATGTGGCGGGTCTTGTCGTTCAGCGGGACGTGGATGGTCACATAATCCGCCTGGGCGAAGACCTCCGCGTCGTTCTTGGCGTGCACGACCTTGCGGGACAGCATCCACGCGCTGTCAACGCTGATGTAGGGGTCGCAGCCGATAACGCGCATGCCCAGGCCCTCGCTGGCAGCGTTGGCCACCAGGCGGCCGATGGCGCCCAGGCCGATGACGCCCAGGGTCTTGCCGCGCACTTCCGGGCCCACAAACTGGCCCTTGCCCTTTTCCACCAGCTTGGCAACAGCGTCGCCCTCAGCCTTCAGGGTCTGGGCCCAGTTCACGCCGCCGATGACGTTGCGGCTGCCCAGCAGCAGACCGCACAGCACCAGCTCCGCCACCGCGTTGGCGTTGGCGCCGGGGGTGTTGAACACGCAGATGCCCTGCTTGGAGCACTTGTCGATCGGGATGTTGTTCACGCCGGCGCCGGCGCGGGC
>X409_Impala__coassemble_537_pt1 | contig 14636 bp, 18 predicted proteins | sample X409_Impala__metabat2_high_PE_002 | metagenome-assembled genome bin X409_Impala
CGCCCAGCACGCCGCCCTCGGTGACGTTGGCATAGGCATGGATATTGCACAGGCCTACCGCCTGGATGAAAGCGCCAAGCAGGCCAAGCAGGACGCGGATGGGGGTCTTCATGGTATCGAGTCCTTTCGGGAATGATCGGCTATCAGCATAGCCCGGAACGGGAAATTTGTCAAGGCAGGGAATATTTAGCCGTCCTCAGCCGTCTATATAGTGAAAGGTGGTTGTGCGTATGAAGAAACTGCTGGCAATGCTGATGGTGCTCCTGCTGCCCTGGACTGTCCTGGCGGATGCGCCGCCCGCGTTTGCCCCTGCGCTGTTCAATGCCTCCCTGGCGGACTTTGCCCGCGCCTGCGAGGCGGCCCTCGCGGATACGAGCCTAGCGGGCTCCACCGTCGCGGAGAAGGACGGCGTGCCTGTGGTTGCCTGGGATGAGCACTATGCCTTTGCGGTGATGCGCCGGACCGACGGGCTGCTGATGCTGTGCCACTTCACGCCCATGGGCCAGAAGGTGCAGCTGGAGTGGCACAATGATTTGCTGCTGTCCTGGTATCAGGAGCTGGCGTTTTCGGCGTCGGGGGCAAAGTGGTCAGGCAGCGGCCTGCCGGAGATGTGCATGAATGAGAATTGGACGTTTACCATCGGCCTTTTGCAGCCGGACGGTACGCGGCTATGCCTCACCGCAGACCTGTACAGGGACGGCTGGCGGGTGGAGGCGCTGACGCTGGACACCCGGATGCCGGATGGCAGATGGTGGACGGCGCTGCAGCTGCCCGAGGGCTGCCTGGCTGACGACATCTACCTGGCCACCTGCATGCCCGATGACTGGCGGCGCGGCGAGGCGGAGGAGGAAGTCGCGTATGGGTGGTAAGCTGAAGAATGACTTTTGCCGCTGGCAATGGTGGCTGACGCTGCTGGCCAACTGGGCGCTGGTGCCCTTTGCGCTGCTGACCTGGCGGGGCGGCGCGCCGGTGTGGGGCGTGTATCTGCTCATCCAGGGCGGGACGATCATCCTCAATGACAGGGTCACGGCGACCCGATGGGGGATGGGATTTCTGTGCGCCAACCTGCTGGCGGCAACGGTGATCGCCCACAAACTGTCCACGCAGCTTTATCACGACCATATCAACGACTACCTGACCATGGCCATCGGTGAACTTGGCATGTGGGCAGGCGCTGCGGTGGTGGTGATCGTATCGGCGGTGGCTGTCGTGATGAAGGGCCGACTGCGAAGGGGCAGGTGATGCGGGCGAGCCATGCGGCGCCGTCCTACGGAGGCGTCTCCCGTCGCGCAGATGGGGAATATTCGCCTTTTCCCCGTCATTCCCCGGAATATGTCATCTGTTGTCATGTGCTATCCGGATGGATGCATACCGTTTTGCAAAGGTGGTAAAAAACGTTCGGCATTTCTCATTTTACCCCTTTTCATAACGGTCAAAATCATGTATAATATGCGGTGGAACCTTGCTGTTCCGCTTTGATTGATGCCAAGCAACAGTGAAACCGACATACAGAGTGAGGTAATCGGCGTGACTGATTTTGTGAGCACCTGGAATGAGGAAAGCTTTCTGACCACCCCCGTGGGCCCGCTGGGCCTGATCGCCATGCGCGGCACCGAGGAGATCGCTGGTAAGGTGAACCAGTGGCTGCTCAAGTGGCGCAAGCATGCTGAGGCCACCACCGTGCCCGGTGATATGACCACCGCGCCCGGCATGGGCCGTGAGGACTTCCTGGTCCGCACCAGCTGCCCGCGCTTTGGCAACGGCGAGGGCAAGGGCCTGATCAAGGACTCCGTCCGTGGCCTGGACCTGTACATCCTCTGCGATGTGGGCGCCTACAACTGCACCTACGATATGTACGGCCAGAAGGTGCCCATGTCCCCTGATGATCACTACATGGACCTCAAGCGCACCATCGCTGCCGTGGGCGGCAAGGCCAAGCGCATCACCGTCATCATGCCGATGCTCTACGGCGGCCGTCAGCACCGCCGCAGCTCCCGTGAGTCCCTGGACTGCGCGCTGATGCTGCAGGAGCTGGAGCGCATGGGCGTGAACAACATCATCACCTTTGACGCCCACGACCCCCGCGTGCAGAACGCCACCCCCGAGGGCGGCTTCGAGAACGTGATGCCCTCCTACCAGATCTTCAAGGCCCTGCTGAAGAAGGAAAAGACCCTCCAGCTGGACAAGGAGCATCTGATGATCGTCTCCCCCGACGAGGGCGCGCTGGACCGCAATATCTTCTATGCGTCCGTCCTGGGCGTGGACATGGGCATGTTCTACAAGCGCCGTGACTATACCCGCATCGTCAACGGCCGCAATCCCATCGTCGCCCACGAATACATGGGCAACGACCTGGACGGCAAGGACGTGTTCGTCGCCGACGATATCCTGTCCTCCGGCGAGAGCATCATTGACGTGGCCCGCAACCTCAAGAAGCGCAACGCCAACCGCATCTTCGCGGCGGTCACCTTCCCCCTGTTCACCAATGGCCTGGAGCTGTACAACAAGGCCTACGAAGAGGGCCTGATCGACGGCGTCATCTCCACCAACCTGACCTACCGCACCCCCGAGCTGCAGGCTGCGCCCTGGTTCATCGAGGCGGATATGTCCAAGTACATCTCCTACATCATCGCCACCCTGAACCATGACCGCTCCCTGTCCAAGCTGCTCAGCCCCTCCGACCGCATCGCGGCCCTGAAGGAGCGCTATGAGCAGGAGCAGGTGCTCAGCGGCATCAAGCTGGTGTAAATCGCAACGGCAAGGGAGTCCGCACAGGGCTCCCTTTTTTGTGTTTTTCCATTTTTGTGGGAAGGATTTCCGGCCCTGCATCGTTAATATATTGATGACCCCCATGAAGGAGGATTTCTTCCGATGCTCAAACGTATGCTGACTGCGCTGCTGTGCGCGCTGATGGCCCTCCCCGCCTGCGCGGAGGAGGCCGCTGAAGCCGCCCCGCTGAACACCCCCGGCCGCGAAAGCTGCGGCAAGCCCAACTGCTACTGGGAAACGCCGATGGATTTCCGGGACGAGGAAACCATGTGGGCCATGCTGACCGCCCCGATGACGGTGGTGTCCGGCAACTTCCGCGCTCAGGCCGAGGTGTATGCCCAGCCCAGCGAGGACAGCGAGGTCATCGCGGACGTTACCCGTTCCACCCAGGGCGTGCATGTGCTGGAGACCCTGGACAATGGATGGACGAAGATCGAGTGCTACTCCAGCTCCTTTTCCGGCAGCCCCACCAAGGCATACAATGTCCTCACCACCGGCTATATCCAGACGGAGCTGCTGGTGACGGCGGAGGTCCGCACGGAGTTCGCCCTGGTGGTGGATAAGCTCACCCAGCGGCTGTATATCTACCAGGACGGCAAGCTCTTTGACGAGCTGCTGGTCTCCACGGGCCTGCCCACCCGCTCCGACCCGGAGAACGAGACCCGCTCCGGCGAGTATCTGCTGTACAGCCCCACCGGCGGCTTCCCCTCCGGAGAGCTGATGTGCAACTACGGCATCCGCTACAACGACGGCGACCTCATCCACGAGGTGCCCCACATCCCGCGAGACAGCGGCGCCTACTATGGCCGCACCGAGCCCAAGCTGGGCCAGCGCGCCAGCCACGGCTGCATCCGCGTGCAGCGCAAGCGCACCGAGCAGGGCGTCAACATGCGCTGGATCTGGAACAACATGCGGGACAAGATGAACACCCGCCTGGTCATCTGGGAGGACTGGCAGGGCCGGCAGATCCCCGTGCCGGACGCCGAAACGCCCCTGTACTACAACGTCAAGGGCGGCAAGGACTACCACGACAGCCCCACCTGCTACGGCGTCACGGACAAGTACGAGCCCATGACCGCCTTCACCTACGGCGAGCTGGAGGACGGCGCCTACCGCAAGCTGAAGGTCTGCGCGTACTGCAACCCGCCGCTGCGGGAGGCGGACATTGAGGAGATCAACGCCGCCCATGCCCCGACGGAGGCGGCTCCGGCAGGCTCGCCCTACTGGCGCACCCTGATCGAAAAGAAAAAATAAAGAAATCCGCATCCCCGGGCGCTTGGGGATGCGGATTTTGTTCACTTCACGATGGTCAGCCCGGCCAGGAGCCTTTCAGCCGCGGCCAGCATGGCGGCTTCATCCGGCACTTGGGAGAAATCCATCGTGCCGCTGCGCAGCGTCGCGGATACGCAGGCGTTGCTGCCGGTATCAAAATAGAAGCTCATGTGGGCGATGGCCATGCCCTCGCCGTCCCACTGGGACTCATCGCTGACAAGGTATACCGCGCTGCATGCCTGCCCGTTGAGGGTCAGCGTGCGGGGCTCGCCGGCCTCCTTGTGCAGCCCGTAGCTCAGCACCACGGCGGGATAGTCCGCGGCGGAAATGCCCTTCGCGCCGGTGACATACACATCCTGCACCACGGCGCTTTCATCCTCGGCGATGATGAAGAAATCCTGCTGAACGCCGTCCTTGTAGAGGGAGTAGTCATCGCGGGCATAGCCTGCGGGGATGGTGAAATCCGCCAGGTGCTGATAGCTGGGGGACTTGCTGTTGGCGGATACATCCAGGATCAGCCAGCTGTCCTGCTTGCCGCGCAGGGGATCAAAGGCGACCTTGCAGCCCAGCCACGCCAGCACGATCACCGCTAATACGGCGATGGCGATGATGGCGGCCTTCTTCGGATGCTGCTTCAGCCAGACCTGGCATTTGCAGGACCCGGCGGACTTTTTGCGCTTCTTGCTCATGGTTTGCCTCCTCGATGGGTATGTACTTTCAATCAAATTCGCCGCCGGATGGGAAAATCCTGCCGAAAGGACACAAAAGCTCTTCTTTCCGTTTGACGCAGGGGTGAAATAATGTTAAAATAAACCGTTATACTCCCTGGAGAAAGAATACACAGGAGTGCCTTGATATGAATCTGAGCAAGCTGTTTTCCAACATGTCCGATATGCGCACCCGCTATGCTCTCCGCCTGATGGGCCGGGTGATCGTGCTGCTGGTGGGCGTGCTGTTCTGCATTTACGATCCCGCGCAGTTTGACGTGCTGCAGGGGACGAATTTCCTCCATTCCTTCACCTGGCTGCACCTTTTGTGGGGGATCTGGGTGATCGACATGGCAGCCCAGCTTTTCCCCCTCAAGGCGCAGATCTCCCTGGGCAGCCAGAAGCTGTGGAAGATGCGCTTCCAGCCCCTGAAGGAGAAATTCAGCGTGGAGGCGCTCAAAAAGCACATCCTCACCACCACCCGCTCGGCGTTCCTGGTGCTGCTGCTCTGGTGCGCGCTGATCGCTGCCATCGGGCTGCTGCACCACTTTGGCGTGATGTCCGATATCGCGCTGTTCATGACCACCGTGGTCTTCTACGTCTGCGACCTGATCTGTGTGCTGATCTGGTGCCCCTTCCGGCTGATGATGGGCAACCGCTGCTGCACCACCTGCCGCATCTTCAACTGGGACCACCTGATGATGTTCTCCCCGCTGATCTTCCTGCCCAGCGTGTTCTGCTGGAGCCTGCTGGGGCTGTCCATCGCGGCGTGGCTGGTGTGGGAGGTGTTCATCTTCCTGCATCCGGAGCGCTTCTGGGAGGGGGCCAACGCCGCCCTGACCTGCGCCTCCTGCACGGACAAGCTCTGCACCCAATATTGCAGGAAGCTGCGGCCGAAGAAGGCTGACAAATGAATCAACACCCCGGCAGGACACGCATCCTGCCGGGGCGTTTTTGTGCCGGGGACTCGCGCAGTAGTTGAGATGAACGCGCTCTACGTTATTGAAAATCCGTGGCGGACATGCCATAATGGGACATGAAAGGAGTGTCGCTATGAACATCGGACGGAACATCAGGAATCTCCGCCAGCAGAAGATGCTGACGCAGGAGCAGGTGGCTGCAAAACTTGGAGTAACCTATCAGTCGGTGTCCAAATGGGAAAATGGAACCAACTCGCCAGACATCTCGCTGCTACCGGAGATTTCAGAGCTTTTCGGCGTGACGATTGATGCACTGTTTGCGGACGACATATCCGACCTGGCAGCCAGCATCCCCTGTGTGCAGGACGATGACGTGATCCGCGTCGTGCAGCTGCGGGGCAGACAGGTGATTGCCGTCACGCCGCGCATGTCTGCCGATGATCCGCCCATAGAGATTGCCTTCCCCCGCAACTGCAATGACCGCACGCAGTACTTCAAGGTGGAGGTGTACGGACATGTCATCGCGGATGGCGGCATCAACGGGGATGTGGTTTGTCATCAGTTCGTTGAGTGCGCGCAGATCAACGGCGACGTCCGCGCGCAGGGGGATGTGAAGGTCAATACGATCAATTCCATCGGAAGCATCCAGTGCAGCAGTATTTTTGATTGCTATAAGATGCAGGCCAACAACATCATATGCAGCGGCAGCGTGAACTCCGTCAATTTGACCTGTGGTCAGATCATCAGGGAGGTTCCGCCGGAGCTGCAGTAAGGCAAAAGGCTCCCCCGGCGGGGAGCCTTTTCGCGTGTATTTACTTGTGCGCCGCGCTTTCCACCTCGACCAGTTCGAAGCGGTACTGCTGCGGGCAATCCGGGTATTTCACCCGATCCACCGGCTCCAGGAACATGGCCAGGGGGCGTACCCACAGGCTGCCGTCTCCGTAGAGCTTGCGGTAGATGACCACGGGTTCGCCGGTCTCGGAGTCGGTGGCGACGTCCTCGACCAGGTAGTGATCGCCTTTGAAGTGGCGGTAAATGCGGTGCAATTCGATCTTACGCATATCAGGCCTCGACTCTGATGACGCTTTCCACCGTGCAGACGTCCTTGCCGAAGGCGGTGAGGGCCTTGCGCAGGGACTTCTCCGGGGCGGCGTGGGTGACGATGATGAGGGGCACGCGGTCGTCATCGGCCTTGCCCTTCTGCAGCATGTGGGCGATGGAAACGTCCTCCTGGGCCAGCCAGCCGGCGATCTTGTGCAGCACGCCGGGCTTATCCTCCGCAGACAGGCGGATGAAATACTGGCTCTGCCAGTTGTCGTCGAAAATGAGGGAGGGATCCGCCTCCGCCGTGTTGGCGAAGGTGGGGTGCGCATGGACTTCCGCCGTGGCGGCACGCAGGATGTCGCTCACCACCGCAGAGGCGGTGGGCATATCGCCCGCGCCCCGGCCCTGGAGCATCATCTCCTGGCAGGCGTGGCCCTGCAGATACACGGCGTTGAAGCTGCCGTTGACGGAGGCCAGGGGATGGCTTTCGGGCAGGAAGGTGGGGTGGACGCGCACCTGCACGGTGTTGCCGTCGCGCTTGGCGATGGCCAGGAGCTTGAGCACATAGCCCATCTCCTTGCCGCAGGAGATATCCATGGCGGTGAGCTTGGTGATGCCCTCGGTGTATACCTTGGGGAAGGGCACGCGCCCGTGGAAGGCCAGGCTGGACATGATGGAGAGCTTATACGCGGCGTCCAGGCCCTCAACGTCGGCGGCGGGGTTGGGCTCGGCCAGGCCCAGGCGCTGGGCGTCCCCCAGCACGTCCTTGTAGTCCTCGCCGTTTTCGTACATGCGGGAGAGGATATAGTTGGTGGTGCCGTTGATGATGCCCATCATGTGGCCGATGCGGTTGGCCTGCAGGGAATTCTGCAGCACGTTGATGATGGGGATGGCGCCGCAGACGCTGGCCTCGTAATACAGGCCCACATTCTTCTCCTGGGCGGCCGCCTGGAGGCGGTGCCAGTTGAGCGCCAGGGCCACCTTGTTGGCGGTGACGACGGTCTTGCCGGCGCGCAGGGCCCGGAGCATGTACTCCGTGGCGGGCTGCTCGCCGCCCATGAATTCCACCACGATGGAGATCTCCGGGTCGGAGACGACCTCCTCCACATCGGTGGTGAGAAGCTCAGCCGGCACAGCGCAGGAACGGGCCTTGCTGACGTCGCGCACCAGCACCTTCTTGACCCTGATGGCCAGGCCGTTGTTGCGGTGGGCGATCTCCTTGCGGAAATTATCCAGCAGGTTCCACACGCCGCCGCCCACATTGCCGCAGCCCAGGAAACCGATGATCACTTCTTTCATGTGTGTGTCCTCCGTAATGTTCAGGTATGCGCCGCAGCACAAAATGCCGTAGTGGAGGGGCTTGCCCCTCCCGCTGGATGCAGGAGCGATGGGGAAGGGAACTTCCCTGGCTGTCGGCAGGATCTGGTGACGGGAGGGGCAAGCCCCTCCCCTACAAGATGAATGGATGAGGCGGATTACTTATTCCGCTCGTAGATCAGCCGGAGGCCCTTGAGGGTCAGCAGGCCGTCCAGCTTGTCGATGACCTTGGCCTCCTCCGCCAGGAGGACGGCCATGCCGCCGGTGGCGACCACCAGCGCGTCGCCGCCCAATTCCGCCTTCATGCGGTTGACCACGTTGCTGACCATGCCCACATAGCCGTGGAACATGCCGGACTGCAGGTTGGTGAGGGTGGTGCGGCCGATGACATGCTCGGGCTTGGCCAGGGCGAAGCGGGGGAGCTTGGCGGTGCCGGAGGTCAGCGCCTCGGAGGCCAGCTTGATGCCGGGGAAGATCGCGCCGCCCAGGAAAATGCCAGTGGGGCTCCCGCAGCCCGCGCCGGATTTCTCGTCCGTATCCACCACGCCGAAGGTGGTGGCGGTGCCGAAATCGATGAAGATGACCGGCTTGTCCCCGCCGTATTCGTCATAGGCGGCCACGGCGTTGGCGATGCGGTCGCTGCCCAGCTCACGGGGGTTCTCGTAGCGGATGTTGATGCCGGTCTTCACGCCGGGGCCGATCACCATGGGGGTGATGCCGAAGTAATTCTGGCACATGTGCTCAATGGTGAAGTTGACCGTGGGCACGACGGAGGACATGACGATGCCCTCCACGTCCTTGGGATCGCGGGCCGCGTGGCGGAACAGGTTCATGATGGTGATGCCGTACTCGTCGGACGTATTGGTGGTGCTGGTGTGCAGCCGCCAGTAGTTGACCATTTCATCGCCGTCGAAGAGGGCGGTTTTGATGTTGGTGTTGCCAATGTCGAGGGTGAGAATCATACGATGCCTCCGGGAAGAAAAGGGGGCTGAGGCCCCTTATTTGCGGATTTTCTGAAGCGCGGTGAGGATGGGCGGGGTGATGATGGCTGCAGCCAGGGCCTCCAGGGGGCCCGCGCCGCCCGCGACGGCAGCGATGGTGGTCAGCACCTTGGTGTTGTCAATGCCGCAGAGGATATAGAACAGCAGCATCAATCCCAGATAGAGGATGGTGTTGGTCAGGGAGCCGCAGGCAGCGGCAATGCCCATGGCGACGGGCTTCTTCATCCTGCCAAGGAGGTTATACACGCCCCAGATCGCCAGCGGGATGCACAGGCGGGGCAGCACCGTCATGACGATGGCCAGCAGGGGAGATGCGCCCATCAGCGTTGCCACCAGCGCGCTGGGCTTGGTCAGCGCCGACAGCAGGGACGTGGCAGCGAAGGCCGCGCCCAGCACCAGGCCGTTCTTCCAGCCCATATAGATGGTACCCACCGCCACCGGGATGACCAGCAGCGTCACATTGCAGAAGCCCAGGGGGATCAGCCCGATGGGCGTCTGGCCCATGAGGAAGATCAGGCCTGCCAGCAGGCCCAGGAGCACAAGATTCTTCAGGTCTTTGCGAGTGTTCATGTCATTACCTCCGTTCGGGTCCGGAAAGGTACCCGTCGTTATGGGTGGAGCAGGTCTTCAGAAAAAGGGTCGAAGACCCCCTCCGTTCGGGTCCGTGATGGTGCCCGTCGTCAAAATGGGGAATACCGTCATCCGCCTGCTGCTCAGGTCCGTCAAGGTACCCGGCAGGTGCAGGGGATATGCTATTATACCCGATTCCGTGCCGGATGTAAAGGAAAGTACAGCATTTGAACAACCTTGGCGCCCGCGGAACCCTTTGACACCTCCCCACGGATGGCGTATAATAAGGAGAACTGATACAAAGGAGGGCTTTCCCATGGCCGATAAGCCTGCACAGAAGAAAAAGAAGAACCTCGGCGGCCTGATCTCCGGTGCGGCCATGATGATCGCCTGCGGTGCGATCGGCTTCCTCGGGGCGGAATTCATCGACAGCCACCTGGGCGGCGAGGATTTCTTCCTCAACCTGCTCATCATGCTGGGCGGCATCTATCTGGCGTTCTTCACGCAGATCATCCTGCATGAGGCGGGCCACCTGGTCTTCGGGTTGGCGACGGGCTACCGGTTCGTGTCCTTCATGGCCTTCGGCTTCATCTGGACGAAGGGCGCCGACGGCAGGCTCCGCATGGGGCGGATGCAGATCGCCGGGGCGGGCGGCCAGTGCCTGATGGCCCCGCCGGAATACAACGGCGGCGATTTCCCCTTTGTGCTATATAACCTGGGCGGCGCGCTGATGAACCTCATCACCGCGGGGCTGTTTGCGCTGCTGGCCTGGCTCATCCCGGTGGCGTGGCTGCAGCTGCTGCTGATCGGGCAGGTGTGCATCGGCGTGGCTTACGCGCTGCTCAACGGGCTGCCCATCCCTGTGGAGGCCATCCAGAACGACGGCAAGAACCTGCTGTGCATCCGCCAGGATGAAACGGCCCGGTGGGCCTTCTGGGTGCAGATGTCCCTGGCGGCGGCCTCGGCGAAGGGCGTGCGCCTCAAGTCCATGCCGGAGGAATGGTTCGCGCCCCTGCCGGAGGACAGGATGGACAACGCCATCGTCTGCGCGGTGGCGGTATTCAACGCCAACCGGCTGATGGACAAGCTGGACTTCGAGGGCGCGGAAACGGAGATCCGCAGGCTGCTCCGGCGGGAGAAGGGCGTCCTCGGGCTGTACCGGATGCTCCTGGGCTGCGACGGCGCGGTGTGCGAGCTGATCGCGGGCCGTCCCGCCGACCTGACCGCGAGCCTCTCCACCAAGGAGAACCAGCAGCTGATGAAGGCCATGAAGTCCAACCCGTCCACGCTGCGCACCCAGTACGCCATCGCCCTGCTGCAGGAGAAGGACGCCGCCAAGGCCGAAAAGCACCTGGCCGACTTTGAAAAGGCCGCGAAGAATTACCCCAACCCCCAGGATATCGCGGGGGAGCGGGAACTGATCTTCGCCATCCAGGCTGCTGCCCTCCGGCTGGGCGCCGTCAACTGAGAAGGGAGGAAGCCCCATGCCCCGCGACATCATTTTTGATCACGGCAGCGCCCGTTTTTCCTACCGCATTTCCGCGCTGATCGTGCAAAACGGGCGCGTCCTGCTGCAATGCCCGGTGGGCACCCAGGACTACGCCTTCATCGGCGGGCATGTTTCCTTTGGCGAGACGGCAAAGGACACCCTCGTCCGGGAGATCCGCGAGGAGATTCATGCTGACGCCGTCATCGGCGACCTCATCGCCGTGGGCGAGGTGTACATCGACTGGGGCCATCTCCCCGACGGCAGCCCCCGGCATTGCCATCAGATCGGGCTGTACTTCCTTGCCACGGTGGACGAAAGCCAACTGCCCGAGGGTGACCGCTTCTTCGGCTACGACGAGGCCGGCGGAGAGAAGTTCTCCATCGAGTACATCTGGTTCCCCCTGGAGGAATTGCGCGAGAAGATCGCCGCCGGGGCCATGATCGTCTATCCCCCGGAGGCCATGGCGCATCTGCTGTCTGTCACCGGGACTCCCGGAGGCAATAAGGACGTGCTGCACTTCACCTACACCGAGCTGCCGGAGGATACCCTCTGGCCCGAATAAGGAGGCGCTCCCATGGATACCATCATCCGTTTTGCTGCATCCGCCGATCTTGCCTTCCTGGCTGAAAATGATCGCCACATCGCCCTTGCCGAGCTGGACAATGCCATCCGCCTGGGGCGGGTGCTGCTGATCGAGACCGCTCAGGGTGAGCCGGTGGGCTGGCTGCGCTGGAATCTCTTCTGGGACAACACGCCCTTCATGAACCTGCTCTATCTGCTGGAGGACTACCGGCTCAAGGGCTATGGGCGCATGCTGGTCAGCCATTGGGAAGCCCTCATGCAGGAGAAGGGCTATCCCGCCGTGCTGACCTCCACCCAGGCCAACGAGGGCGCCCAGCATTTCTACCGCCACCTGGGCTACGAGGACGTGGGCGGCTTCCTCCTGCCCGGGGAAAGCTACGAGCTCATGCTGCACAAGCAGTTTGCGCATTGACAAGGGGCCGCAGGCGATATACAATAAGCCCGAATCTATCATACAACGGAGGCACCCATGCCCCACAACGATACCATCTACATGGCGCCCCTGCACCTGGCGGGGCGTCTCATCATGGAAAACGGCGGCGAAACCTACCGGGTGGAGGAGACCATCACCCGCATGGGCCACGCCTTTGGCTTCAATGAGGTGGAGTGCTTTGCTGTGCCCAGCGGCATCTTCATCAGCTACCGCAAGGCGGACGGCGCCATCGAAACTGCGGTGAAGCGCATCAAGCGCAAGGGCATCGACCTGACCCGCGTGGATGCGGTGAATGCCGTCTCCCGCCGGATGGAGGCGGAGCCCCTCTCCTGCGATGAGGTCATGGCCTTGCTGCGGGAGATCGAAAACCGCCCGGCGAAGATCACCCGCCTGGGGCTGACGGCTGCGGTTGCCATGTCCTCCCTGGGCTGGGCGGCGATGTTCGGCGGCGGCGTGGTGGACTACGCAGCGGCCTTCCTTGTGTCGCTGATGACCCAGGCCCTGGCCTTCGCCCTGGACCGCGCAGGCATGCGCTCCTTTGTATCCACGCTGCTGGGCAGCTTCCTGGCAACGATATTGCCCATGCTGCTGCACCTGGCGACGGGCCTTCTGCACGTTGACGCCACCGTCGCGGCCTGCCTGATGCCCATGCTGCCCGGCCTGGCCATGACCAACGCCGTGCAGGACACCCTGCGCGGAGACATGGTCAGCGGCATTTCATCCGCCACGTCGGCAATGCTGACGGCGTCGATGATCGCCGGCGGCGCCCTGGCCGGCGCTGCGCTCTTCCGCATCCTGACGGGAGGTGCTGTGTGATGAATATCTTCCTGGAAGGCCTGATCAAGCTGGCTTCCAGCTTTGTGGGCACCCTTGGGTTTGCTATTTTCATGCATGCGCCCAAGCGGGCCTGGCTGCCCGCCAGCACCATCGGCGGCGCGGCGTATCTGCTGTACTGGGCGCTGCTGACCGCCGGCATGTACGAGCCGATGGCCATCTTCATCGGGGCGCTGCTGGGCAGCGTGCTGGGGCAGTTCTGCGCCCGGCGGATGCAGATGATCGCCACGATCTTCGTGCTGCTGGCGATGATCCCCCTGGTGCCCGGTCTGGGCCTGTACCACTGCATGCACTATCTGGCGCAGGAGATGTACTCCGCCGGCGCCGATGCGGGCGTCCGCGCGATGGTGGATGTGGTGATGATCGCCCTGGGCCTGGCGGTGGGCAGCTTCATGTTCCGCGTGGCTGTCCGGGCCAAACCCGCAAAGGAGGCAGCCAGATGAGCATCACCCTGATCGCGGTGGGCAAGATGAAGGAAAAGCCCTACCGACAGATGGCCGATGAATACCTGAAGCGCCTCTCCCGCTACGGAAAGGTGGAGGAGATCGAGCTGCCGGATCTGCCGGAGCCCGCCAATTCTTCCCCGGCCATTGAGGCCCAGATCAAGGAAAAGGAGGGCGAGGCGATCCTCAGCCGAATCCGGCCCTCCGACTATGTGATCGCCATGACCATCCCCGGCAGGCAGTGGGATTCACCCGGCCTTTCCCGCCATGTGGATGATCTGATGAACAGGGGCAGCTCCAGCCTGGTGTTCCTCATCGGCGGAAGCCTGGGCCTGTCGGACAAGGTCATCGCCCGGGCGGACGAGGAAATGTCCATGTCCAAAATGACCTTCCCCCACCAGCTGGCCCGCGTCATGCTGCTGGAGCAGCTCTACCGCGCCATGAAGATCCGCGCCGGGGAACGGTACCACAAATGAGGAGGCTCTGCCATGCGCATCATCTTTGTCCGCCACGGCCACCCGGATTATGAGAAGGACTGCCTGACGGCCCTGGGCCATCGCCACGCCGAGGCTGCCGCCCTCCGCCTGCAGGATGAGGGCGTCACGCAGATCTTTTCCTCCACCTGCGGGCGGGCCTTCGAGACGGCGCAGCACCTGGGGGAGCGCATCGGCGTCCCCGTCGTGCCCTGCGACTTCATGCGCGAGATCGCCTGGGGCGATGTGGACGGCAAGCCCTACGAGAGCGGCCACCCCTGGACCATCGTGGACGGCATGATCGCAAGGGGCGAACCCATCATGGACGCCGCCTGGCGCAGCCATCCGGAATTTGCCCGCAACCGCCTGCTGGCTTGCTGCGACAAGGTCGCCGCCGGCGCGGACGCCTGGCTGGCCTCCCTGGGCTACGTCCGGGAGGGGGATTACTACCGCGCGCAGGGGGACACAAGGCGCACCATCGCAGCCTTCGGTCACGGCGGCGAGACGGCCTGCATGCTGACCCACCTGTTCAACCTGCCTTTTCCCATGGCCTGCTGCGCCATGGGCCCGGACTACACCGGCGTCACCATCGTGGACTTCCCTGACAGGCCGGGCGAGCTGGTCGCGCCCCGGTTCGAGCTGATGAACGACGCGCGGCACATCCGGGGTATGACGGTGGAGAATGTGTACGGGGCGTGAGAAACTGTGGTAGTGGCGGGAAAACGATAAACTGGGATTTATCTTGATGTTTGTTGACTTTTGCTTTGTTGAAAGGCTATTGT
>X409_Impala__coassemble_538_pt1 | contig 14603 bp, 7 predicted proteins | sample X409_Impala__metabat2_high_PE_002 | metagenome-assembled genome bin X409_Impala
TGCGGAGGAGACCCCTGCGGAGGAGACCCCTGCGGAGGATACCCCTGCGGAGGAGACCCCTGCGGAGGAGACCCCTGCGGAGGAGACCCCTGCGGAGGATACCCCTGCGGAGGAGGAAACCGCCGGGGAGCCCGGGCAGGACAAGGACGAAATGCCCCTGGGCCAGGACGATCTGTTCGTTCTGGGTGAATTGGAGCGCCTCCAGGAGGAAAAGAAGGCCGAATTCGAGATGGCTGAGGCTGGCGACAGCGAATATGCGGATTTCTATTTCGGCGGCATCCAGGTGCTCTATGGCATTACCAGCTCCGTGGGCCTGTATGCCTATCTCCCGGATTATGCGGAGCCCACCAGCGCCGTGCTGCGCCTGAATTACTCTGCCTCTGATCTGATCATCTCCCGGATCTCTGCGCTGACCTTCTACATGAACGGCACGCCCTTCCATTCCATCAACATTGTCAACGATGTGGTCGGCGGCCAGAATGTGGTGTACATCGAGGTGCCCACCGAGCTGATGAACACCGGTTACAATCTGCTGGAGGTCCTCTGCTACGCCCGCCTGACGGACAGCGAGGGCTGCACGGACGATTACAACGGCGCCAACTGGGTCAAGCTGGAGGAATCCACCTGCCTGCGCGTGTATTATGACATTGCGGAGAACGCCCGGAACCTGGCCATGTACCCCTATCCCTTCCTGTCCCTGATGGACGAGAGCGGCGCAAACTGCGCTGTGGCCGTCTCTGACGCGGCGGAGAACACCGAGCTGAGCGCCGCGCTGATGCTGCTGGCCGGCCTGGGCTCCAGCGTGAGCGAGAAGAACGACGTGCTCTTCACCACCATCGGCCAGTGCGACCGGGAGCATGTGATCTATGTGGGCATGGCGCGCAATACCCCTGCGGAGCTGCTGGCCCTGCTGGATCAGGAGGTCCCGCCCACCGGCGCGCTCATCCAGCGCGTGACGGCGGGGGAGAAGGAATACCTGCTGATCGTCTCCAATGAGGAAGCTGCGCTGCTGGAGGGCGTGCGCCTGATGGCGGATGCGGCCCGCGTGGAGCAGCTCCACAGCGCCACCGCTTATGTCAGCGTGGGCGAGGCGCAGGCTTATATCGATGCGGCCAATGTTTCCACCATGTCCCTGGAGGGCCGCTATACCTTCAAGGATGTGCTGGGCCATGGCGCCAGCTTCACCGGCCCCTTCCAGCAGGTCGTGACCATGTACCTGCCGGTGGCGGCGGATTACTCCCTCTCCAGCGAGAGCCGCTTCTCCTTCAACATCCGTTACAGCGAGAACCTGGACTTTGACCGCTCCCTCATGACGGTCTACTGGGGCAATGACATCCCCCTGCACAGCCGCAAGCTGAGCCGCGAGGGCGCTGCCGGCGAAACGGTGACCTTCTCCGTCCCTGCGGACGCCATCGGCGCTTCCGGCACCTTCATGACCATCGTCTTTGACCTGGAGATCAAGGAGCTGGACTGCACCGTCCGCAGCATGAATACCCCCTGGGCCTACATCACCGAGGATTCCACGCTGTACCTGCCCCAGGGCTCCAACGCCACCCTCAGCCTGAGCAACCGCCCTGCCCCCTTCCAGAGCCAGAGCCGCCTGAACGATGTGCTGCTCATCCTGCCGGATGAAATGCATCAGGACGAGATGAACCTGGCGGGCCGCATCCTGGCGATGCTGGGCTCGGGCAGCAACCCCTATGGCGAGCTGACGGTCATCCGGGCCAGCCAGTTCGGCGCGGAATACGCGGACTACAACCTGATCGCCGTGGGCCGCGGCGCCGGCAATGCGTTCATCAAGGGCGTCAACGAGGAGCTGTACTTCAAGTATGACGCCGACCTGAGCGCCTTTGAATCCAACAGCAAGCTGATCATGAATGAGAGCTTTGCCCATGAGGCCGGCACGCTGCAGCTGATGGCTTCCCCCTACGCGCCCGATCGCGCGATGCTGGTGGTGACGGCCCCGGATGACAGCGGCATTGCCGCCCTGACGGCTCAGGTGAGCGAGGAAGTCAAGCGCTGGGCGCTGACCCGTGAGGCTGTTGTGGTCAACGGCCACGGCAAGGCCAGCAGCTACCAGTTCACCAGCAATGTCAATGTTGCCAGCACCTCCGCCGAGAAGCCCACCTTCACCCAGGTGGTGGTGGAGAACCGCGAGCCGATGATGATGCTCATGATCGGCCTGGGCAGCATGGCGCTGCTGCTGCTGGGCGCGGTGATCGTGATGATCCGTGCCAGCAGAAGGCGCAAGCACGAAGAATAATCAACATACAAGCGGGGTGTACTGCACATGCTCTTCAATTCGATAGAATTCCTGCTGTTCTTCCCGGCGGTGCTGCTGATCTACTGGCTCATCCCGGGCAGGGCGCGCATGTATTGGCTGCTGGTGACCTCCTATGTGTTCTACATGGGCTGGAACCCGCAGTATGCCCTGCTGCTGCTGTTTTCCACCGCGGTCACCTGGCTCTCGGGCCTGCTGATCGGCCGGAGCCGCTCCCGTGCCGAGCGCGCAGAGGCGGAGGGCCGCAAAAAGCGGAACTTCGCCAGGCTCTGGGTCGTGCTCAGCCTGGTGCTGAATCTGGGCATCCTCTTCTTCTTCAAGTACTTTGACTTTGCGGTGGACAACATCAACAACGTCCTCAGGGTGATGAACATCCAGGCGGTGAAGCCCGCCTTTGACGTGCTGCTGCCGGTGGGCATCTCCTTCTACATCTTCCAGGCCCTGTCCTATACGATGGATGTGTACCGGGGCGACGTCCGCGTGGAGAAGAACTTCTTCAAGTACGCGGTGTTCGTCAGCTTCTTCCCCCAGCTGGTGGCGGGCCCCATCGAGCGCTCCAGCCACCTGCTGGCCCAGTTTGACGAGCCCAAGCACTTCCATTATGACCGCGTCCGCGATGGATTGCTGATGATGCTCTGGGGCTTCTTCCAGAAGCTCGTCATCGCGGACCGCGCCGCCATCGCCGTCAATGAGGTGTTCAACGCCTGCGAGTATTACAGCGGCTTCACCGTGGTGCTGGCCGCAGTGCTCTTTGCCGTGCAGATCTACGGCGACTTTGCCGGTTACAGCTGCATCGCCATCGGCGCGGGCCAGGTGATGGGCTTCGACCTGATGAGGAACTTCAACCAGCCCTACTTTGCCGTGTCCGTGTCGGATTTCTGGCGCAGGTGGCATATCTCCCTGTCCACCTGGTTCCGCGATTACCTCTACATCCCCCTGGGCGGCAACCGCAAGGGCACGGCCCGCAAGTATGTGAACCAGCTCATCGTGATGCTGGTATCCGGCTTGTGGCACGGCGCGGCGTGGACGTACGTCATCTGGGGCGCGCTGAACGGCGTCATGCAGGTGCTGGGCGGCATGACGGCCAGGTGGCGCAAGGGCGTCCGCGCAAAGCTGGGCGTGAAGGAGGATACCCTCAGCACCCGCATTGGCCGGATGCTGGTCACCTTTGTGCTGATCGACCTGACGTGGATCTTCTTCCGCGCCAATACGGTGTCGGATGCGTTCTACATCCTGGGCAGCATCTTCCGCGGCTGGGACGCGAAGGTCCTCATCGACGGAAGCCTGCTGCTGCTGGGCCTGGACATGACCGAGTGGATCTGCCTGGGCATTGGCGTTGCGGTGCTGATCACGGTGGGCGTGCTGAAGGAGCGCGGTGTGCGCATCCGCGAAAGCCTGAGCCGCCAGCAGCTGTGGTTCCGCTGGCTGGTCTACCTGGCGGCGATCTTCTCGGTGCTGCTGCTGGGCATCTACGGCCCGAACTATGACGCATCGGCGTTCATCTACTTCCAGTTCTGAGGAGGCGACAGGCATGACAAAGAAAATCATCCGTGCGCTGGCGTTTTTCCTGGTGCTGGCGCTGGTATACGGCGCGGTGGATACCGTGCTGAAGATCAAGAACGATGATGTGCGGACAATGGTAATGTTTCAGAAGGTGGAGCCGGATACGATCGATGTGGCGATCATCGGTTCTTCCCATGCAGGCATGAATATTGACAATTACCAGATATGGAAAGAAACCGGAATCGCCAGTTTCTGCCTGTGGGGCGGAATGCAGCCCACCTGGAACAGCTACCATTACCTGAAGGAATGCCTGAAAACCCAGCATCCTCAAGTGGTCATGGTGGATGTGTTCATGTGTGGCGACAGTTCGGATTATTCAACGAAGGATGTTGCACTGAAGCATGTGTCGGTCATGCCCTGGGGGCTGAATAAGATCAAGATGGCATTTGCATCCTTTGAAAAGTGGCAGGACGCAGTGGAGGCGCTGTGGGGAATGCCGTATTATCACAGCCGTTACGATGAATTGACAGAGAATGACTTGCATGGTCGGTATGGATGGGATGATGAAATCATTCCGTCGGTGAGGCCGATGACTTACAACATCTATCCTTTTGAACTGCTTGACGGCAATTCGATCCAAGGGTCTGTTCCGCTGACTGAAAAACATGAAAAGTATCTTCGCAAAATCATTGAGCTGTGCAAATCGGAAGATATAGAACTGGTTCTGATGTGTGCACCGTATATTGCAACAGAGGACAATTATCGGAAAATTCTGCGTGTGGAAGAGATTGCACAAGAGGAAGGCGTACCTTTCCTGAATTTCTTCAAAACATGGAAGGAGAACGGAATAGACTCATTAACTGATTATTCTGACGGTGCGCATTTTAACAATGTTGGTATTGAGAAATACACAAGGGTGATATCTGATTACCTTCAGGCGAACTATGACCTGCCGGATCACCGGGATGATACATCCCACCCCTGGTACGGCGCCGAAAAGGAAAAGGTTGTTGTTCCCGAAAAGCCCCAATATGCGTTGTCCGAGGTGTTTGTCGGCGATGGCACGGAAAAATACATCAAGACGGATGTACATTTGTTCCGGCAGAGATATGGCTCCTGGACATTGCTGACACAGGTGGATACGACCCGTTTGACATCTGGCTATACTGTATATTTCAGCTGCTTTGATGAGGAGAAACCGGAGAATTATCGAGGATTGCTGTTGAGGCAGTCAGACGGGAAACTGCAGCTGCTGCTGGGCACTGCCGGTGTTCAACTGCCGGATACGGATAAAAAGTATGTCGAACTTGCCATTGTGAAGAATGGCGAAAAGTACAGTGTGTATTTTGATGGACAATGGGTGCTTCAAAATGATACGCGGCCTTGTGAAAAATACAATGGAAAACTACTGATTGGCTGTCAGGAGATGTCTGAGAACGGAGAAATCTACCGCCACAGCGCGACGCGGGTCAGGGATCTGCAGTTTTATCCTGCTGCGTGGACAAATGCACAGGTTGAAGCGTGGACGCCGGCGGTTCTTCCCGGACCTGAGATCCCGATGGGCGTTGATGTGAATGAACCGGTGCTGATGTATGAACTGCAGGAACAGTTCATGGGCGGACTCGAACAGTATGACCAGGATAATCATATTGATACGGAACTGAGCATGTTTGATGATCCGGATACCCGCTTCACGCTGATTACAAGGATTCTCCCGAATTATACTGCGGGGAATGACGTGTACCTGAGCTGCTTTGATGAAATGGTCGGCGAATACGGCGGTCTCCTTATCAGACAGACAGAGCCTGACTATGTTAATATCGTCTACGGTGACAACCGGGGGGTCAGTGTTCCCAGCGTCAATGGAGAGCCTATGACGATCGTTGTCACCAAGGATGCGAACGTGTTTAATATCTACGCGGATGGTCAGAAATGGGTTGACAACGCAGCTGCTGCGGCGAAGATTTGCGGTAATACGCTGTTGTTGGGCGCTCAGCATGATGCAGATGGCAAGCTGTTCAGGTATAGTCCGACACGGGTATTGAGTCTGCAGGTATATGCGGGTGTGATGGAAGAACCTCAGCTTTTGCAGATGAATATCCCGGATGCCCCTCTGCCGCCATCACTGGTTGCAACTGCTGTGGCCTGTGAAATGGAACAGCCTTTTCAGGGCAATGGCGCTGACCTGTACAAGGACATGGGCGTCAAGCTCTTTGCGGCGCAGGATATGGCCTGGACGCTGGATGCGGTGCTCAAGACTGACCCCGACGCCGATGCGGGCGTGTACCTGAGCTGCTTCAGCGAGGTGCCGGGCGAATACCGCGGCTTGCTCATCCGTCAGGAGGAGGAGCAGCTGGCCATCCTGCTGGGGGCGGGCGGCAACGTCCACATCCCCCTGGAGAAGGGCGACATGCACCTGGTCATCACCCGCGAGGGCAGCGAATACGCCGTGTATGCCGATGGTGCGCTGGCGGGCCGCGTCAGCAGCCCCTGCGCCCGTTACCGGGGCACGCTGCTGGTGGGCGCACAGGTGGACCAAGCCGGCGAGCTGTTCCGCTTCTCCACGGCGAAGGTGGAGAGCCTCCGGGTGACGGACGGCGCGCTGAATGAAAATGACGCCCTGGAGGCGTCCGAACCGATCAAGATCGAAAGCCGCTTCTGATGCGGAGAAAGGAGGAACCATGCAGGATAAGGAACGCCTTGACCGGGCGGTGCTGGGGATCGTGGCGGCGGTGCTGACCATCGCGGCGATCCTGGGTGTGCTGCTGGTTTCTCCCGATGTGAAGGCACAGCAAACGTATGCCTACGCACCGGTGATCGAATCCCTGGGGCTTGCTGAACTGGAAGGCAGCGCCGAGAGCGGCGAATACGGCTATCTGCGGTATGACGCGGGTGTGATGCTCAGCGGCAAGGTGCACAGCATTGCCTGGCCCGCTGCGGCGGTGCGCATGCTGACCCAGCCCTGGGGCATGAACTTCTCAACTCAATGGCTGGCGGCGGCCTATGCGCTGCTGATCGCCCTGGGTGCATACCTGGCGGTCAGCGGGCTGGCGCGCCATTCCCACACGGCGGCCTGGCTGACGGCGGGGGCTTATCCCCTGGTCATGCTGCATCCGGCGCTGACAGGGTATCTCTGCAGCCTGTATGCGGAGGGCGCGGCGATCGCCTTTTCGCTGCTCTTCCTGGGGTGCCTGATCCACACGCTGTGCAGGCCCCGGGGCTGCGGCGTCGGCGGCGCGCTGGGCGTGATCTTCACCGGCGCGCTGATGCTCAACGCCACCCCCTGGATGCTGGCTTTTGCGCCGGCGGCAGTGGTGGGCGGCGCCGTCAGCGTGTATCATACCTGTCCCCGTGAAAGGGGAAAGGGGCTGCACCTGCTGCTGGCCGGCATGCTGACGGTGTTTGCGGTGATGCATGTGTACACCGGTTTCTCCCAGGACCGAGACGTCCATTCCGACGCGGCGAATTACCTGGCGGTGTTCCAGGGCATCCTGCCCAGCGCGGAGGCGCCGGAGACCACCCTTGCGGAGCTGGGGCTGGACGCTTCTTTTGCGCAGGATATTGGCCGCTCCTACTACGATGCAGAGGAGAGCTTCGTCCACAACCCCCGCGGGGAGGACGCGGCGTTCCTTCAGAACCTGACCCTGGGCGCCCGCGTGCGCCTGCTGCTCAGGCAGCCGCAGCTGCTGCAGGCCATGCTGGATGACCGCGCCATCTATCTGCAGGATGCATACAGCCCCTATATCACCAGGCCCGACGGCAGCATCCTGAATGGGCGGGCCGGGGTGTACACGCTGCTGGAGACTGCCTTTGGCCGGGGCGGCATGAAGGTGCTGCTGGGGCGCGCAGCCTTTGCGGCGGCGGCGTCCTTGCTGCTGCTGCTGACCGCCCGCCGCAAGAGCGGCCTCCGGTTGCTGCCCCTGGCGATGCTGGCCATGGCCCTTGGCCTGGCGGCCTATGTTCCGCTGGGGCTGGCGTTCACGGGCGGTATTGATCTGACTTGGGCGAAGGCTGTCGTACAGCTGCTCAGCTGGGCGATGCTCTGCTATGGTGTGTGCGGTACGCTGCTGGGGATGGAGCGCATGTTCGTCTGGATGGCTGAAAAGGGTACTGCGCTCGCACTGGAGCCTCAGCCGGAGGCGGTCCTGAGCAAGCGAAGCTTTGCGGTATCGCGCCGTGCTGTTCTCCTGGCAACAGCTGCAGCCTGGGTTCTGATCATTGCCTGGACAATTCTGCCGGAGGTCCACATGGGCGGCGTGAACAACGGCGACTATGGCCGTATGATGGATCAGCTGGGCATCACCTATACCCAGGAGATGTGGGAACACCCGGAATTGCAGGCAGGCACGATGGTGGTGGAAGACTATGTCGTCACCAGAGAGCTGGACTGGAAGAGCTTGACGCCCTTGGATCCGAATTATTCGCTGATCTATCCCTCTGTGGTATCCAGAATCTGGAGCGATGTGACCGGCCAGCCCTTCTCCAGCTATGTGATCGGGCTGACGATGCTGATGCTGACAACGCTCAGCGTGTTGTGCATTGTGTGGGATTTGTACGGTCTGCTGGGCAAGCTGACAGTACTGCCTGCAGGGCTACTGACGCTGATGCTGCTGGGCGAGAATTACACAGCATGGTATAATTCCCTTTTCGGCGAGGGTTCGATTGTGACCGGCTTAATGATGTCGCTGGCATGTGCGCTGCACCTGGTCGTGACGCCGCGGGGAAGCAAAAAAAGTTGGCTATGGTTGATTCTGCTGGCAATGAGTTTCCGCTTTCTGGTGGGAGCAAAAGCACAGATGGCGCTTGCGCTGCCGGTGGGTGTGATGCTGCTGGGCATCCTCGCGGTGTATCATCATCCCAAGGGCGTGCTTCGCTGCATGGCGATGATGCTTCTGGTAACGGTGCTGAGCGGTGCGGTTGTGATGGATGGCCTGGGCGTCTACAGGAAGAATGCCGGCGTGTCAGAAAAGCACACCGTCTGGCAAAGCGTGTTCTACGGTGCGCTGATGATCGCGGAGGACCCCGATGCGGCAATGGCCGAGCTGGGCATCCCGCCGGAAATGAAGGCGGACATCGGCAAGCACGCCTACTACGCGGATGAAGACTATGTCTACGCCCCCACGTCCCAGGAGGCGGCGGAGAAGTTCTACAGCAAGGTCGATACCTTCACCATGGTGGGCTATTATCTGCGGCATCCCAGGGATCTGCTGATCATGCTCGATCATGCGGCGCAGGAATCTGTGGAGCTGCATACGGGCTTCATGGCCTATACGGACGAAACCTACGCGGAGTCCGCCGGGCCCTGCAGGATGACGCTGTGGGCCAACCTGCGCACGCTGACGGCGGGCCGGGCCTTCTGGCAGTATGTGCTGGGCTACGGTGTGATCGTTGCGGGCGCGCTGTGGCTGCTGTGCAGGCGCGGCGTTTCCGGCCGGACAAAGCTGCTGACGGTACTGCTGCTGGCGCTGATGTGCATCGGCGTGCTGCAGTATCCGCTGACGGTGGTCGGCAACGGCTTTGCGGATAACAACAAGCAGCTGTTCGGCTTCATGCTCTGCCATGACCTGCTGATCGTATCGCTGCTGACAGCGGCGGTCTGGCGGCTCAGCCGGGGCAGGGATGCGGTACAGTAAGATCAACAAGGAATGAAAGGGGGGATGTGCATGTCCCGCAGGAAGAGCCTGTTTGAATACATCTTCATGGCGCTGATGATCATGTGCCTGGGACTTGCGCTGAGCGCCTCATTGGAATATGCTACCCTTGCCAAGGAACGGGAATACCTCAAGCAGGGGGGATTGTTGCTGAGCATGGCGGGGCTTTCGGTGCTGCTGTTTTTCGGCGTGCGGCTGTGGAACCGCCTGGGACAGGAGATGCCGAAAAGGGCGAAAACGATCATTAGCCTGGCGTTATGTGCAGTAGCCTTTGGTGCTGGACTGCTGCTGCGGCTGTGGGTGATTCATAAGATTCCCATGGAGCCTGAGAGTGACTTCGCAGCCTACTACCGCATTGCGAATCATCTGCTCAACGATACCCTGCTGACCCCGGAGGGCGCGGCGGACCGGCGTTATATCGCGCTGTATCCCCATACCATCGGTTTCCCGATGATGGTGCTGCTGCCGGTGTTCCGCGTCTTCGGGGCGTCGGTGAATACGGCGCTGTATGCCAATCTGGTGTGCAGCATGCTGGCGGTGGTGCTGGCGGGCCATATCGGCTACCGGCTGCACGGCCGGCTGGGCATGGTGTGCGTCACGGTGCTGATGAGCCTGTGGCCCTCCCATATCTTCTACAGCAACATGGTCGCCACGGAGCCTGCCTTTACGCTGCTGCTGCTGCTGGCGGCGGATATCCTGCTCAGCGTCCTGGACCGCAGGGAGAACAGCCTATTCGTCCGTTCTCCCGGGCGGATGCTGGTGCTGTTCTGCCTGCTGGGCGTCGTCCTGGGCGTGGCAGGCGCCATCCGCCCGATGGCGCTGATCCTGCTGGCCGCCTTTGCGGCGGTGCAGCTGGGCATGGGCAAGGAGGGCGTCGAGAAGCAGGACGGCTCCGGATTGCAGAATGCCGTCTCCCGCGGCGTGATGTGCCTGGTGCTGACGCTGGTGTTCTATTTCGGCACGGGTGCGATCATCACCCGAACGATCTCCGAGACCATCATGGATGAGCCTGTGGGCGGTCTGTCCGCCTCCGGCTATAACCTGATGGTCGGCGTGAATTCAAAGGCCCTGGGCCTGTGGAATCAGGAGGATGCGGACTTCTTCACCGCTGCCTTCGACGAGACGGGCTCTGCGGAAGAAGCGCATAAAGCCTGCATGCAGAAGGCCCTGGAGCGCATCTCTGCCGAGCCGGAAAACACCCTCGACCTGCTGATCTACAAGTTCCGCGACCTGTGGCAGACGGATGATTTCGGCATTGACTGGAACCTCTTGTGGACGGGCCAGCAGGGCACGCTGACCGAGGAGCGCTCCGCCATGTTTGAGGCGTGGCGTCCTGTGGGCCGCACGGCCTGGATGATGCTGCTCCTGCTGGGTCTGCTGGCGGTGCTGGACGCCTGGCGCAGGACCCGCGCGCCCCATCCGCTGCTGATGGTCTGCGTGCTGTTCTTCCTGGGCACGGCGCTGGCGCACATGCTGCTGGAGACCCAGGTGCGTTACCATTACAATATGATCCCCTTCCTCATCCTGCTGGCCAGCTTTGCATTGGCGGCCTGGCGGGAACGGATGCAGGAGGAGCCGCCCATCCGGGTGGTGGAGGTCGTGCGGGACAGCAAGGAAATGCCCGACGATCACACCCACTTTGACATGGGCAGCGCCATCCTCAACGGCAATATCCGCGTGTCTGTGACGAAAAAGTACGAGGATGAGGCACGGGAAGCTGCCGCCCGGAAGGCGGAGGAAGAAGCCCGTGCAGCGGCGGAAGCGGCGGCAGCGCCCGAAGCCGCACCCGAGGAAGCGGAGCCCGCGCCTGCGGAGGCTCCGGAGGCAGAAGCCGGGCAGGCTGCGGAAGAAACGGTGCAGGATGAATCCGCCCAAGAAGAGAAGAAGCAGGAGGAACAGGCATGAAGAAGGTCATGCTGGTATTCGGTACCCGCCCTGAGGCGATCAAGATGTGCCCGCTGGTGAATGAACTCAAGGGGCGCGAAAAGCTGCAGACGGTGGTGTGCGTCACCGGCCAGCACCGCCAGATGCTGGATCAGGTGCTGCAGGCGTTCTCCGTCGTGCCGGATTACGATCTGTCCATCATGAAGGAGAAGCAGACGCTCTTTGACGTGACGACGAACATCCTGGAGCGCATCCGCACCGTGCTGGAAAAGGAAAAGCCGGACGTCGTGCTCGTCCACGGCGATACCTCCACCACCTTTGTGACCGCCCTGGCCTGCTTCTATATGCAGATCCCCGTGGGCCATGTGGAGGCGGGTCTGCGCACCTACAACATCTATTCCCCCTATCCGGAGGAGTTCAACCGCCAGGCGGTGGGCATCGTGGCCCGCTACCACTTTGCCCCCACGGAGCCCTCGAAGGAGAATCTCCTGCGGGAAGGCAAGGATCCGGCGTACATCTACGTCACCGGCAACACCGCCATCGACGCCCTCAAAACCACCGTCCGGGAGGACTATGCCCATCCCGAGCTGGAATGGGCCGGGGACAGCCGCCTGATCCTCATCACCGCCCACCGCCGCGAGAACCTCGGCGAGCCCATGCGGCACATGTTCCGCGCCATCCGCCGCGTGATGGACGAGCATCCCGACGTCAAGGCCATCTACCCCATCCACATGAACCCGCAGGTGCGTCAGACCGCCGCGGAGATCCTGGGGGATGATGACCGCATCCGCATCATTGAGCCGCTGGATGTGCTGGACTTCCACAATTTCATGGCCCGCAGCACGCTGATCCTGACGGATTCCGGCGGCATCCAGGAGGAGGCGCCCTCCCTGGGCAAGCCGGTGCTGGTCATGCGCGACACCACCGAGCGCCCCGAGGGCATCGCCGCCGGCACCCTCAAGCTGGTGGGCACCGAGGAGGAGACCATCTACCGCGAGTTCACCCGCCTGCTGTGCGACCAGGCGGAGTACGAGCGCATGAGCCACGCCAGCAACCCCTACGGCGACGGCTTTGCCTGCAAGCGCATCGCCGATATCCTGGAAAACGAGTGAGCCCCACACAGGAGGATGCATCATGCGTCCTCCTTTTTTGCGGCAAAACCCGGGATTGCAACATCCCCCCGATCTGTGCTATAATATACAGGTTAATACAAAATGGGGAGGAATCGCCATGCTGAGCGCGCAGCAGGTCATTGACGCCATCCACGGCAGCTACCAGACCGGCAGCAAGAACGGCCACCGCAATGTGCTGGCCCTGCTGGACCGCATGGGCGTCACCATGAAAACGCCCTATATCCATGTGGCGGGCACCAACGGCAAGGGCAGCACCTGCGCCATGCTGGCCGGCGTGCTCAAGGCAGCAGGCTACAAGGCGGGCCTGTACACCTCGCCCTTTCTGCAGCATTATCAGGAGCGCATCCGCATCGGCGGCGTCCCGCTGACGGACGACCTCATGGTGAAGTACGGCAATCCGCTGGTGGAGGCTGCCCGCGCCATGGAAGCCGCCGGGGATTTCGTCACCCCCTTTGAGATGGGCACCGCCCTGGCCCTGGCCGCCTTTGATGGCGAGGACTGCGACTTTGCCATCATCGAGGTCGGCATGGGCGGAAGGCTCGACCCCACCAACATCATCAGCCCGGTGTGCTGCGCCATCACCGCCATCGGCCTGGACCACATGGGCTTCCTGGGCGACACGCTGGAGGAGATCGCCGGGGAGAAGGCGGGCATCATCAAGCCTGGCACCCCCGTGGTGTGCTATCCCGCGCCGGAGAGCGTCCGCCGCGTCTTTGCGGAAAAGGCGGAAGAATTGCATGCGCCCATCCGGTATATGGACGATTCCGACCTGAACCATGCAAAAAGCGATATGTATGGATCCGTGGTGACCTATCACCTGGAGGAGACCTGGCAGGATATGTGCATCAATCTGCCCGGGCAGTACCAGCAGCGCAACGCCATGACGGTGCTGGCGCTGGTGGAGGAGCTGCGCCGGCAGGGCCACGCCATCCCGGAGGAGGCGGTGCGCCGTGGCCTCAGGGAGACCGTCTGGCCCGCGCGGCTGGAATGGGCCGGAAGGGTGCTCATCGACGGGGCGCACAACCCGCAAGGCGTGGCTGCGCTGGTGGAGTATGTGGATGCGTACCTGTCCGGCAGGCGCCGCGTGCTGCTCACCGGCGTGCTGGCGGATAAACTGCAGCCGGAGATGCTGGGGCAGATGGTGCATATCGCGCATGACGTCGTCACCGTCACCCCAGATACCCCCCGCGCCCTGCCCGCAGCGGAATATGCCGCGGCGCTGAATGAATGTGGCGGCCATGCGGCGGCTGCGCCCACCCTGGCGGAGGGCCTCCGCATGGCCCTCGACCTGGCCGGCGAGGACGGCGTGGTGATCGCGGCGGGCTCTTTGTACTTTGCGGGCGCGCTGAGAACCGAACTGAAGCTGGAATGGAAGTAACGCAGAAAGGAGGCGCGGCCATGCAGGAGCTTGAAGCGCTGATGAATCAATTCACCCAGCCGGATGATCCGGATCGCATCGTCCGCGCCGACCTGAGCCACATTGACGTGATCGCTGACATGCGCGTGGCGCAGCAGGTGGAGAACTGGACCAACATCCTGGGGGAGGATTTTGCCGTTTATGAGCAGCAGTACCGCCAGGTGACGGCGGAATACCTGCACAGGCGGCTGAATCACTCGCTGTTTTATGTGCTTAAATACGCGGGGGGCGAGCCTGTGGCCATGTGCGCCCTGGAGGAGCAGGACGAGCTGCCGCCCATCACCGTGTGCATCGACAACAAGCGCCACGGCTGGGTCGTGAGCGTCTATACCAAGCCGGAGCACCGGGGCAGAGGCTATCAGCAGGCGCTGATGCCGGAACTGCTGCAAATGGCGAGGGAGCGCGGCTTTGGCGATGTGACCCTCACCACCAGCCGCCCCGACGCCATCCATGTATACGAAAAGGCCGGGTTCCGGCATACATCCGACAAATATTTCTTGAAGCTTTGAGAGGTGACGCGTATGGAATTCATCCACGAGCCGGTGCTGCTGCAGGAAGTCCTGGAATGGATGGACGTGAAGGAGAACGGCGTGTATGCCGACGGCACGCTGGGCGGCGGCGGCCACAGCGGCGCAATGCTGCGGCGATCCGGCGGCACGGCGCGGCTCTATGGCATCGACCGGGACCTGACCGCCACCGCGGCGGCCTCCGAACGGCTGCAGGAATTCCCTGGC
>X409_Impala__coassemble_542_pt1 | contig 14573 bp, 12 predicted proteins | sample X409_Impala__metabat2_high_PE_002 | metagenome-assembled genome bin X409_Impala
AGACCGTCAACGCGGTGAAGGCCTTCCAGAAGAAGAACGGCCTGAGCCAGACCGGTACCGTGGATTCCGCAACGCTGAAGAAAATCAATTCCTCCTCTGCCGTCAAGGCAAAGGAGACCGTCACCACCACCCAGGCCGATACCCTCAAGAAGGGCGACAAGGGCGCGGCGGTCAAGCAGCTGCAGACCCGCTTGAAGGAGCTGGGCTACTACAAGTCCGCCATTGACAGCGACTATGGCGCCCAGACCGTCAGCGCGGTGAAGGCTTTCCAGAAGAAGAATGGCCTGACTGCCGACGGCGTTGCCGGCGCGGCGACCATCAAGAAGCTCAACTCCACCTCCGCCGTGCGCGCTGATGCTGCGGAGGAAAGCAAGACCGAGACGTCCACCGGCCTCAAGCGCGGCGACAAGGGCACGGAGGTCAAGCGCCTGCAGACCCGCCTGAAGGAGCTGGGCTATTACACCGCTTACATCGACAGCGACTACGGCACCAAGACCGTCAATGCGGTGAAGGCTTTCCAGGGCAAGAACGGCCTGAGCCAGACCGGCATTGCCGACGAAGCGACCCTCAAGAAGCTGAACTCCACCTCTGCGGTGAAGGCCAATGCTTCCACTAATGTCACCACCGACACGACCCTCAAGAGCGGCTCCAAGGGCGAGGCCGTCAAGGCCCTGCAGACCCGCCTGAAGGCCCTGGGCTATTACAACTCCGCCATTGACGGCGATTATGGCTACAAGACCATCGCTGCGGTGAAGGCCTTCCAGAAGAAGAACGGCCTGACCGCTGACGGCGTTGCCGGCTCCACCACCCTGAAGAAGGTCAACTCCTCCAATGCGGTGAAGGCCAACACCTCCACCACGACCACGACCGCCACCAGCCTGAAGTCCGGCGATAAGGGCGAGGACGTCAAGAAGCTGCAGGAGCGCCTCAAGGAGCTGGGCTACTACACCTCCGTCATCGACAGCGAGTACGGCGCCAAGACCATCGCCGCGGTGAAGGCCTTCCAGCAGAAGAACGGCCTGACCGCCGACGGCGTTGCCGGCAGCGCCACGCTGAAGAAGGTGTACGCCACCTCCGCCGTCAAGGCGAATACCAGCACCAATACCAATACGGATGAGACGCTGAAGACCAACCAGACCCTCAAGTCCGGCAGCAGCGGCGCGCAGGTCCGTGCGCTGCAGAAGCGCCTGAAGGCCCTGGGCTACTACACCCCCTCCGTGGATGGCGATTACGGCTACCGCACGGTGGAGGCGGTGAGCGCCTTCCAGCGTGCCAACAAGCTGACGGTCAACGGCATTGCCAATCCCGCCACGCTGCGCAAGCTGGTGTCCACCAGCGCGGTTTCCGCCGGTGCGGCCAACAATACCACCACCACGACCACCAAGTACAAGACCGAGAAGCTGGACTGGTTCAAGAACGGCACCTCCGTGTTCTCCGGCCGCCCTGTGATCGAGATCAAGGACGTCAAGACCGGCCTGGTCTTCAAGGGCAAGGTGCTCTACGGCACCAACCACCTGGACGTGGAGCCCCTCACCAAGGCTGACACCGCCACCCTGCTGAAGATCAACGGCGGCGTGGAGTTCAAGTGGTACCGCCGCCCCATGCTGGTCAAGCACAACGGCCATGTGTATGCCGCCTCGATCTACTCCGTGCCCCACGGCCAGCAGACCATCACCAACAACAACTTTGAGGGCCAGTTCTGCCTGCACTTCTACGGCAGCAAGACCCACGGCACCGATGAGGTCAAGCAGGACCATCAGGAAGCCATTGCAGAGGCCATGAAGGCCACCTGGTAAGCGCCATCGGCTGACTTTCCAACCGGAGAGTCAGCCTTTTTCATGCCTTGACAGATACCGGGGGAGGGTATACAATGAGGAGGATGAAACTGCATCCGGGAGGTCATCCTGATGAATGAAAATACCTGCTGCCGCAAGAAGGAACGCAGCGATGCGGAAAAGAAGCTGCTCATCAACCGGCTCAGCCGCATCGAAGGGCAGATCCGCGGCATCCGCGCAATGGTGGAGAAGGACGCCTACTGCCCGGATATCCTCAACCAGGCATCGGCGGCGTCCGCTGCGCTGAACGGCTTTGCCCGGGCGCTGCTGTCGGAGCATATCCGCACCTGCGTGGCCGGGGACGTCCGCCGCGGCAGCGACGAGACCCTCGACGAGCTGCTGGATACGCTGCAAAAATGGATGAAGTAAGGTGATATATTATGAAGCAATACGATGTGACAGGCATGACCTGCGCGGCCTGCTCCGCGCGGGTGGAGAAGGCAGTCAAGGCCGTGCCCGGTGTGACGGAGGTGTCCGTGTCGCTGCTGACCAACGCCATGGGCGTGGAGGGTACGGCGACGGACAGCGCCATCATCAAGGCTGTGACGGATGCGGGCTACGGCGCGGCCCCCAAGGGGCAGGGGAAGGCTGCGGAGACCGCCGACGCCCTGGCTGATCACGAAACGCCCCGGCTCAAGCGGCGGCTGCTCTGGTCGCTGGGCTTTCTGCTGGTGCTGATGTATGTCAGCATGGGGCATGTGATGTGGGGCTGGCCGCTGCCGGCTGTCCTGGCGGAGAACGCGCTGGCGATTGCCCTGGTGGAGCTGGTGCTGACGGCCATCGTGATGGTCATCAACCAGAAATTCTTCATCAGCGGCTTCAAGTCGCTGTTAAGGGGCGCGCCCAATATGGACACGCTGGTGGCGCTGGGGTCGGCGGCGTCCTTCGGGTACAGCCTGGCGCTGCTCTTTGGCATGACCCACGCGGCCATCCATGCCCCGGAGACGCTCCACCACACATTGCATGAGTTCTATTTCGAGTCAGCCGCGATGATATTGACCCTCATCACCGTGGGCAAAATGCTGGAGGCGCGCTCCAAGGGCCGCACGACGGATGCGCTCAGGTCGCTCATGTCCCTGGCGCCCCAGACGGCCACGATCGTCGTCAATGGCACGGAGAAGGCCGTGCCCATCGCTCAGGTGCAGAAGGGCGATGTGTTCGTCGTCCGCCCGGGGGAGAGCATCCCGGTGGACGGCCGGGTGATCGAGGGGCACTCTGCGGTGAACGAGGCCGCCCTGACCGGCGAATCCATCCCGGTGGACAAGGCGGCGGGCGATGCGGTCTCCGCCGCCACGGTGAATACCTCCGGCTTCCTGCGGTGCGAAGCCACCCGCGTGGGCGAGGACACGACCCTCAGCCAGATCATCAAAATGGTCTCCGACGCGGCGGCCACGAAAGCGCCCATCGCCAAGGTGGCTGACAAGGTCAGCGGCGTGTTTGTGCCGGTGGTGATCGCCATCGCCGCGGTGACGCTGATCGTGTGGCTGCTGCTGGGCGAGAGCATTGGCAGCGCCCTGGCCCGGGCGATCTCCGTGCTGGTGATCTCCTGCCCCTGCGCGCTGGGCCTGGCGACGCCGGTGGCCATCATGGTGGGCAGCGGCATGGGCGCAAAACATGGCGTCCTCTTCAAGACGGCCGCTGCGCTGGAAAACGCGGGCCGGGTTCAAATTGTCGCCCTGGACAAGACCGGCACCATCACCACCGGACAGCCGGTCGTGACCGATGTGATCCCTGTTGACGGGGTGGAGAAGGCAGCGCTGATCCGTGTTGCGGCGACGCTGGAGAGCCGCTCCGAGCATCCGCTGGCCCGTGCTGTCATGGCGGAATTCGGCGGCTGTGCGCAGGCGGCGCTGACGGATTTCCGTGCGCTGCCGGGCAATGGCCTGGCTGCCAGCGCAGACGGTGTGCCTGTTTGCGGCGGAAGCATGGCCTTCGTCAGCGGCAGGGTCAGCGTGCCGGAGAGTATCCGGGCGCAGGCCGATACCCTGGCCGAGCAGGGCAAAACGCCGCTGTTCTTTGCGCAGGGGGATCAGCTGCTGGGCGTGATCGCCGTGGCGGACGCCATCAAGGAGGACAGCCCGCAGGCCGTCCTCGAGCTGCAGGGGATGGGCATCCGCGTGGTGATGCTCACCGGCGACAACGAGCGCACCGCCCGTGCCATGGGCGAAAAGGCCGGCGTGGATAAGGTGATCGCCGGGGTGAAGCCCGATGGGAAGGAGAATGTCATCCGCCAGCTGATGCAGGCCGGCAAGGTTGCCATGGTGGGGGATGGCATCAACGACGCACCGGCGCTGACCCGCGCGGATGTGGGCGTCGCCATCGGCGCGGGCGCCGACGTGGCCATCGATGCGGCAGACGTGGTGCTCATGAACAGCCGCCTCACCGACGTCAGCGCGGCCATCCGCCTCAGCCGGGCAACGCTGCGCAACATCCACCAAAACCTGTTCTGGGCCTTCTGCTACAACACGCTGGGCATCCCGCTGGCGGCGGGCGCGTTCATCGCGCTGCTGGGCTGGCGGCTGAATCCCATGTTCGGCGCGGCGGCCATGAGCCTCTCCAGCTTCTGCGTGGTGTCCAATGCGCTGCGGCTGAACCTCCTGCGCATCCATGACGCCAGGCACGACAAGCGCCGCAAGCCGGTGGAGCTTCCCGAGGTGGAGCTGCCCCAGGCGCTGCCTGTTGTCACCATGCGCATTGAAGGCATGATGTGCGGCCACTGTGAGGCGATGGTCAAGCGGGCCCTGGAGGCCATCGACGGCGTGGAGAGCGCCGTGCCCAGCCATACTGCCGGCACGGCCATCGTCACGCTGTGCGCCGAGGTGGACCATGCCCATCTCCGCGCGGCGGTGGAGGCGGAAGACTATACGGTGCTGTCCATTGAATAAGCAGGCCCACGCACACGGATGACTTCGGCATGTGTCCGAAACCACGGCTGGAGAGGATGCGGACGACACGGCCGATTTCCCTGCCTGTGCCGCCTTCCGGAACGATGCCTCCATCGCCTGCGGTATGACCGCCAAAGTGACGGCGGCGGAATGACCCCGCAGCGCAGAATGGAAACGCCCTCGCCGGCGCCTGGTCAAGGGGCGGGGAGTGCCTCTCTCCGCCCTGGCGCGGCGAATGTTTTTTCAATGTACACCCCATTGACAAGGATTGTATACAGCGATAGAATAGTCACAACACTTGACCGGCAGACGGAAGGAGGCGCAGGACCATGATGAACCGCAACGTGCATCTGGATACTTCTGCGGCTCTGACTGTGTGTTCCGTCAGCGGCCTGTCTTCCTTTGTGTATTACGCGGCGAGCTTTTTTAGCGCGCTGCGTTTTTACTTTTATTACTTTTTTGCCTTTGCGCTTCCATCTGAAAGAAAGTTGGTTTCATGAGTGAGTTCACCTGAAGCGGCTCTCTTTTAGATGGAGAGCCGCTTTTGTTATACTGTAGGGGAGGGATCGGGATGAAGAGATGTTTCGCGCTGCTGGCGGTGCTGCTGATGGGGGTGGTCGCCTCCGCAGAGCAGAAGGTCTACACCATTGGCGTCTGCCAGCTGGAGCAGCATGCAGCGCTGGAGGACGCTACGCGCGGCTTCACCGACGCTGTCGTGCAGCAGCTGGGCGATGCGGCGGTGCTGAACATCCAGCATGCCTCCGGTGACAGCGCCACCTGCATCACCATCGTCAATGCCTTTCTGGCGGAGGACGTGGATCTGATCCTGGCCAATTCCACCCAGGCGCTGCAGGCAGCCAGCGCGGCCACGGGGGATACGCCGATCCTTGGCGTGTCGGTGACGGATTATCCCGCCGCCCTGGATATGGATGCCTGGGAGGGCGTGACAGGGATCAACGTGTCCGGCACCTCCGATCTGGCGCCGCTGGACGCCCAGGCAGAGCTGATCCGCACCCTGTTCCCGGATGCAAAGCGGGTCGGGCTGCTGTACTGCGCCTCTGAGGTCAACTCCCAGTATCAGGTGAAGGTGATCCGCGATCACCTGGAGGCCATGGGCTATACCTGCGCGGAGTACGCCTTCACCGACACCAACGACGTCTTCATGATGGCGCAGAATGCCTGCCAGAAAAGCGATGTGATCTTCGTCCCCACGGACAATACCATCGCCGCCTGCACGGAGCTGCTGCTGAACGTGGTCGAAATGGAACGGGTGCCGATCGTCGGCGGTGACCGGGGGATCTGCTCCGGCTGCGGCGTGGCTACCATTTGCATCGATTACTACGACCTGGGATACACCACCGGTCAGATGGCCTGCAAGGTGCTTACCGGCGAAGCGGAGGTATCTCAGCTCCCTGTCGAATACGCATCTGTGTTCCATACCCTCATCAACCCGTCCATGTGCGAGCTGCTGGGCATCGCAGTGCCTGAAAACTGCGAAAAGCTGCCCGAATGAACCTTTTCCGGAAGCGTGCCCGCCAATGACGGTGGGGCTTCAAAATACAAAACAGCAATGTAGAATGGAGGAACCAAAATGAAGAAGCTGTTTTCCGTCCTGATCGCCGCCCTGCTCTGCCTGACCCTGTGCCTGCCCGCTGTGGCAGAGGAAACCTACCAGATCGGCATCTGCCAGCTGGTGCAGCACCCTGCGCTTGACGCCGCTACCCAGGGCTTCATGGATACCCTGAAGGCCAAGCTGGGCGACAAGGTTGTATTCGATCTGCAAAATGCCTCCGGCGACAGCGCCACCTGCATCACCATCGTCAATGGCTTCATCGCCAATGATACCGACCTTATCATGGCCAATGCCACCGCATCCCTGCAGGCTGCCTTCGCCGGCACCGAGGATATCCCGATCCTGGGCACCTCTGTTACCGACTATGCCACCGCGCTGGACATGGATGACTGGACCGGCGTGACCGGCTTCAACGTTTCCGGCACCTCTGACCTGGCCCCCCTGGCCGAGCAGGCTGCCATGCTCAAGGAACTCTTCCCCGACGCCAAGGAGGTCGGCCTGCTGTACTGCTCCGCCGAGGCGAACTCCGTCTACCAGGTGGAGGTCATCACCGGCTACCTGCAGGAGATGGGCTACAACTGCACCAACTACGCCTTCTCCGATTCCAACGACGTTGCCTCCGTCACCATGAATGCCTGCGCGACCAGCGATGTGATCTACATCCCCACCGATAACACCGCCGCCTCCTGCACCGAGGCCATCCGCAATGTGGTGGAGGTCGAGGGCGTTCCGGTCATCGCCGGTGAGGAGGGCATCTGCTCCGGCTGCGGCGTAGCCACGCTGTCCATCAGCTACTACGACCTGGGCTGCGCCACCGGCGAAATGGCCTATGACATCCTGGTGGGCGGCGCCGACGTCTCTGCCATGCCCATCCAGTTCGCGCCCAATGTGACCAAGAAGTACAACGCCGAAATGTGCCAGATCCTGAATGTCAGCATCCCCGAGGGCTATATCGCCATCGAGTGATCCATCCCGTCCCGGAGGGGGAGGTTCCTCCTCCGGGCACTATGCTGAATATCCCATACCTTGGAGGAAAGAACCGTGAGTATCGCATCTCTGCTTAACGCAATGCCCGGCGCTGTGGCACAGGGCATGATCTGGGGCATCATGGCCATCGGATTGTACATTACCTACAGCGTGCTGAACTTCTCCGACCTGACGGTGGACGGCACCATGGCCACCGGCGGCGCGGTGTGCATCATGCTGATGATGGCGGGCGTGAACGTGTGGGTCGCCCTGCTCTGCGCGGTGATCGCAGGCATGCTGGCAGGCCTGATGACGGGCCTGTTCCATACGGCGATGGGCATCCCCGGCATCCTGTCGGGCATCCTGACCCAGCTGTCGCTGTATTCGATCAATCTGGTCATCATGGGCGGCAAGGCCAACCAGGCCGTCAGCGTGCGCAAGTATGACCTGATCGTCTCCTCGCGTTATGTCAGAGAGCTGTCGCTGCAGAACCCCATCTTCATCACGCTGATCGTCATCGTGGTGCTGATCGCGGTGCTGTACTGGTTCTTTGGGCGCGAGGTGGGCGCAGCGCTGCGCTCCACCGGCGCGAATGAGGCCATGTCCCGTGCCCAGGGCCTGAACACCAACCTGTACAAGATCATCGGTTTGATGATCTCCAACGGTATCGTGGCGCTGTCCTCGGCGATGTACTCCCATTACCAAGGCTTCGTGGACGTCAACATGGGCCGCGGCGCCATCGTTATCGGCCTGGCGGCGATCATCATCAGCAATGTGGTGTTCGGCAAGCTCTTCACCAACTTTGCGGCCAAGCTCCTGGCGGTGGCCATCGGCGCGGTTTTGTACTACGTCGTGATCCAGGTGGTGCTGTGGCTCGGCCTGGATACAAACCTGCTCAAGCTTCTCTCTGCCATGGTGGTGGCGCTGTTCCTGGCGCTGCCCTACTGGAAGGGCAAGATCCATCTGAAGAAGGGAGGCCGTGCCCATGCTTGATCTGATCGGCGTCAAGAAGACGTTCAACCCCCGGACGGTCAATGAGAAGGTGGCGCTGGCGGGCGTGGATCTCCACCTGAACGACGGCGATTTCGTCACCGTCATCGGCGGCAACGGCGCGGGTAAATCCACCACGCTCAATGCCATTGCCGGCGTGTGGCCCATCGACGAGGGCAAGATCATCCTGGACGGCGTGGACATCACCAAGCTGTCCGAGCACAAGCGCGCGGGGATGCTGGGCCGCGTGTTCCAGGACCCCATGACCGGCACGGCTGCCACCATGCAGATCGAGGAGAACCTGGCCCTGGCGGCCCGCCGCGGCGAGAAGCGCACCCTGCGCGCCGGCATCACCCGGGCCGAACGGGAGGAATACCGCGAGAAGCTCAAAATGCTGGGCCTGGGCCTGGAGGATCGAATGACCTCCAAGGTGGGGCTGCTTTCCGGCGGCCAGCGTCAGGCGCTGACGCTGCTGATGGCGACCCTCAAGAAGCCCAAGCTTCTCCTGCTGGACGAGCACACCGCGGCGCTGGATCCCCGCACGGCCGACAAGGTGCTGACCCTGTCCCGGCAGATCATCGAGGAGAACCACCTGATGACCATGATGGTCACGCATAACATGCGCGACGCCATCGCTTACGGCAACCGCCTCATCATGATGCATGAGGGACGGGTGATCCTGGATATTGCCGGTGAGGAGAAGAAAAAGCTGACGGTGGAAAATCTGCTGGCGCAGTTCGCGCGGGTCAGCGGCGACGAGTTTGCCAATGACCGGGCGCTCTTGTCCTGAGATACAAGCAGCATAAAGGGCTTGCTGCCTGTGAAGAGCAGGCGGCAGGCCCTTTTGCGGTGTAAAGGCAGCCGTAGCGGTGCAAGATCCGAGACGGCTGTTTTTGTTTGCAGGTTTTCTGTGTGTGCCGGCGATATTTCCTTGGCGGACGGTATATGTGCGGCTTCGCTTGCAAAGTTTGAAAAGTATAATCAATAATCTGCAAAGAATGATGGACAAAAACCAAAATGCCGTGTATAATATATTCAACAGGAGAAAACGTGCGTTCTTTGCATCAAGGGAATACCGGGGGTACAGATATGAAGCTGATCATCAAGAATGATTACCGCGAGATGTGCGAATGGGCAGCGCAGCACATCGCAGACGCCATCAATAACCACGGGGAAGACCGGCCCTTTGTGCTGGGCCTGCCGACCGGGTCCTCTCCGCTGGGCGTGTACAAGCTCCTGATCGAGATGTATCAGGCGGGCAAGGTGTCCTTCAGGAATGTCATTACCTTCAACATGGATGAATACATCGGCCTGCCCCGCGAGCATGAGCAGAGCTACTGGTACTTCATGCATCACAACTTCTTTGATCACATTGATATTCCTGCGGAGAACATCAACATGCTGGACGGCATGACGGATGATCCCGAGGGCGAAAGCCGGCGCTATGAGGAAAAGATCGCGGCCTGCGGCGGCATCGACATCTTCATGGGCGGCAGCGGCGTGGATGGCCATATCGCCTTCAATGAGCCCTTCACCTCTTTGAATTCCCGCACGGGCCTGCGTGTGCTGACGGAGGATACCCTCATCGCCAATTCCCGCTTTTTCGATAACGATCCTGAGAAGGTGCCCAAAACGGCGCTGTCCGTGGGCGTTGGGACCGTCTGTGACGCCCGCCAGGTGCTGCTGCTCATCAGCGGCCATAACAAGGCCCGCGCGCTGCGCCACTGCGTGGAAGGCCGCGTTGACCATGCCTGGACCATCTCTGCGCTGCAGCTGCATCCCGATGGGATCGTCGCCTGCGACGAGGTCGCCTGCGGTGAACTGAAGGTGGATACCTACCGCTACTTCAAGCGCACCTACAAGGATGAGAAGTGAGTTGCTGAAACAGGCGCCCTTCGGTTTTTCCGAAGGGCGCCTGTTTGTGTTTACAGCTCCTGTCCGGCCATAAAGACGCGGCGGCTGGTATAGTCTGCAGAGCAGACCAGGAAATCTGCGGCTTTGCCACGCTCGATGGAGCCGACCAGAGCGTCCGCGCCGATCGCACAGGCAGGGTTGTAGCTTGCCGCGCGGATCGCCGCCTCCTCCGGGACGCCAAAGCGGATGGCGCTCACCATGCAGTCGAAGAGATTGGCCGCGGAACAGGCGATGGTGCCATCTGCCAGGCGGGCAACGCCGTCCGTCAGCCAGGCGTCCTGGCCGCCCAGCTCGAACCTGCTGCCGTCCTGCATGCCGCAGCAGCGGCCGGAGTCGGAGATCAGCACCATGCGCTCGCCGCTGAAGAGGCTGAAGGCGAAGCGCACCATGGCGGGGTGGGCGTGCAATCCGTCGCAGATCAGCTCGGCCCGCACATGGGGATCCTCCGCTGCTGCCGGGATCACGCCGGGGCTGCGGTGATGGATGGGCGGCATGGCGTTGTACAGGTGCGTCAGATGGGTCGCGCCGGCGTCGAAGGCTGCCCTTGCGTGCGCATAGTCGGAATCGGTGTGAGCGACGGAGACGGTGCAAAGTGCCCTGGCCTTATGGATAAATGCCTCTGCACCGGGCAGCTCGGGAGCAACGTCCACAATGCGGATCAGGCCGCCGCAGCCATCCTGCAGGGCTTTGAAGGCGGCAAAATCGGGCTCCTTCAGGTAGTCGGGATTCTGTGCGCCGCGCTTTTTCAGGGAGAAATAGGGGCCCTCCATGTGGATGCCCCGCAGCACGGACAGACCCGCAGGACGCTCATCCGCCAGGCGCCTGGCATTGGCGAAGGCTTTCTCCAGCACATCATAGGGCAGGGTCATGGAAGCCGGCGCAAAGGAGGTTACGCCGGCCTTGGCGTAATAGGCGGCCATGGCTTTGAGCCCCTCGTAATCGCCATCGGAGAAGTCTGCGCCGGAGTTGCCGTGGGTGTGCACATCGATCAGGCCGGGAATCACGGTGGCGCCTTCCAGATCAATGGCGTCCGCCGGGATATGATCGGGCAGAAGCTGACCAAACTGACCGTCGATCACCTCAAAAGCGCCCTTGCGGAACGTGAAATCACCGCAAAAAATCCGTGCATTCTTATAAAACATGACGATTCCCCCTGTCCCGGCCAGTGATTCTGCAATCATGAAGACTGCTATATTTTAACGCAGGATATCCCAATAGTCAAATGTATTTGCGTAGATCCGTCATGCATGACCGGCCGGATGGCGCATATTCAGCCAAAGAAATGAAATTTTCCTGCGCAAGGGTGAAATATTCTGTGGCTGCTGTGCGTCTTATAGGTGAAAAGCAATGCTGATGGGCTACCGTGAATGGCTGCAATGTGATATACTATGTACAGAATCGGAGGGATTTGAATGAAAAAGCTGCTGCTTCTGCTGATTCTCCTGCTTGCCCTGCCTGCGATGGCGGAGGAGGCGTCCCCAACGCTCATTGACCGGGCCATCGCGCTGGGCACGAGGCTGGATGCACTGGCAGAGGACGAAGAATACCTGGCGCAATTCATGGTCACCGGGATGGAAAGGGAGATCATCCACGCCTTTGCGGAAGGCGAGCGTACCAGGCCCGTCCGCATCGTCGCGCTGGACACGGACGGCATGCTGGAGCAGCTTGCGCCCGGCGCCGCAACGCTGCCGGAAGCGGCGCAGCGGAATCTGCAGCAGCTGCTGCCATCGGCGCTGGTGAACAGTCTGAATGGCCAAAAGGGCAGCGAGTGGCTGGTCGCGGCGATGTATCTGCGGATCACGCAGATGTTCCCGGCGCCGGACGTGACCGGGCAGGGCGTGTGGATTCTTTATTATGAGGATGCGTCCCCCGTGGCGGTCAGCTGGTATGCTCGGAACGATGCGGTGCTGATGACCGCCACCGTCTTTGCGGAGGATGCGCCGGGGCTTGAAGAAATCGCCCAAACGGAGGTTGCGCTAAGTCAGCCCACGCGGGCAGAGCGCGCTCTTCAGCTGGCGCAGGAGCTGCAGGTGCTGGCCCGCAGCGATGAATATCTGGCGCTGCTCACTGACCAGGCGGATGTGCAGGAGAACATCCGCGCTCATGGGGCGCGGGAGGCTGCCGTACCCCGGCTGTTCCTGCAGGCGGAGGCGGCGGAATCGCCGACCAATGCGCTGTATAACGAGATCGCACGCTGTTGGAGTAAATCGCTCAGTGCCATGTCTGCGCTCCATACATCGGTCATCTATGCCACCGATGAAGCGGACAGCATGGGCGCGTACCTGCTGCTGTACGAGGAGGGTGCGCCGGTGGTGGTGGAGTGGGCAGTCGCAAACGGCGTATGCTGGCTGCAGGGCACCTTCTGCCCGATCGGTGCGTTGTCCGCCTGCCAGACGGCGGCAGATGTGGACGCATGGGCGGTCCGCCTGGGTGGCATTTTCCGTCCCTTTGAAGTGATCGAATGAGCTGCGAAAGGAGGCTGTTTTCTATGAAAAAGCTGCTGTTATTGCTGCTTGTTGTCCTGGCTCTCCCCGCCCTGGCGGAGGAGGCGCCGACACCCACGCCGGCACCCGCGACAGATTCCATTGCGGAGGGCTATGCGGCCGCTGCCACGGCGACGCCTGCGCCCACGCCGGAGCTTCCGCCGCTGCGGGATGATCCCATGCTGCAGAATATCGTGGAGATCGCCCACCGCATCGATCTGCTGGCGGAAAGCAAGCTCTTCTGCAGCTATTATGTGGCAAGCGCCGTGCCGCCGGAGACCATCGAAAGCGTCTCCCGCGGTGATCATACCCGTCCGGAAAAGATCTATCATCTGGAGGGGCAGACCTTCGTGGATGCGCTGTATCAGGGGGCGGATGCGTCACAGATCCCGGATTTCTCCCGCCCGGAGCTGCGGCGGGATCTGGTGGGCGATCTGCCGATGCACTTCTGGGGCGTGCGCACGGCGGATGAGATGCATGTGCTGTCGGTGCTGAGCCGTTACAAGGTGTTTGCGCTGCCGGGCGCGGAGGGCTGCGGCGTGTTCTTCCTGCTGTACCGGGAGGCGACCCCGGTGATGGTCACCTGGGAAGCCTGTAACGACTGCGTGGACGTGGCGGCCTTCTTCATGCCGGATGAACGGCTCGAGGCCGTTGCCACGGCGGAGGAAATGTCCGCATGGTTCGCAAGCTTTGCCATGCCGCAGGTCGAATTTGAGGAGGTGCCCCTGACATGAAAAGGATCCTGATCTTCATCCTGACGATGATGATGGCGCTGGGTTCATCCTCCGCGCTGGCGCAGGAGCGCCGCGGCGCCGATCTGACCTATGAGCGCGCCGCTGCGATGGGCCGTTACATGCGTCAGCTGGTCATGGGGGATTACCTGGACGTCAAGCAGACGCCGGAAACGCTGAAAAACCTTGCCCGCAGCTGGGCGGAAGGCATCACCGACGAGCCCCGCATGGTGGTGCAGCTGGATGTGGAGAACCAGTCCCATGTGGTGACGACCAAAGGCGTATTCTCCCAGGAGCTGCCCATCGTCGGCTTTGAGGCGGTCAGCGATGCGGTGATTACCATCTGGCAGTACCTGGCCAGGTACGCAGGAACGGAGGGCGGCGTTGCCAGCGCCAGCTACGAGGAGATCATGCAGGTCAACTCGCAGATCAACGCCAGCACCATGTATGCCGAGGAGGGCCGCGAGGGCAGCGGCATGTACATCCTGCTGTATGAGGATGCGGCGCCGGTGCTGCTGCTGGTGAACGCGGAGAATGGCGCGGTGTCCATCAATGGCGTATTCCTGCCCAGCGACAAGCTGGCGAAGTGCCAGAACTACGGCCAGGTTTCCCTGTACCTGATGCTCAACGGCTTTGGCATGAGCTGCCAGGAGATCCTGCCCGAATAAGTGAAGACTGCCGCAGGCATGCACGCTGCGGCAGTCTTTTATTGTGCAAAAAGGGAGGCGGGCCGGTCCACCTCGTCGTCGTCCTCCTCGTCCCGGCGGAAGAGGCCCTGCAGCCAGTTCCCGAAAGAGGGCCGCTCCACCCGGGCCACCTGCACGCTCTGTTTGCCCTCCAGGAGGATGCCGTTGTCCAGCAGCTCCGCGTGCACGGGGATGACCCGGTAGGTGTAGGTCACGCCGGCACGGGCGCGGTCATCCACATAGGTGAGGGTCTGCCCGGCCTCGGCGCGCAGCTCGGTGAGGATGAAGCTCTCGCCCACGGCGTCCCGCTGGATGCGATAGACGGCGGCGTCGCCGGCGGTGATGACCAGGCGCGGCTGGCCGTTTTCGTCATGGCTGACATGGAAGGCGCGGGCGGAGGCGGGCGGCTGCCACACGTCGGATCTCTTCGTGGGCTGGGTGCCCTCCAGGAAGAGCTCCTTCATCTTATAGGCGTCTGGGGTGAGGCTGGTGGCCAGCATGGGCTCGCCC
>X409_Impala__coassemble_549_pt1 | contig 14323 bp, 11 predicted proteins | sample X409_Impala__metabat2_high_PE_002 | metagenome-assembled genome bin X409_Impala
GTGGTACGCAATCGTTCTGGCAGGCGGCAGCGGCAGCCGTATGGGGGCAAATTGCAACAAGGTATTGCTTGAATTGCAGGGCGTACCGGTCATTGTGCGCTCCGTTAACGCCTTTTGCGGCTTCGTCGATGGTGTTGTGCTGGTCAGCCGGGAGGCGGATATTCCTGCCATTCAAGCTGCGATGGCGGACGCCGAATTGCCTGTCACCATCGTTTGTGGCGGCGAAAGCCGGCAGGCGTCTGTATTGAATGGCCTCCATGCGCTGCCCGATGCCTGCACGCACGTATTGATCCACGACGGCGCACGCTGTCTGGTGGATGCAGCCACCATCCGCCGCTGCAAAAGCGCTGTGGAGGAATGTGGCGCCGGTGTTGCAGCCATTCCCGCCATTGACACCATCAAACAGGTGGATGAGGAAGAGTATGTCACCGGTACGCCGGACCGCAGCAAGCTCCGCGCGGTACAAACGCCTCAGGGATTTACCGTGGAACTCATCCGGCGTGCGCATCAATCAGCCGCTCGGGATGGCTTTCTGGGTACCGACGACGCCTCGCTGGTTGAGCGGATCGGCGTACCTGTACGCCTGACGCTGGGTGACCGCCGCAACATCAAACTCACCACACCGGAGGATATCATCATGGCAGAAGCCTTTCTCCCCCGCCAGTTACCCGCCCTGCGAGTGGGTCAGGGATATGACGTTCATCGCCTGGTCGAAAACCGCGATCTGATCCTGTGCGGCGTGACCATTCCGCATCATCTAGGACTGCTTGGCCATTCCGACGCCGATGTGGCGCTTCATGCGCTGATGGATGCGATGCTTGGCGGCATGGCCCTTGGCGACATTGGCAAGCACTTTCCCGATACCGATGAACGTTATCGCGGGATCTCCAGCATGAAGCTGCTGGAGCACGTGGTCGCGCTGCTGGATGAACACCACGCCCGCGTGACCAACTGCGACGTCACCATCGTTGCACAAAAGCCCAAGCTGCTGCCATATATTCCGCAGATGCGTCAAAATGTGGCAGCTGCCCTGAAGCTGCCCCTTGACCGTGTCAACGTGAAGGCAACCACGACGGAACATCTCGCCTTTGAGGGACGCGAGGAAGGCATCAGCGCACAAGCGATCTGCATGATCGAAGCCCTGTAATATAAAGCAGACGATCTGCCGCACGGCAGACCGTCTGTTTTGTTATGGCAGCATATTCAGCTGGAAGATGAGGTCCATGGGCAGGAGCTTGATCATTCTGGCTGCGAGCTTCATGGAGAGCTGCTCCACGAGCGCATCATACTGCTCTGGATCCGCACTTGTACAGATGCTCAAGTCCTCCGGCATCGGCGCAAGCTCCTCGGTGGATTCCTGCGCGATCTCAAAGGAAAGCAGAGCATTCTGTGCATCTTCTGTTGCCGCGGAGAGCGTAAAGCGCCACTTGGCCTGAGCGTGATGGTGCGCCTGCATAAGGCTCCACGCATATTCTGCCTGCGGCTCAGCATTTGCCTGCACAAAAGGAAAGCTCTGCGTTTTGGGCGCCGTCCACTCCCGGCTGACGCCGGAATAAAGGGTTGTTTCGCCCATCGAAGCGCGATTGAAGTCGATCTCCCACCAGTAATTCTGCGTGGAGAGGCCAAGCCCAACCACAATAATGCCGGTTTCGCTTCCGCCGAGGGAAATACTGGCTATCTGCTCGTTCGCCCGAAGAACTGTAACGGACAGACCCACCAGCTCTGCAGCATCGTTGCTCACCGCACGGAGGATGAAGCTGTATCCGTCTGCCGCCGCGCTGCTCAGCGCATCATGGAACGCCTGGAAGACATCCTGATCCCCGCCGCACAACGCCTGCAAGGCCCCCCGCAGTTCATCCGGCACAGCAGCATCCAGGAGCGAGGCAATATCCTGCACAGACAGCTCCCATGCAGCACATTGCGTGCCGCCTGTATAAGCATCGCCGATGAAAGCGCCTCTTGTCACCACGGGTGTAAGCGTGGAAAACCAGTTTTGAGCAGCCTCCGCAGCAGCATCAGCAATCTCCGACCAATCCGGATCTGCCGCGTTTTGGGAATAATCCTTCGCTTCCTCCGCTATCGCATATCCGGGCAGCAGCGAAGTTACCGCATAAACGATCCCAGCCTGGTGGTAGCAGGTGACGTCAAACAGCTCGCTGTCACCAAGGTATGCGCGGCAGGATGCGGCTTCGTCCTCCTGCATACGCAGCTCAAGCTTGAAACCGTCGATGATTCGTTGCGCCATTTGCATGACGAGCTCCGCGCGTGTCGTGTCCGCATTGACGGACGCCCAATGCTCCACCAGCACATCGACAAAGGCTTCGTTCATCTCTGCCCTGACAGTCAGCTTGGCAGTATCAGCCAATGCGCTGCAGGGCAGCAGCAAAGCCAGCAACCAAGCCATCAGCCGCCTCATCATGGAGGGCCTCCTTTAATCGGTCATCGGCGGAACTGCTGTTGCCTCCACCGCAGGTACGACATTCGCATCCAGGGTCGACATGGTGATAGCTGCATTGGCGAGCAAAGCGCTCAGCAGCTCAGCCTTGCGCTCGTCCGTCATGGTCAGAATGTTCTCCGCGCCCGCAGAGGAAAGCTGCTGGAAGGCCAGCTGGGGCGTGATGCGCAGCACTGCTTCCGCCTGAACAGCGGCGTCCGGAAGCGACACATCCAGGTTGTAATTGACCTGCACGGCGCTATTGGGCTGATAGGGATTGTTGCGATAATCCACGGTGAAGGCAAAGCTGACCGGGTCAAAATCGCCGCTGCCGAGCGAAGGCTCAATGGCAAAGGAGAATGTGCTGGTATCATGGTCAAGATACTTTTCATCAACCCAAATGCGATGGCCGGCAGACAGGGAGAAATCCGCCGCCTGGCTTTGATCCGCAACCTGGATGCTCATCTTGCCATTGTAAACGCAGGTGTTCTCATCAGGCGTTGAGAGCTCAGCGGCGATCGTGACAGCATTCTCCCTGCCGGTCAGAGAAATGACTCGCTCAGCGCCATTCTGCGCGAACTCTACCCGTTCCACACCATCCAGCGCAATGCGGTATGCATCACCAAACAGAGCGCCGATCACATCACCGACGGGCGCCGTCAGCTTTTCAGGCAGCGCCGGAATAGGCAATGCCACCTGTGCATTGACGATCTCGCCCTGGGCGGACATCGTGCGGGAAAGCACAATATTGCCCTGCAGGGGCAGCGAATCAATGCACGCCTCGTAGAAATACACCAGATTGGGGTTGAGATAGGTCATGCGCTGCTCCATCGTCACATAGGGCAGCAGCAGCGTCTGAAGATCGTTATCGTACATCATCTGACCGATCATGTATTTCGCTTCAGCCTTCAGCTCATCCACCGGGATCTGGTATGTCACCGCCATGTTCAGCGACCCATCCGCATCGGTAACAGCCGCAGGCTCGCTGTAACCTGCCAGCCACAGATCCAGCTGCAGGAAGTACTTCTCCAGCACAGGCATCCAATCCTGTGCCCATTCCGCAGCGTCGATCCCCAGCAGCTTCGCAACCGCTTCATAGGCAGGGGCATTGCCCTGAGCGCCGGGGGCCTTCATGCCCATCGGATCGAAGGCGAAAAGAAGCTCTGCGTAGTCGCCCTCCATCAGCTGATAAAGCAGATTCACCTGCTCTGCGGGGATGGAAAGCAGCGTATCAGGCAGCAGCTCGCTCTGGAAATACACGCCCGCAGGGTCGCCGTAGAGCCAGCTGTTGCCTACTTCCTTACCGTCGCTGTTCTTGGCATAGAGGCGGATCTGCCAATCGTCATCGTCCGTCACAAGCTCGGACATATCACCCTGCTGTTGGCCAATGGCGCGGATCTGGATCTGCGTTGCCGTAAAGGGCAGCAGCGCATCAAGCCACTCCGCGACGCCAGAGGCAGTGATGTTCACGTAGCCGCGAATGCCGTTGCCGCCGGTCAGCTGCCGATTGAAGCGCTTGGGCAGTGTGTCTGCCGTTTCTGCAAACGCCGCAGGTATTGCCAGCATCAGGCACAGCACAAGACACAGGACTCGTTTCATAAAGCATAGCCTCCTTGGTTTCATTGCCCCTGGGATGCCGCATCAATGATGTGCTTCACCGCATCTTCAGGCAGATCTTTGAAAAAATAAGTTGCGTTCTCTCCCAATGTGTTGATCAGCGGAACCACGATGGCATTCGCCACGAGTGCCGCAGTATCCTCGCGGACAGCGGCTTTTGCTTCCTCACGCATTGCGTACAGGTCGATGGTCCGCTCCGTTTCAGTCCAGACAAGCGGTTCAGCGCGCTGAAGGTCGATGCTGATCTTCGCCTGTTCCGTTACCTTGCCGGCATATTGCTCCGTCACATTTACCCAGCCGGTGATGCGCGGCGCATCTTCAGCACCGGCAACCGTCAGCTCAGGCGCGATGGTGATGGCAGAATACTTTTCCGCGCCATTGAGCTTCGTCTGGATCGTGAAATCTCCTGAGAGAATATCTGCATCGGCTGTGTATGCATTCTTCAGGTTGAATTCGCCATTCCAAACGCTGGTCACGCCGTCTTTGACAGTTGTATACTTGAAGCTGCCGATCACCGTACGCGCACCGGCCTTATTCGTTGAAACAGTACGTTCAAAGGACAGATCATTCTTGTTTTTGCCCTTCTTTGCCGGACTCGTCAGCTCAATGAACAGCTTATCCATTTCCGCATCATGGCGGACACGGCAAACGAGCTTGACTGTACGGTTATCGCCCTGCGGTCCGAAGCTTCCGTTCAATTCCACGCGCAGCGGCATATCCTCTTTATTATAGTATACGCGCAGCGTTTGCTTTCCCGAGAAGCTCATCTGGCCGATCAGCTCCTTCAGCCAGCCCTGCGGACAAGCTTCCAGGAGACCGTCCTGGAAGGCCTTCTCATTGCCTGCAGCAAAGGTGAAATCCAGCCGATAAGCAGATTTGCCGTATCCGGAAATGTTGGTATCGGACGCAGAACGCTTGCAGTACTTCTCCAGCGTCTCAGGGAGCCTGGCCAGCATCGCCTCGCCATCGTCGATCAGCGTTTCACCCGCAGGTGAAAGATGCAGCGCTTCATACAAACCGCTCACGGATACGTCTTCCCCGAGCAGCGTGCTTATGGGATCACCTTGCGCAACAAAAGTCACATCCGGCCTGCAGGACAGCATCAGCGCGTTGTCCTTATATTGCAGGGACAGCGCCTCCTGGTCGGCGACGGCAATGGCTACAAGTCCCTCGTTCTCGCCCGTCACCAGACGCAGCGAAAGAATATCCGTGATGGGCGTGAGCAGCGCCAGGCGATCGTTGTCAAAAGGCATGTGCGTATCCACAGCCGCTTTCAGCAGCACTTCCACCGGCACAGTTTCCAGATCCCAGTCTGCGCTGTGCATCAGGAAGGGAATTTCCGCCTGAGCAGCGGTCATCATCAGTACAAGCAAGGCCAGGCATAATGCCGCAAGCCTCTTCATGATGTGCATGGATCGTCACTTTCCTTTCAGGATTTATCCGCCTCAGTCGCAGGTGCGCTTTGCTTCTTCTGCAAAGGCGAGAATGGTTTCCTTAACTTGCTGCGGGTCATCCATCCGGTTGATGAGCCCACGCAGCTGAGCAGCCCCGCGCATGCCATGCACATACCATCCGATGTGCTTTCGCATTTCGTTCACTGCCACACGCTGGCATTTCCAGCCCATGAGCATATCGTAATGCCGCAGGGTCGTAGCGATTCGCTCATCGATCGTTGGCGGCGTGAATTCCTGCCCGGCAAGGCGTGCCTTGATCTCCCTGAACAGCCATGGATTTCCCATTGCGCCGCGGCCGATCAGCAGTCCATCCACGCCCGATTGTGCCAGATGCTTCATGGCGTCTTCGCCGGTGAAGATATCGCCGTTGCCGATCACCGGAACATGCACTGCCTCCTTGACGCGCCGGACCCACTCCCAGTCCGCCGTGCCGGAATACTGCTGCATCCTGGTGCGGCCATGGACGGCGATCTCCGTTACGCCGCAGTCCTCGGCCATCTTTGCCATTTCCACCACGTTGATATGCTGATCGTCCCAGCCCAGGCGCATTTTCACCGTTACCGGAACATGGCTTGCCTTTACTACCGCCCGGAGGATCTTCTCTGCATTCTCCGGAGTACGCATCAGGCCGCTGCCCTCGCCGGAGGATGCAACCTTATGCGCCGGACAGCCCATATTCACATCCAGGCCTTCAAAGCGGCCCATTGCGCTGAGCTCATCCGCAGCGCGCGCCATCAGATCAGCTTCCTTGCCGAAGATCTGCACAAACAGCCGCGGCTCATCCGGGTGGCGCTCAATGAGTGAAACAGTTGCGGGATGGTTGCGCGGCGCATACACATAGCCCATCGCGCTGACCATCTCCGTCGTGGCCATATCGCAGCCCTGCTCGTAGCACAGCAGGCGGAAGGGCCAGTCGGTAATGCCTGCCATGGGAGCCAGGCGGATGCTTGTCATGCCTGCTTCCTCCCGGGGAACAGCGCAATGCGGGCGGACGCCTTCGCATAGGGTACCAGGCCGTATGCAGCAGCGTCGCCGGCCGTCTCGGGAAGAACGGGCAGATCAGCCGGCACATCGTTCCTGATCTTCCAGTCCTTGACCTCCTCCAGCATCGCAACAACGCGGTTTCCCTCTGCGGCTGCAGAAACAAAGGCCTTTTTCCAATTATCGTGATCCGCCGGCAGCGCCATCAGCACCGGGCCACGCATGATGTACTTGCCCTGGTGATGTCCATCTTCCACATTCAGCGTCTGCTCGTAGGTCAGGGTGATCACATCGCCGTCATGCCAGGTGCGGTCAAAAGCGATCCGGTCATTCTTGACTTCCGCATGCACGTCAGCGCCGTTGACAGCTACCTCGGTATTGCGGCTCCAGGCGGGCATACGCAGGCGGATCGTCGCTTCCGTTTCCTTCTTGCAATGCACCTTGATGCTCGCCCCATTCACGGCAGGCTTCACCGTGAAGATCAGCAGCTCGTCCTCCACCGGCACGGCAAAGCGGCCCGGCAGGTAAAGATTGATGTTGGCGCCGTCCGCCGTGGCAGTCACAGCGGTAGCTGCCATCGCGGCATAACCGCGCACCATCCGCAGCAGGGCACGGGCATCGTGATCCTTGCTCACATGGAAGCATGCAGCTTCATCCACTGCGCTGTTCAGCGCATTGACCCGCTGGAAGGGCAGCAGCCCATGCTCCGACATGCAGGCAGGCATGGCGTTGTAGGCCATACGCTCCAGGGCCACAAAGGCCCATTCAGGCTTGTCGCCCATGGCAGCCGCGCAAAGCGCCTCAGCCCATGCGCCCAGCGCCGCAGTCGAAACGACCTCTGCAGGAGACGTGCCCTCCAGCATTTCGTCGGAGGTCAAACCGCCGCAGATGGCGCCATGATGCCGCCAAAGCCGTTCCCATCCGTTGCGGGCCGCGTTCATCTCCGTTGCCGAGCCGGAGAACCAGCCCTTCATCATCGTGCTGCGGGCGCCGTCCGCCAGGGATTCTGCATGATTCGCCTTGGCAAAATGCGTATAGTAGCCTTCCCGGCTGCCGTTTTCCTTGGCAATGCCTGCATCCAGCTCAGCCCTGGTCAACGCTTTGCTGGTCGGCCGCTGGCTGCTGATCGTGTTCAGCACGCCGGACCAACTCATCGTCTGATCGGCAGCACGCTCGCAAAGAGCCAGCACAGCAGACTTACCGGTCACGCGATACAAGTTTTCCAGCAGCTCCAGCAGATCTGCAGAATATGCCCAGACATCGTCATCCGCCATCAGTGCATCCCAGTTCTGGGCAGCGTAAGCGCACCAGCGGGCGATGTGCTCCAGCAGAGGCTTCCGGGCTTCAAACTCATACAGCGCCCATGCAGCACGCAGCACCGCAATGGAATCCCTGAAGGTCAGCATAAAGGAGCCATCCTCCTTCTGTGCAGCCAGCATCGCGCGGATCTTGGCAACAACAGGCTCCTCGGCAGGCTTGGAGGTAACAATGCACGCCAGGCGGAAAACGCCCTCAAGGGCAGCAGGCTCGTTGGTCATGGCAGCTTGCTGATAAAGCTTGTTCATCACAGTGCTCTCCATACGGATGAGGCCGGCGCGCAGAGGCTGAGCATTCATCGCAGTCAGCGGAGCTTTGTCGAAAATCGGCTTCAAAGGCATAGGTGGATCCTCCATATCATCAGCGTAGGTACGCATAATATACCATCATTGATTATAACGCATTTTGATCGAAACTGCAATGATAACATCTGTAAAAAACAAAGAACCGCACAGAAATGCGATTCTTTTTACAAATGTTTCAGTTTGATTTGCTCCACAGCCCATTCTGCATGTGCCTTGACCGCCTCCGACGGACTCTCTGTAAGCTCCAGCAGCCGCGGCAGGAGGTCGCTTCGCCCGGTGCAGCCTGCCACGATACAGGCCCCGCCCAGCACCCGGTTGAACATCGTGATCGTTGCGCCGATGTACTTGCGCAGCTCAATGGCCGCCGCCTTGGGGTTGTTGAGGATATCCTCCAGCGGTACAGGGATGGGGTGCGTCTCCCCTTCCGGCATGCGGTTGTGGGGGCAGCAGCGCTGACATTCATCGCAGCCGATGAGCCTGTTCCCCATCTTTTCGCGCACATTCTCCGGATAGATCTGTCCGCTGACCTGCCAGTTGCGCAGGCATCGCTCCCGGTGGAAGACGCCGCCCTCCAGCGCGTTGGTAGGGCACGCAGCTTCACAGCGGTGACAGTCCCCGCAATGCAGATCATGATTTTCATCCTGCAGATGATGGGTGGGCGGCATTTTTTCCTGCGTTGAAAGCACCTGCACATGGAACCGGCTGCCATGCTCAGCGGTGTAGGACAGGGTATTCCGGCCCTGGGTGAAGCCATCCAGGCGGGCAAATATGGGCTTGACCAGCACATCATCCCGCCACAGCACGCCCTCATCCGCGTGGGCCTTGGCAATATCATCCGCCTGACGATACGCCCGCTGGGAGGAATAATAGTACGGATGTATCCATGCATCCTCCGAATAAGGCGTGCGTTCTGCTTCGTATGGCCATAGCGCCAGCAGCACCGAGCCTGCCCCGGGATCGCCGCACTCCGCCCCATCCAGCACGATCACGCGGGAAAATCCAGCATCCAGCAGTTCCTGAACGATATCCATGCGGCGCCTCCCCCCTTTTTCTTCAAAATCGGGAGGAGCCCCGTGCGGAAGCTCCTCCCGGATAAAACGATTTTACTTGGTGCCAAACAGGCGATCGCCGGCGTCGCCCAGGCCGGGCACGATATAGCCATGATCGTTCAGATGATCGTCCAGCCCGGCAACGTAGATATCCACGTCAGGATGATCGGCCTGCACCTTGGCGATGCCCTCGGGGGCGGCGATCAGGTTGACCAGGCGGATATGCTTGCAGCCGCGCTTCTTGATCAGGGTGATGGCGTCGGAGGCAGAGCCGCCGGTGGCCAGCATGGGATCCAGCAGGAGCAGCTCGCGCTCCTCAGCGTCAGCGGGCAGCTTGCAGTAGTACTCCACAGGCTCCAGCGTCTCGGGATCGCGGTACAGACCGATATGGCCGATGCGGCATGCGGGGATCATGTTCATGATGCCGTCCACCATGCCAAGACCTGCGCGCAGGATGGGCACGATGCCCAGCTTCTTGCCGGCCAGCATCTTCTGGGTGGACTTGCAAATGGGCGTTTCGATCTCAACGTCAACGGTAGGCAGGTCGCGGGTGACCTCATAGACCATCAGCATGGAGATCTCCTCCAGCAGCTCGCGGAACTCCTTGGGACCGGTGGAAGTCTGACGCATGATGGTCAGCTTGTGCTGGATCAGCGGATGGTCAAAAACATGAACCTTGCTCATGGAAATACGCCTCCTTATATCTCTTGCGTGGATGCCAAAGGATATGCATCTTCGATCATTATACTCCTTTCCGTGAAAGTGTGCAAGCCTTTTTGTGTATTCTTGACACCGGAAGCGGAAATACCTATAATAGCATTATCTTGAACGGAGGAATTTGCCATGTCCATTCCCTACAGCCGGTATATCTTCGGCAGCCTGCCCTGGTACGGCGTACTGATCGCGGCTGGCGTGCTGATCGCATTTGCTCTGTGCGTTCATGAGGAGAAACGCCTCCGCCTGAAGCAGGATACCATCATCGATCTGGCATTCTGGGCAATTCCCCTTGGTATCATAGGCGCCCGTTTGTATTACGCCCTGTTCAACTGGCAGGTCTTTGCGGATGATCCCATCAGCGTGCTGCGTATCTGGGAGGGAGGCATCGCCATCTACGGCGCGGTCATCGGCGGCCTTGCAGGCGTCCTCATCTTCGCCAGGCGCCGCCGGATGAATCCGCTCGTCCTGACGGATATCATCGTCCCCGGGCTTGCGCTGGCGCAGGGCGTCGGGCGCTGGGGCAACTACTTCAACATGGAAGCTTACGGCCGGGAGATCACCAACGCCGCCTGGCAGTTCTTCCCCATCGGCGTGCAGATCGCGAATGGCAGCGGCTATTCCTGGCACATGGCGACTTTCTTTTACGAATCCTGCTGGGACGCGGCGGTGTTTACGGTGCTGTGGTTCGTGATCCGCAAGCACACGAAAACGCCCGGCACAACAACTTTGTGTTACCTTCTGCTGTATGGTACAGGCCGCTTTTTTATCGAGGGCCTGCGCACCGACAGCCTGATGCTTGGCAGCTTCCGCGTCAGCCAGCTGCTGAGCCTTGCAATGATCGCATTTGCCACAGCCGCGCTCATCATCCGCGCTGCAAAATACAGAAAATCCTGAAAAAGGAGGACACTATGCCTTCCACACCGCTGAAGAACCTGCTTTACCGGGCTGCGCTCCCCTTCCTGGCGCACACCCCCCACAAGCAGATGAAGCACATTGAGACCGGCAAGCCCCTTTCCCATCTTCCCTATTATGAGCATCTGCTGGTGAAGCACCGCGTGCTGGGGGCCACCCTGCTGCTGCAGGATGGCGAGCGGCGCGCCCAGGTGCACACCACCGTATACAGCCCCCGCCATGTCGCCGGAGAGGACACGCTCTACCGCGTGGCGTCCATCACCAAGATGGCAACGGCGCTGGTGACGCTGATATGCGTTGATGAAGGGCTGTTCACGCTGGACGCGCCCATCCGCCAGCTGCTGCCCGATACTGAAAACGCCGATACGCTTGATGGCATGACCATCCGTCATCTGCTGAGCCATACCTCCGGCCTGGCCGACACGCCCGCCATGGACAAGGCCCTGCGCGAAGGCACTGCCTTCGATGCGGTGCTGGCCTCCGATGGCGTCCGGACCGCCGTCCCAGGCGAAAGAATGGAATACTGCAACTTCGGCTTCGGGCTGTTGGGCTGCATCCTGGAGAACGTCACCGGCATGTGTATCAGCGAGCTGTTCCGGGTGAAGCTTTTTGAGCCCCTGGGCATGCGCGCCACGCTGGATGCATCTACCCTGGATGAGAGCCTCATCATGCCCATCAGCCGCGTGCTGCCCTACAAGAAGGGCAATGACGTGACCATCACCAAGCTGGGCCGCGTGCCTCTGGAGGCGCCCGATCCCCTGCGTCACTTCGGCCACACCGCCGGGGCCATGTACACCGATGCGCCTTCCCTCGCCCGGCTGCTGACGCTCATCGGCAATGGCGGCGTCATCGACGGCAAGCGACTTATCTCCGCCGAAATGATGGCTGAAATGACCCGCGTGCAGGCGTCCACGCCCACCCGCACCTACGGCCTGGGGCTCGTCATTCTCAACCGGCCTGGGATCAGCAAGCGCCGTCTGCTGGGCCATCAGGGCTTTGCTTACGGCTGCGTGGACGGCGCCTTCATCGAGGAAGGCACGGGCCGGATGGTCATCTTCCTCAACGGCGGCGCCAGCGAAGCCCGGGAGGGCAAGCTCGGCCTTGTCAACAAGGACGTGCTGACCTGGGCCTTCCGGAAGGAGTTCCCTGCATGGATGTGATCACCGCCATCAAAAAGGAGCGCGGCAAGTATCGCGTGACCATCAACGACGCGGAGGACGTGCTGGTGCCGGTCAGCCTCATGCGGGAGCGCCCCCTCAAGGAGGGCCAGCCCATCGACCTGGAGGAGTACGACAACTGGCTCATGGTGCGGCAGTACCGCTTCGCCCTGGACAGGGCCGTGGGCTACCTGGCCGCCCGCGCCCGCAGCAAAAAGGAGATCGAGCAGAAGCTCCTGCAGGCCGGATACCGCCCCAGCACCGTGGAGATGGTCATCTACAAGCTGCAGCGGGAGAACCTGCTGGACGACGCTGATTTCGCCCGCCAGTGGGTGGAATCCCGGCAGAACCACAAGCTGGGCCGCAGCCGCATCGCCCAGGAGCTGCGCCGCAAGGGCGTCTCCCAGGAGGAGGCGGAGGAGGCGCTCTCTGTGATCGAGGATGAAGACCAGCTGGCCGGCGCTGTCGCCCTGGCGGAGAAAGCTGCCGCCCGCATCAAGCCCGGCGAGGACATGCGCAAGGCCGCCAGCCGCATCGCAGGGATGCTGGCCCGGCGCGGGTACTCATGGGATATTGCCAAACAGGCGATCCAACAGGTGTTAAGTGACGAATTGTAAAATTTCCCTCGCTGCCCGCAGAGCAATTGACAGCTTTCTCTGCAGATGATACGATGGTGCTGCAGAAAGCTGCGATTACAACAAAGGAGACAGAAGGATGGAGAACAATTTCACTTATCTGCAGGAAGAGAAGGCACAGAACGGCAGTGTGCCTGGCGGTATCCTTGGCGCATTGCTCAGCGCCGGCCTCGGCGCAGTTATATGGGCAGCCGTCGGCATCATGACCGATTCAACCTACTGGATCGTTGGCCTGGGCATTGGCGCGATCGTGGCCTTTGGGTACGATCTCTTCAAAGGCCGCAAAGGCGCGCTGAAGATCGTCACCATCGTCGTGTGCGTGATCATTGCTGTTGTCGCAGGCGATCTGGGCTATACCACCTGGCATCTCAATGCGGAGTATCAGGAGATCAGCACCATCCTGTCCACCGGCACCAACGATGAGATCGCAGCGTATTTCTTCGCTCCGGAGGCATACGAGGAGTACAAGACGCTTCACATCCTTGACCAGAATTACAATATCAAGCTGATCAAGGAGGAATACCAGGTCGATTCCCTCGCTGCGTTCTACCAGAAGTTTTACCAGGGAGACAGCGAATTCAGGTCCGCACTGATCAAGGACATGGTCTTCAGTCTCGCCACTGCGCTGTTTGGCGGACTTTACATCGCCTTCAAGTCGAACAGCAAGGATAATGTTCAGCCCCAGACCATCAACTTTGAGGAAGCCGGCGAGAATCCTGCTGCGGAAGAAACTGACGCCGCAGAAGCTTAATAACAACAAGCTCCGGAGCGCGCAGATGCATGCTCCGGAGTTATATATGCACAGAAAAGCGGCCTCTGCTCTTTCGAGCAGGGGCCGCTGAGTTTATGCGCTTAAGCTAATCGAATCAGCCCTTGATCGCAGCCTGGGCAGCAGCCAGACGGGCGATCGGCACACGGAAGGGAGAGCAGGACACGTAGTCCAGGCCGATCTTGTGGCAGAACTCAACGGAGACGGGGTCGCCGCCGTGCTCGCCGCAGATGCCGTAGTGCAGGTTCTTGCCAGAAGCCTTGCCCTTGGTGATGGCCATCTCCATCAGCTTGCCAACGCCATTCTGATCCAGCTTGGCAAAGGGATCGTTCTCATAGATCTTGGCCTCGTAGTAGGCGTTGAGGAACTTGCCGGCGTCGTCACGGGAGAAGCCGAAGGTCATCTGGGTCAGGTCGTTGGTGCCGAAGCAGAAGAAGGCAGCTTCCTGGGCCACTTCGTCAGCGGTCAGGCAGGCACGGGGGATCTCGATCATGGTGCCGACCTCGTACTTCAGCTCAGCGCCGGAAGCAGCGATGACTTCGTCAGCAGTCTTGACCACGACGGCCTTGACGTACTTCAGTTCCTTCACGTCGCCAACCAGGGGGATCATGATCTCGGGAACGATGTTCCACTCGGGATGACGGCCCTTGACAGCCAGAGCAGCCTTGATGACGGCCTTGGTCTGCATGGCGGCGATTTCGGGATAGGTGACGGCCAGACGGCAGCCACGGTGACCCATCATGGGGTTGAACTCGTGCAGAGAGGCGATGATGTCCTTGATCTGCTGGACGGTCTTGCCCTGAGTCTCAGCCAGCGCAGTGATGTCTTCCTCGGTGGTGGGCACGAACTCGTGCAGCGGGGGATCCAGGAAGCGGATGCACACGGGGTGCTCTTCCATGGCCTCGTACAGGCCCTCGAAGTCAGCCTGCTGCATGGGCTCGATCTTGGCCAGAGCGGCCTCGCGCTCCTCAACGGT
>X409_Impala__coassemble_554_pt1 | contig 14079 bp, 12 predicted proteins | sample X409_Impala__metabat2_high_PE_002 | metagenome-assembled genome bin X409_Impala
CAGCTGCACGATGCGCGTGAGCAGGAACAGCACTAGAAAGTGGTAGCACTACAAAAAGGAGCCTTGCTTCACGTTGGAAAGGTCCCAGAGGCCGTCAAAGGGATGGAACAGCACATACTTGGCGTACTTCATGGAAGAAACGTAACGATCCCACTTGGCCTTGCGGGCAGGATTCTTACTTCTGGACTTGGTTGCGCTCATGTACTTCCACCTCCATTCTCATCTTTCTGATAGAGCTGCGGATGACCGGGACGAGCAGCACCACGGCGATCAGGATCACCAGCCAGGCGATGTTCTCCTCCACCCACACCTTGCGGTAGAAGCGGAAGGCGCGGCCGTAATTGTCGCGGTCCTTGGCCATCTTGAAGTAATCCATCGCGGCTTCGTAGTCCTCCTGACGCATCAGGGAACGACCGATGCCGATGAACGCCAGGTTGTAGTTCGCGTTCAGCTCCAGCACCTTCTCCCACAGCTCGGCAGAACCGTCATAGTCACCCTGCAGGTACGCAGCGGAGGCGTCGTAGATCAGGTTGCCGTACTCGGTGGGGGTAAAGACGGTGATGGTGCTGCCCAGCTCGTCCAGCACGATCAGGTCGCGGCCCATGTGCTCAACGGACACCGCGGAGGTGAAAGCACCCTCGCTGTTGCCGGTGGTGCCAAAGGCCCACAGCATCACGCCCTGGCTGTCATAGCCGAAGAGGCGGCCGCGGGTATGGTCCAGCGCGACGTAGATGTCATTCTCCATCACGGTGATATCATAAAGCTTGGAGGGGCCCAGGGTCACGGAGCCTTCCACCCAGTAAATATCGCCGATGGGGGGATAACGGTCATTCTTGATGAGGATGTCGTTGCCGATGCCGTTGAGACGGCGCACGGGCTGTGCCGCATCCCACAGCAGGTCGTACTCATCAAAGATGGTGTTGGTGGCGTAGATGAAGGATTCCTCGTCGATATAGATGTTGTGGTACTCCGTGGGGACGAAGGAGGCCTGCTGCGCACGCTGCTCCTTGGTCATGAAGTAGTTCTTCCACACATACTCAGCCAGGTTGTAGGTAACCTTGTTTGCGCCGATAAAGCCGGTGAAGCTGGTATCGGCCTCAAACTTGACCAGGCCCTTGTTGACGTTGGTGGCCAGCACGAACACGCGGCCGGACACATCCACCACCAGCTTGTTGGGCAGGAAGCTCAGGCTCTGGTCGAAGGTGGCGTCATCGGGCTTGGTGAACTGTTTGATGAAGTTCAGGTCCTTGTCCACCATCACGACGCGGTTATTGTAGGTATCGGCAACATAGATATTGCCGTCCACATCCACAAACACGTCGTTGGGGGTGTTGAAAGTCGTTACCTCACAGCCCTGGATCTGATCGATCACGCGGGTCAGGGTGAAGTCATCCCCTTCCCTGTTGATCTGCAGGATGCGGTTGTTGCCCGTATCGACAACATAGATGTCATTGCCGCGCACGTAGAGGCTCTGGGGCTTACGCATCACGGTGTCCAGGCCCAGCTCGCCGGAGTAGATCACATCCGCCACGCGGTAGGCGTCAGGCGATTCGCGGATGTCGCCCCAGTAATCGTAGTTGTACGTATAGGTACTGGGGTATGCGTCATCGACGGCATAGGCAGTGTTCATTGAAGCAAACATGAAAACGGTCATGATCAGCGCTAAAAGCCGGTACATCACCTTCACGGTCATTCCCCTCCTGTTCTGAATGATTTGAATCAGCCAATCTTGGTTACCCAGCAAATTAGTCCTTGATACCGGAGCTGGCCATGGTTTCCAGGATCTGGCTCTGGCTCAGAATGAAGATGGCGATCGGGACTGCCATGACCACAACGGTGACCGCCGCAGCCTGACCGGTACGGGCGATACCGCCGGCCTGGATCTGCTGCAGGGCGTACACGAGGGTCTTCTTGGCTTCGGAGTAGATGACCGTGGAGGCGCTGGTGTTCCACAGGCTTTGCACGCTGAAGATGATGACCGTCAGCCAGGCAGGCTTGACGTTGGGCATCACGATGCTCCAGAAAATGCGGAATTCTTTCGCGCCGTCGATCTTCGCAGCCTCAATCAGCGCAGTGGGCAGGCCCTCCATGAACTGCTTCATCATGAACAGACCGATGGGAGCAGCAAAGGCAGGCAGCAGCAGCGCCCAGTAGGTGTCGATCATGTTCAGCTTGGACATGATGACGTAGTTCGGGATGCCGGTGACGTAACCGGAGAACATCAGCGCCGTGGTGACCACCGCGAAGAAGAACCGGCCGCCGGGGAAATCGTACTTCGCCAGCACGAAGGCCGCCATGGAGGCGATCACCAGGTGACCGAAGGTACCGGCCGCGGTGATGAACACGGTGTTGAGGATGTAGCGGCTGAAGGGCACCCAGCTCTGGCCCATGGTGACGATCAGGTCAGAGAAGTTATCCAGCGTGGGGTGCTGGGGGAAGACCGTGGGCGGGAAGCGGAACAGCTCGTCCAGGGGCTTCAGGGCAGAGCCCACCGCGAAGACCAGCGGGAACGCCATCAGGCAGGCAACCGCCGCCAGCATGAAGTAAATGCCCAGGTCGCCGCCCAGGGAGCGGTTGGGATGGCGGCGCTTGATCAGGTGCTTGCGGGGCTTCTGGATGCGCTCGCCGCGCATTTCAGCCAGGCGATGCAGCTCATCCGCACGGCTCATGGAGCGGGGACGGTTGTCCCACAGCTGGTCCATGTAGTGGTAGACCTTCAGGCCGTTGGGCAGGTAGAAGACGTATTCGGTCTCATCCTGCATCTTGATGGTGATGGTGCTGGCCATGCCGCCGTTGCGGACGTTCTTGAGCACCGCGATCTCGGGATAGGGCAGCTCAAGCGTCAGCTTCTTGCTGACAAAGCGGGCCAGACGCTCCTCCGCGATCAGCTCGCCGCGGAACTTCTTTCCGTTCAGCGTCAGGGTACCGCTGGATTTGTAATTATTCTTATTACTCATATCAGGTACCCACCTTTTCCAGTGCTGCAGAAATGAACTTCTTGCACAGAATCATGACCAGGAACAGCAGCGTCGCGATGGCGGAAGCGTAGCCCATCTCGAAGCGGCTGAAGCCGTAGTCGAACAGATGCGTGACGACGGTGCGGGCGGCATAGTCCGTGGAGGGATAGCCAGCCAGGGCGCGCGGCACGTCACAGACGTTGAAGGCAGAGGTGATGGACATGACCGCGCCGAAGAGCAGCATGGGCTTCATGCTGGGCAGGGTGATGTGGTACAGCTCCTGCCAGCGGTTGCGCACGCCATCCACATAGCCGGCCTCGTACATGCTCTTGTCAATGCCCTGGAAGCCGGCGACGAAGGACAGGAAGCCGGTGCCCATGGACATCCACAGGATGACGAAGATCAGCACGGGCATGATGTAGGCCGGGTTGGTCAGCCACAGCAGAGGCGCGTCGATGAAGCCGAGGTTCAGCAGCAGGGAGTTGAGGTAGCCGTAAGCATCGCCGCGGAAGATGATGGAGAAGATGCTGTACGCATTGCCGGCGATGGAGGGCGCGTAGAAGATCACGACCGCGATGGCGCGCAGCCACTTGGGCAGCTCGTTGATGAACCATGCGAACATGAACGAGAGGATGTAGCCCACAGGGCCGGTGACGACTGCGATCACGAAGGTGTTCTTCACCGAGGTGAGGAAGACCTCGTCCTGCAGGATCAGGTTGATGTAGTTCTGCAGGCCCACGAAGCGGGCGGGCTCCAGGATGTTGTAGTAGGTGAAGCCGTAGAAGATGGAGGTACCAATGGGAAGGATGAAGAAGGTGAAGAACAGCAGCGCGTAGGGCGCCAGGAAGAGGTAGCAAACCTTGTTGTTCTTGGCCTTCTGCCAGCCGTATTTGAACTGGTCAGCCTTCATTCTGCAATAGCGTCCGGCCAGACTGTTGTTGCTCATTTCGTTGCCTCCTCTCCGTCAAGCGGCAGGCCGAATTCCTTGCGCTTGATCTCAATTTCTTCATTGATGGTATGCACATAGGTCAGCAGGGTCTCGCGGGGATCGTCCTTATCGTTGATGACCTTGCGGATGGCGTTGGTCATGTGACGGGTGGTGGAGTAGCCGCCGGCGATCTCCGGGAAGCCACGGCCCCATGCCTGCTGCTCCTGAAGGACAGCCAGCTCATCACTGGACCAGGCCAGCTGCTCCAGCGCATCGATATTGGCGGTAGCATAGCGGGCAGAGGAGCCCAGCACGCTTTCCATCTCGCGGCCGAAGCGAGCCTGCGCATCCGCGGAGACCCACCACTTCATGAAGGTCCAGGCGTCCTGCTTGACTTCCTCGTCATCGGTAGCGATCATCATGCAGCACAGGCCGTTGGCATGGACGCTGCGATCAATGGTGCCATCCTCCTGCAGGGTGCCGGGATAGAGGGTGAAATCCCACAGGCCGCGGATCTCGGGCGCAGACACGGTCAGGGTGTTGTACAGGCTGTACTGGCCCACGCCGATGGGCATTTCGCCCGAACGGAAGCGGCTGACGAAGTCAAACACAGTGGGCAGACCGTAGTCGTTATACAGGCTGGTGTAGAACTCAAAGGCCTTGACCGCCGCCTCGGAGTCAATGACGGTGCGGGTCTTTGCTTCATTATAGATGGCGCCGCCGTGCTGATAGATCAGCGCATTGAAGCCGGACATGTCAACATTGGAGATATCCGGGAAGGGCACGCCCACGGACATGTTGTTGCCCTGGATGGTGGGCAGCATGGCGATGATGTCATCCCAGGTCTGGGGGATCTCCAGGCCCAGGTCCTCCAGCACGTCCTTACGGTAGAACAGCACGGAGAACAGCTGCGTCTCGGGCAGGCCGTAGACGCCCTTGTGCTCGCCGTCATCGTAGGTCAGGGGATCCAGCGCGCTCTGGTAGAAGTGTTCAGCAACCTCGTCGAAGTCCTCGAACTGGGTCAGGTCCTCCACCGCGTTACGCATGGCGTAGTTGACCGCGAACCAGCCGTCCACGCTCAGCACCACATCAGGACCGATGCCGGCCATGACGGCGCTCAGGATGGCGTCAGGCGCAACCAGCTGCACGTTGACCTTCACGCCGTAGTTGGGGGTGAAGGCTTCGTCGATCATGGTCTTCAGCACGGTGGACTGGTCGCGGCCTGTCACCAGCCAGACCTCGATCACATCGTCGGCGCCCTCTTCGTAAACGTCGCCCAGGGAGTTGTAATCCACAAAGTAGGAAGCGACACAGGCACGGATCTCATGCACAAGGGAGGCGATAATGTTGTTGGACACCTTCTCAGGCGTGGCGTTCTCGCCGGAGATGACGATCAGGTCGATATCCAGCTTGGATTCCGCCATGGACTGCATGGCAGTACCCAGAGAAGTGATGTTGTCCTTGAAGTTGGTGAAGGACTGGGTGATGCGCTCGTTGCGCTCCACAAACTGCTCCAGCTGAACGGCCAGGGTCTGGGCAACAGCCACACGGTCGTTCTTCTGGCCGGTCATGGCCACGGTGTCGTCCACCAGCTTGTACAGGCGCAGGCTCTCCAGCTCCATCGCCTCGATGACCTCCGGATACACCTTGGCCAGGTTGTAATCGCGGAAGCGGTCGGGGCTGACGCCGGTGAGCACCAGCACCTTGCGGTAGATCTGGTTCAGGCGGTAGATGCTGGCGTCCATCTCCTGCAGGATGCCGCCCATATCACCCAGGGTGACCTCCAGGCGGATCTTGTGGGTTTTGCCCTTGGTCATGTAGAAGCGGTAGGGAGTCCCCTCCTCATCGGCCAGGGTGTACATCTGCCAGTTGGTGTCGTACGCGAATGCAACGGAGGAGAGGGCGTCAAAGGGCACTTCCCCATCGATGTAGATCGTACGGCAGGACAGGCCGCCGCGCTGGTAGGTCTGGCGGGCCTTGATGGAAATATTGTAGTAGCCGTCCTCCGGCACCTCAAACTCCCACTCGATCCACTGGCCGGCGGTGTTCCACGGATCGCCGCCGATGTAGTTGAGGATGGTGTGGTACACATCGTAGGGCTCGGTGTTGGGAGAGGCGTGATCGTAGCGTGCGTAGAGGGAGGGAGAGGAACGGGTCACGGCATTCTCGCCCTGGATGGTGGTCACGAAGCGCTTGGCTTCCTCGGACATCTCCACCTCAGGCTGATCGGCCAGGTACTCCTCGTAGCTCTGACGCTTCTGCACAGGCACCAGCTTGATGCTGCGGATGATCATCGGCTCGTTGGCAGCACGGAAGGACAGCTTGTTCTCGCCCTGCTGGAAGCAGAACTGATAGGGCTCCGTCTCGTAGCCCATATCATCGCGGCAGAAAGCTGTCTGGTACTCGAATTTTTCAATCTGGGAGGGGCGGATCTCGTTGCCCTGGTTGTCCTTGCGGACCTCGCCGCCGTCCACCCACAGGCGGGAGAAACGCAGCGTGTCGGCCCCGGAGAAGGGCAGCTCATCGTTGATGTACAGCTCGCGCTCCACATCCACGCCGCGGGATTCCACCGTCAGGTATTCGATCTGAACGGTGTACATGCCCTCCGCGGGCACATTGACCGTCCAGGTCGTGTACTGGCTGTCGGCAGTATAGACCTGGGGGATGCCATTCTCGTCAGCGCGCAGCTCACCGTCGCCCTCAAAGGCGGCAATGTCCACCTCGATGACCTCCGTGCCAGCGGGGACGCCCTCATGACGCTTCATATAAACGTCATAGGTATCATCGCGGCCGATGCCCGAAACGTCAGTGCTCAGGTCCCTGTCCGCATACTTGTGATGATAGCTCTGCGTACCGCCATTGAGCAGAACAATAGCGGCAACAACGATCACCACAACCAGAATGCCGACAAGAATACGCCACTTTTTTCGCATAAACTCACCACTCCTGTTGCATTGATGGGGTGCCATTGAAACCAAGAAAAACTCAACCGCAACATGACCTGCCCATTCAACGCGTGGACAGGTCATGCCAAAGCATGGTTGCTGTTTTATCTAATTATAGTGATTGGTGACAAATTTGTCAAGCTATACCGCTGTATTTTATGCGTATTATCCAAAAGACTAAACATTTCGTCACATTTTCGCCTTTCCGATGGGGATACTTTTTGCCTGTCATCGCTTAAATTTTGTCTCATTCTGCAAATATTGATTATATTTTGCTTGATTGCTTATGCGAAATATGATATAATCAAACAGATATTACATGAAATGATAAACTTTCGTCACAAAAATGTGATTTTATCATTTCACCGTGAAACCATTTTCGTTGTATGAAGGAGAGACAAGATGAAAAAGCTACTCGCACTCCTGCTGGCAGGCCTCCTTGCGTTCCCCCTTTTCGCTGCGGCTGAGGAGGGCGCCGTCACCTACGAGGCTGAAAAGGCTGCACTGAATGGCAGCATCCGCGTCGTGACCGATGCGACCTGCTCCGGCTGGAAAAGCGTCGGCACCTTCGAAAACACCGCCGACACCCTGACCTTCACCATCAGCGCGCCCACCGACGGCGTTTACGACCTGACGCTTGTCACCAAAGGCATCGGCGGCGAGAAAACGAACCTGCTTCTCGTTGACGGACAGCAGGTCGCGCAGTTCGTCTCCCCTGCCCTCATCTATGCGGACGTGACGGTTCCCGGCGTGCTGCTTTCCGCCGGCGAGCATACCGTCACCGTTGCCGTTTCCTGGGGCTATATCTACATCGACCGTCTGGAGGTCGCCCCGGCGCTGTCCATCGACAACAGCGTCTACAATGTCTCCCCCACCCTTGTCAATCCCAACGCCACCGATCAAGCCAAGGCACTCTATGCCTACCTGTGCAGCATCTACGGCAAGTACACCCTCGCCGGCCAGGTCAGCGAGCAGGGCCTCAACGGCCCCGAGGTGCGCGCCATCCGCGAGATCACCGGCAAATACCCCGCCATCATCGGCTTTGACATGATGGACCACACCCCCTCCCGCATCGCCCTGGGCGCCCGCGGCACCGCCGTGGAGCAGGCCATCAAATTCCACAATGAGGGCGGCATCGTCACCTTCTGCTGGCACTGGTGCGCCGACAAAAAGTATATCCTGGACGGCAAGGACGCCAGCGGCAACCCCCGCTGGTGGGGCGCCTTCTATACCGATAACGTCACCTTCGACATCGAGGCCGTCATGAACGGCTCCGACCCCTACGGCAAGGCCGCGCTGGACAAGGACATCCAGGGCATTGCCGAGCAGCTGCTGATCCTCCAGGACGCCGGCGTCCCCGTGCTCTGGCGGCCCCTGCACGAGGCCAGCGGCGGCTGGTTCTGGTGGGGCGCCAAGGGCCCCGAAGCCTGCAAGCAGCTGTGGATCTACCTCTACGACCAGCTGACCCATGTGTACGGCTGCAACAACCTCATCTGGGTCTGGAACGGGCAGGCGAAGGACTGGTATCCCGGTGATGAATATGTGGATATCATCGGCGAGGACATCTACGCCGCCAGCCATTCCTACGGCGCGCAGAACTCCAAGTTCATCGAGGCGCTGGACTATACCGACGCCAGCAAGATCATCGCCCTGACGGAGAACGGCGTGCTCTTCGATATCGACAACGTGGTGGCCACCAACGCCCGCTGGGCCTGGTTCAACACCTGGAGCGGCGATTTTGTGCAGAAGAACGGCGTGTATTCCGAGGAATACACCGAGGCTCACATCCTCTCCTACACCTACCGCAGCGAGCACGTCATCACCCTGGACGAGCTGCCCGATCTGTACTGAGCCCACGCAAAAGCCTCCGGCAATGCCGGAGGCTTTTTGTATTGCATCGGAAGAATACCGACTTTCGGTCTGTTGTTTGCTGTACGCCGGATGATTTCCGCTTTCTGGCGGCGTCGATGGCATGGGCTGCCGCGGCCTGTTCTGTGCGAATCGTTCCCTGCCGGGACAAGGTGTGTCAGCCGCCCTCGCAGGTGTAATTACAGTACCAGGGTCGGTTTTAATCCCTGACCACGCCGCGGATGATCTTCACCCGGCGCACCACGTCGGCAAACTGTTCCGGCGTGAGGGACTGGGCGCCATCGCACAGGGCGTTCTTGGGATCGTTGTGCACCTCGATCATCAATCCGTCGGCGCCGCAGGCGGTGGCCGCCATGGCCATGGGCTTGACCAGCTTGGCAACGCCGGTGGCATGGCTGGGGTCGATCAGCACCGGCAGGTGGGTCTTTTCCTTCAGCACCGGCACGCTGGAGAGGTCCAGGGTGTTGCGGGTGGCGGTCTCGTAGGTGCGGATGCCGCGCTCGCACAGGATGACCTGGTCGTTGCCGCCCGCCATGATGTACTCTGCGGACATCAGCCACTCCTGGATGGTATTTGCCAGGCCGCGCTTGAGCAGGATGGGCTTATTGGTGTGGCCCAGCACCTTCAGCAGCTCGAAATTCTGCATGTTGCGGGCGCCCACCTGGATGACGTCCACGTCCTCAAACAGGTCAAGATGGGCAGCATCCATGATCTCCGTCACGATGGGCAGACCGGTTTCCTGCTTGGCGAGCTTCAGCAGCCGCAGACCGTCGCCGTGCAGGCCCTGGAATGCATACGGGGACGTGCGGGGCTTGAAGGCGCCGCCGCGCAGAAGCGTTGCGCCGGCTTCCTTGACCGCCCTGGCCACGGTGATGATCTGCTCCTCCGTCTCAACGCTGCAGGGGCCTGCAATGATCTGGAACATGCCGCCGCCCACCGGTACGCCGCCGCAATCAATGACGGAATCCTCCGGGTGGAACTTGCGGTTGGCCTTCTTGTAAGGCTCCTGCACCCGGCGGACAGCCTCCACCGCATCCAGCGAGGCGATCAGGTCGGCGTCCACGCGGGTGGTGTCGCCCACCAGGCCCAGGATGGTGGAATGGTCACCGCGGGACTCGTCAATGCGCAGCCCCAGGTTGGTCAGGAAACCCTTCAGCTTGTCGATCTGCTCCTGCTTTGCCTGATGTTTAAGGATAACGATCATTTCCGGCACCTCCATAACTTGTCGAAAAGAAAACGCCCTGCCAGCCATCATGGCCATGCAGGACGTTCAAAGGATCGCCGCGCGACAAGGCACGCCCTGCATTACAAATACAGTGCGTAATAATACTTGCCGTTCATGCGGGTCAGCATCGCGCGCGTCCTCCTTCATGTGATAGAACAATCATACACCTGTCATCACGAATTTTCAAGCAGAAAATTGTACTTCTGCTGTATCATTCGCGGGCAGAATCCTCCAGGTACTTCTCCAGCTTGCGCTTGACGCGCTGGAGGGCATTGTCGATGGACTTGACGTGCCTGCCCAGCATATCGGCGATCTCCTGGTAGGATTTGCCGTCCAGATAAGCGGCGAGCACCTCCTGCTCCAGGCTGGAGAGCACCTCGTCGATCTTCTGGTGGATGCCCTTCAAGTCCTCCTGGGAGATCAGCAGCTCCTCCGGATTGGCGCTGTGGCCCTCGGCGCACACGTCCAGGAGCGTGCGGTCGCTCTCCTCGTCGTAGAGAGGCTTGTTGAGGGACACATAGCTGTTGAGGGGGATGTGCTTCTGGCGGGTGGCCGTCTTGATGGCGGTGATGATCTGCCGGGTGATGCACAGTTCCGCAAAGGCGCGGAAGGAGGACAGCTTCTCCGGTCGGAAGTCGCGGATGGCCTTGTACAATCCGATCATGCCCTCCTGCACGATGTCCTCATGGTCAGCGCCGATGAGGAAGTAGCTGCGGGCCTTGGAGCGCACAAAATTCTTGTATTTGTTCAGCAGATACTCCACCGCCACCGTATCGCCGGTGCGGCACAGGGATACCACGTCCTCATCGGGCATGTCCTGATAATCTGCGGGCGTTTCCGGCGCCACAACGGCAGCCGCGGCCATTTCAGCCACAGCCTCTGCCGTGGGATCAAGGTTCTCCATACGCTCGTCCATGCAGTTCACCTGCTTTACGTTTATTGTCCCCTGCGGAGGCGCTCGAGGGCCTCCTGCACGTCCTTTGGCAGCCGGGCCGCCAGGGGGGAACGGTTCATGATCCGCGGGCTGGCATGCTCGTCAAAGGATGCCTTGCGCATCTGTTTGAGTTCCCGCAGCAGCTCGCGGGCCGTCATACGGGTCGCACCGGAGCCCAGCACCATGGCCTGCTCCGCGCCGTCGTTGGTAGCGACGCGGGCTGCCTGATACTTGGGCTTCTGAGCCACCAGCCGCTCGATGTAGGAATCCGCCGTTTCGCCATGCTTGGTAAAGACCAGGGTGAGGTCGCCGTGCTTCTCCTCGGTGGTGAGGCGCTTGTCCGACTGATAGCCGTCGAACACCAGCACGATCTCCTCCCCCGTGTAGCCGCTGTAATCCATCAGCAGATGCATCAGCTTGTCGCGGCTCTCGTCCATCGTCCAGCCGTGCTTCTCGGCGTCCTTCCACGCGCCGATGACATTGTAGCCATCGACGATCAAGAGCGCTTTCATGCCTTGCGGGAGGACAGCACGCGGTACATCATCACGCCCGCCGCCACGGAGGCATTCAGGCTGTCGATGTGGCCGGCCATGGGCAGGCTGACCTTCTGGTCGCAGTGCTCCACCACCAGGCGGCTGACGCCCTCGCCCTCGGAGCCGACCACCAGGGCCACGCCGCCCTTGAAGTTGACCTTCTCGTAGTCCACGCCGTCCATATCCAGGGCGTAGGTCCAGATGTTGCGCTCCTTCAGCTCCTCAATGGTGCGGCTGAGGTTCACCACGCGGGCGACCTTCATGTGCTCCACGGCGCCGGCGGAAGCCTTCACGGCGGCAGGGGTCAGGCCCACGCTGCGGCGCTCAGGCACGATGACGCCATGGGCGCCCACGCACTCGGCAGAGCGGATGATCGCGCCCAGGTTGTGGGGATCGGTCACGCCGTCCAGCAGGATGAGGAAGGGATCCTCGTTCTTGGCGGCAGCCTCCTCCAGCATGGCCTCCACCGTGGAATACTGGTAGGCGGAAGCGAAGGCCACCAGGCCCTGATGATTGTGGGCCAGCTCATCCAGGCGGATCTTTTCGACCTCCTGCACCACGATGTGGGCTTCGCGGGCCAGCTGGACGATCTCGCGGGCAGAGCCGGACAGCTCGCCCTTGAGCACCAGCAGCTTCTCGATGTCGCGGCCTGCCTTCAGGGCCTCGCGGATGGGGTTGCGGCCAGCCAGGAGGTTCTCCTGCTGCATGGTCTCCATCACCTCCAGCGCGGTGGGCGCGGGCTGCGCGGGGCGATACTCGCTGTCGCGGTAGCTGGGGGCGGGCTTGGGCTCGGCGGGCTTGAAATCGCGGCGGTCATCGCGGCGGAAGTCCTTGCGATCGCCCTTGTGGAAGTCGCGGCGGTCATCCCTGCGGTAGTCGCGCTTCTCGAAGCGGTTGTTGTCGCGGTCCCGGTTGTCGTTGCGAAGCGGACGACGTTCGTCGCGGCCATAGGACTTGCGCTCGCCGTAGGGGCGGTCGTCACGCTTGCCGTAGGGGCGGTCCTCATCGTGCCTGGGGCCAAAGCGGCGGGCGCCGGTGTACTGGCTGCCCTCGTCGGCCCAGGAGCCGCCGGCGTGGTTCTTCTTCTGGGGCTTGCGGCCCGGTGCGTCATTGTAGAAAGCCATGTTCTCTATCTCCTAATCTGTGTCAGTCGTTGTTGTCCTTTGCCAGGGATTCCAGCCAGGCCTTGCGCTCGGCGCGCATCTGCTGCAGCTTGCCGCAGGTCTTCTCCCCTTCCGGGCATGCGCCGCGCAGGCAGCCGGGGCCGGCGTTCTCAAAGAGGGCCGGAGCCACCTCCATGCACAGGCGGTGCATCTCCGTAGCCAGGGCGCGGATCTCCCACTGGGCGCGGGAGCACATCCTGAGGCTGAAGAAATGCCGCAGCTCGCGCACATTCATGGTGAGCATCATGCGGGTCTCGCACGCGCCGGGCAGCACGAAGCGGGCGTCCTCGTTGCCGCCCTCGCCGGTGCCGAGCTTTCGCTGCCACTCGGTATACCAACGGTGCATGGTATCCATCTGCTGCTCAAATTCAGCTACGGCGTCCTCGCCCAAGGCCTCGATCTTCGGCGGAACGATGTAGCCAAAGCCGCTCTCGTAGCTCACATAGCGCTGGCTCTGCACGGAGAAGCTGGCCAGGCGGTGGCGGGTGATCTGCGCCAGCAGCACACGGCTCACGCCCTCGATGCCGAAGGTGAAGGAGGCATGCTCCAGCACGGAATCATGCCCCATGCTCATGATCTTATGGACGAAATCCGTCTGATCCCTGGCTTCCACGCGGGTGAGCAGATCATCCACGCGGGCCTTGGAGTAGCACAGCCGCGCGCCAAGGGCGACGACCTCCTCCGGGTTCAGCGTGTGGCGGACGAGCGCCACCTTCATTTCACTCCTGGGCATGGTTTTCAACCTCCTGACTGCGCTTGAACAGGGTCAGCAGCCGCTCCTCCTGTCCAGTGAGGTACAGATAGCCGATCAGCGCCTCCAGCGCGGTGGCGGCGCGGTAATCCGCTGCGTCCTGGTTTTTGGGGGCTGCGTGATGCGCATGGGCATTGCGCCCGCGCCGGGCAACGTCCGCCTCCGCCTCGGTCAGCATCGCTTCAATGCGGCGGAAGGCTTCGCACTGGGCATGGGCATTGACGCAGGCCACGGCGTCCTTGTGGATGTGGCGCGCACTTCTGCCCATGTAGATCAGCCTGCTGCGGACGAGCAGCTCCCACACCCCATCGCCGATATAGGCCAGCTGCAGCGGATTGAGCATCCGCGCGCGGGATTCCTCCATCGGCGCTTCCTCACGAAGGGTCAAGCGATTTCGCCTCCTTGCGGGAATGTGCAGATCGCTCCTTCCCGAGTGTATATGCATACAGAATAGATTATACCATAACATCCCCCGGCGAGGCAACACCTTTTGCCATTGCAGCACAAAAAAACCTTCCACTTTCGTGGAAGGCGCGTACACCTTCAGGGACTCGAACCCTGGACACCCTGATTAAGAGTCAGGTGCTCTACCAACTGAGCTAAAGGTGCATATAGGATCCGGATCAAGTACACCTTCAGGGACTCGAACCCTGGACACCCTGATTAAGAGTCAGGTGCTCTACCAACTGAGCTAAAGGTGCATATAGGATCCGGATCAAGTACACCTTCAGGGACTCGAACCCTGGACACCCTGATTAAGAGTCAGGTGCTCTA
>X409_Impala__coassemble_555_pt1 | contig 14046 bp, 10 predicted proteins | sample X409_Impala__metabat2_high_PE_002 | metagenome-assembled genome bin X409_Impala
ACACCAGGCGGATGTTGGAGGCCAGGGAATCGCCGCCGGTCAGCTCGGCAACTCTTGCCAGCAGGAAGGGAGTGGTCTCCTTGCCGTGGATGCCCTTTTCGTTGCACTCGGCGATGGCCTGGTCGATGGCCGCATCCGCCCTGGCGACCTTTTCATCCGCCAGGCGCGCCATGGGAGAGGCGTCGCGCATTTCGTCCAGGCGGCCGCGCTTCCACTCCATGTGCTGCACGATGTGCCACCAGCCGTACACCTGACATTCCGCCAGCGCCGCCACATGGTGGAGCGCCCTGCCGGTATCGTCGCCGTATTCGAGGACGGACAGGGATGTCCACAGTTCCTCCGGCGCGGGCAGCTCGCCCCAGGATGCACAGCCGCCCGCCGCCATCCCCGGCAGGGAGAAGCGCGGGTCGTTGACGTGGCCGTAATCGCCCCAGTCGGTGTTGAGGAAGCCCGCCGCGCCGTATCTGCGGCCATATTCGGCCATGCGGCGGATGTTCTCGTGGGCGGAATTCATCCGGGGGATGAGCTGGTTCCAGCCCGACACGCCGGGGCAGAGGTACTGCCTTGCGCCGGCCTGCGCCAGGATGCGGGTAGCGTCCTCCTTCTCCTGCGCGCTGTAGCCCCAGTTGAGGCAGATGGTGCCCGCCGGAAGTTCGTTCACCGCCTCGGGGAAGCGCAGCACGATATCGCCCCAGAACATGGGCGTGCGGCCCGTGGATGCCACATGGGCGCAGAGCTTCTTCACAAAGGGCATGTAAAGCTCCTGCTCGGATCTTCCCGCGTTGCGGCCCTTGCCCAGGTCGAAGGTCTCATCCGCACAGATGTTGAACAGCCGGGTGCGGAAGAGCGCCATGTACTCATCCAGCATGGAAGCGATGAGCGCGAAGGACGCCGGGTTGCAGGGATCGATGGTCAGGTGGGCCATGCGGTGAGGCATGGTGGAGGGCATGCGCTCGCTGCCCTCGGTCTCGCACAGGTGTGCGTAGGTCTTGGTGCGCAGCAGCTCCAGCAGGTGCCCGAAGGAGGACATCGAAGGCACCAGCTCGATGCCACGCGCGGCACAGTAATCATCCAGCGCCATGATGTCCTCCGGGGTCAGCGGATCCACCGCCGTGGCCCACAGCTCGGTCAGGTCGCGGTAGAGATAGGTGTGCTCCACATAGAGCTGCAGGTGGTTGAGCTTGTAGAAGCAGGCTTCATCCGCCAGGCGCCGGAGCCAGTCCAGCGTGCCGATGCGGCCGCGGGTCTGGTCGTGATAGAAGCCGCGCACGGGGTAATCCGGCGCATCCGTGATGGTCAGGCAGGGCAGTTTCCACCCACACTGGCGGATGATCTGCCGCAGAGTCTGCACGCCGTGGAGCAGCCCGGCCTCGTCATGGCCCACGACGCACACGCCCTCCGCCGTAACGGCGAGGGCGTACCCCTGGGCAGGCTCGGCAGCCGCCACTGCGAGGCGGATATCCCCCCTTCGGGCCTTGCCGATGCGGATCTCCGCCGCCATGCCGCAGGCAGAGAGGATCTCCCCCTGCAGCTGCTTTGCGCCGGTGCGTGCCAGGCCGCAGGCGTCCTCCAGCACGATGCATGTATCATGGGTCAGCAAAAACGCGCCGTCCAGATATTCCGTCCGGCGCGGGACGGGCAGCAGATGCAGCATACTCATCGCTCCTTATTCGGCGTTTTCAGGCTCGTAGCGCTCCAGCAGGATGCCGGCCTCGCTGAACAGCTCCAGGGTGAAGTCGTCCGGGTAGCCCTCCTGATACACCACGCGCCTGATGCCCGCGTTGATGATCATGCGCGCGCAGACGCTGCAGGGCTGGTGGGTGCAGTAGAGGGTCGCGCCGTCGATGGACACGCCCAGCTTGGCCGCCTGGATGATGGCGTTCTGCTCGGCATGGATGGCATAGCAGACCTCGGCGCGGGTGCCGGAGGCGATGCCCAGCTTGCGGCGGAGGCACTCGCCGCGCTCCCTGCAGGTCTTCAGGCCCGCAGGCGCGCCGTTATAGCCGGTGGTCATGATGCGCTTGTCCTTCACGATGACCGCGCCGATGGCCCTTCCGGGGGTGTTGCAGCTGGTCCAGGTGGCGATGACATGCGCCATCTCCATAAAGCGGATATCCCATTTGTTCATTTGTATCATGCTCCTTTATTTCAGGCCCTGCCAGAGGGCGGCCATTTCTTCGTCGTAGATACGATAGTAGTCTTCATTATCCATGACCTCATCCAGCGCAAAGAAACGCTCGTAGATCACCGTGCCGTCATTCCCGGCGGTATGATCCAGCACCTTCACATGCAGGATGTCGCCATGGATGATCTGCGTGTAGGTATCTCCCTCAAAGATGCTCTCGCTCCATTCGTCGCTGACCGAGCTGCGGATCTGCCTGAGCCGGTTTCCCTCCCAGCGGTAGAGGCTGGTTACATGCAGGAGACCGGCGTTACCGTTGGTTGCATGTGTTTCAATCACGCCATATTGCGGATAAGCAGCATAGTTGATCAGTCCGCCATCATAGTCTGAATGCTGCACATACACATACTCATCCTGCCTTGCATCATATACAAAAAACTGATATGCAGTACTCTTTGCACTGGTCATGGTCATGATAACCAGATCATCCCAGCCGTCAAAATTTACATCCTCAAGTGAGATCTGCGGTTCATTCAGCTCTGAAGTAAAATAGATCGGTTTTCCGTTGGGCGCAATATACTGATGAATACAGCTATTCCATCCAGCCTGGGACAAAATCGTCGTTTTCGCCTCCAGCGGCTTCTTCTCCCGTGCGGAGAGCAGATCCGTGCGGATATAGCCTGTGGTTCCCTGACACTCCACATAGCTCCAGCCGTCCGAGGTTTCCCCCAGCACGATCACCGTCGTTCCATTGTCCGGGCGCAGGGCAACGCCGGCGTCCATGGACGGGGCTGTCCGCAGATTCACCCAGGTGCTGTTGAAGTTATTCACCATCCGCCACGGACCGACGCGGTTTATCTGTTCCCCGGTCAGGAACCTGCTCATCATATAGCCCGACACTTCGCCGATCTTCACCCGCGACCAGTCGCCCTGACGGTCCAGCGCCGTCACGTCCGTGCCGGTGTAGTACAGGCCCAGGGATTCCGCCCCGGTGGACGGTTCCGCCCGCAGGTGGACACGGTCCGCATCCCGGCCATCCACATAAAACGCCGATTCCGCCATCGCGGCGGGGATCAGCAGCAGCGTCATCAGCAGCGCCAGCAGTCGTTTCATCACCATTCACCTCAAAAGGAAGATTTGCCAATACAACGTTTCAGCGCCGCTGTTTCTTCCCGTCTGACAGCTTTTTTCCATTATACTTCACCCCCGGCGGTGCTGTCAACGGGCAGCGGCGCATATCCTCCCCCACGGGGGTGATCGCAGATGGCTTCGCTGAAAAAACAGGCGCTGGTGCTGACTGTGGCCAACGGGTACACGCGGGCGCTGGGCTTCGTGCTGCGGCTGGTGACGGCGCGGCTGATGGGCGCGCAGGCCCTGGGCGTGATGGAGCTGGCCTCCTCGGCGGTGATGCTGGCCATCACCCCGGTGACGGCGGGCATGCCCACCGCCATGAGCCGCCTGGCCGCCCGGAAGGGGGCTGACGCCCAGGCAGTGCTGCGCACGGGGCTGGCGCTGGTGAAGCGGCTGACCATGTGGCTCGTGCCGGGGATGCTGCTGCTGTCCCCGGGGATCGCCTGGCTCCTGGGGGACATGCGGACGCTGCCCTCCATCCTCACCAGCCTGCCGATGATCGCCCTGCTGGGCCTGTGCGCGGTGTACAGCGGCTGGTTCTACGGCCGGGATGACGCCTCCACCCCCGCCCTCAGCGAATGTATCGAGCAGACGGTGCGCTGCCTGCTGGCCATCGGGCTGCTGGCTTGCTTTGCCCGGCACAGCGTGGCGCTCACCGCAGCGCTGCCGAATATCGCGGAGGTCGCCGCCGGGGTGGTGGTGTGGGGGATATTCCGGAGCAAGGCGCCCCGGCTGAAGGGGGTGACGCCGGACGCCTCCATCCGCCGGGAGATCCTGCGCCTGACCGCCCCCACCACCGCTGCCCGCCTGTGCCAGACGGGCCTGCGCACGCTGAATGCCGTGCTGCTGCCGGTGTGCCTGCGCCGCTCCGGGCTGTCCGCGGAGGCGGCCACCGCCCAGTTTGGCCTGCTGAACGGCATGGCCATGCCGCTGCTGATGCTGCCCGGCATCGTCACCGGCGCGATCTGCATGGTGGCCACGCCCGCCGTCGCCCGGCGCGAAGGGCAGCAATCGCAGCTGCAGCATATCATGCGCCAGCTGCTGCTCAGCGCCGCAGGCGTGGGCGCTGCCGCTGCTGCCGGGTTATTCCTTGGGGCGGAGATCATCAGCGTCCACCTGTATCACGAGCCGAGCCTTGCACCGCTGCTGCGGCTGCTTGCGCCCGCCGCGCTGCTGATGGCCGTGCAGCAGGTGCAATTCGGGCTCATCACCGGATTGGGGCTGCAGAACAAGGCGCTGACCGGCACGGTGATCGCCTCCTTCCTGAGCCTTGGGGTGACGGCGCTGCTCTGCCCCATGCCGGGCATGCGCCTCTACGGCGCGGCCATCGCGACCCTCGCCGGAACGCTGCTGCGCCTGTGCTGGAACACCGCGATCCTCCGCGCCGCCCGCAGGGATGCGCTCCGGCCGCCCTGCGCATTGCTCCCCGACTGACGCCGCCGGAAGCCGCTGCCCCGCGCTTCCGGCTTTTTTCAAAAAAGTTGATTTTAGGGGTTGACATTTCCACCGGCATGGTGTATTATATCACTTGTCGCCGCGATATACCGGCTGACGCGAATATCGCGGGGTAGAGCAGTTTGGTAGCTCGTCGGGCTCATAACCCGGAGGTCGCAGGTTCAAGTCCTGCCCCCGCAACCATTTGGCTCAATAGCTCAGCTGGCCAGAGCGTCCGGTTCATACCCGGCAGGTCATAGGTTCGAATCCTATTTGAGCCACACGAATGAAACCCTTGAAGCAGCAATGCTTTGAGGGTTTTCTTGTTTCCCTCCCCCACGGAAAAACGCCCGCGCAGCCTGCTTTGTGAGGCCACGCGGGCGGATTTGTTATTGGAGCGTCAATTCAGCACAATATTCTCGCAGCCAACCGCGCCGGCGGTCAGGGTCGCCTTGCCCTGCAGCGCGCCGCACTCCAGCTGGTATTTGCCCTTGAAGCCCTCCAGCTCGATCACGCCGTTCTCATCGGTGCAAAGGGTCACGTCGGTGGACCATTCCTCATGGATGAGCTTGTGCAGGGCATGATAGCTGGGCTTGAGGGAGCCATCCTTGCGGATGACGCCGCTGGGGGCGTTCAGCCAGGCGCCGTCGCCGAAATCCCAGTTGGTGATGGCCGTCACCAGCGGGTGGTTCTCAAACAGGTTGCGGTACATATCCGCCAGGGCCTCGGCCTGCATTGCTTCGTACTCCGGGGTGGCCGCGTCATCATCGTAGTGGGCGTCCTGCAGGTCGTCGATCTCCGGCGCCACCAGCGGACCGGCCACGATGGTGTTCTCGGTGAAGTGGATGGGCAGCCCGAAATGCTCAAAGCGCGCCAGGATGGCATCCGCCTTCTCCCGGCCCCAGACGCCCTGATGCTGGTGGGACTGCACGCCGATGGTGTGGATGGGCGTGCCCGCATTGAGGCAGCCGTCGATCAGGATCTCATAGTTGGTGGAGAGGTTGAAGTCGTTGATCAGCAGCTCGGCGTCGGGGTTGGTCTGATGGGCGGCGTCGAAGACCGTCTTGACCAGCTTCACGCGGCCCAGCATCTTGCACAGGCGGGTGACGGGATTGTCATACTTGTCGTAGATGGGCATGATGACCACCTCGTTGATGACGTCCCACATATCCACCAGGCCCTTGAAATCCCCCACATCGCGGTAGATTCTCTCCAGCTGCTTGCGCAGGATGGTCTCGTCATCATATTTCAGCAGCCACTGGGCGCAGGCGGTATGCCAGCACAGCGGGTGGCCCTTGACAGCCACATCCTTGCTGCGGAGGAATTCCGCCGCGCGCAGGTATTCCGCCGTGCGGATATTGCCCTCCTCCGGCTCAAAGCGGCCCCAATAGAAGGGCAGCGTGCCATAGTTGAACAGGCCCAGCCACTTGGCCATGCGGTCCTCCAGGCGGGCAGACAGGTCTTCGTCCTTGCGGGGCGCATTGGCATAGGGCAGGGATTCAAACGCGCCGCAGCCAAAGAGAAATTCATGATTCACCAGCCTGCAGCGCACGGGCTGGGACACAATGGGCTTGCCCTGCGCATCCGTCAGGCGGAGGGCCTTCTTTGCCTTGCGATGGTTGAGCTTATCCATACCGGATACCTCCGAACATTCTTTTTCACCATTATAATAGGTTTTGGCAAAGAAGTAAATGCCCCCGCGAAATTTGTTTTTCAACCGATGTTTCACTTTGCGGCGGATATGGTATCCTCCATGCAGAAAGCAACATCATCACAAGGAGGTAGCCCCATGCTCGCAACCGGTATGAAAGCCCCTGACTTCACCCTGAACGACCAGCACGGCAGCGCTGTTTCCCTTTCCGATTTCCGTGGCCGCAAGGTCGTATTGTACTTCTACCCCAAGGACTCCACCCCGGGCTGCACCCGCCAGGCCTGCGCCTTTGCACAGAGCTACGCCGCCTTCCGGGAAAAGAACGTCGCCGTGATCGGCGTGAGCAAGGATTCCGTGGCCTCCCATGTGAAATTTGCGGAGAAATACGACCTGCCCTTCACCCTCCTCTCCGATCCGGAACGCCAGGCCATCGAGCCCTACGGCGTCTGGCAGGAGAAAAAGATGTGCGGCAAGGTCAGCATGGGCGTGGTGCGGACCACCTTCATCATTGATGAAGACGGCGTCATCCAGCATGTGATGCCCAAGGTCAAGCCGGACACCAATGCCGGCGAGATCCTCGCATTGCTGGCCCGGTGAACAGGCAAAGAAAAAAGTCAGGCTTAATGCCTGACTTTTTTCCTGTGCAGTTTACTTCAGTCCCAGCTCTTCCTTGTCCGCAGTGTGGATGCCGTGGGCAGAAAGGAGCTCAACGAACTTCACCTCATCGGAAATGCGGAAAACCATATAGGCCTTGCCTTCCTTGTGGGTGAAGAGGGAGTACATGTATTCCACATCCAGCTTGCCCTCGGCCAGCACAGCCAGCACCTCCGCCAGGCCGCCGGCTTCATCCGGCACGCTGACCACGGTCACCGGGGTCTTGGAAAGGATGCAGCCCTGCGCCAGCAGCGCCTCGACGGCTTTGTCCGTATCCTCCACGATCAGGCGCAGCACGCCGTAATCGCGGGTCTCGGCGATGGAGATGGCACGCATGTCGATGCGGTTCTCCGCCAGGAGCTGGGTCACTTCCGCCAGCTGACCGGCGCGGTTCTCCAGGAACACAGAAATCTGATGAACGCTCATAGTGCACCTCCGTCAAATCTTGCGCTTGTCGATGATGCGCACAGCCTTGCCCTCGGAGCGGGTGATGCTCTTGGGCGACACGATGCGCACCTTGGCAAAGATGCCCAGCATGGCCTTGAGCGCAGCGACCAGGCTCTTCTCCTGCTCGGCGATCTCCGCCAGGGAATCGGAGAACTTGTCCGGCGCCATCTCCACCAGCACCTCCAGGGTGTCGGAGTGGTTCACGCGATCCACGATGATCTGGTAGTTGGGCGCATAGCCCTGCTCCAGCAGCACCGTCTCGATCTGGGAGGGGAACACGTTCACGCCCTTGACGATGAGCATATCGTCGCTGCGGCCCATGGGCTTGGACATCTTCACATGGGTGCGGCCGCAGGAGCACTTCTTGCGGCTGAGCACGCAGATATCGCGGGTGCGGTAGCGCAGCAGGGGGAAGGCCTCCTTGGTGATGGAGGTAAAGACCAGCTCGCCCTTGGCGCCCTCGGGCAGCACCTCGCCGGTATCGGGGTCGATGATCTCGGCAATGAAGTGATCCTCATTGATGTGCATGCCGGTCTGCTCGCTGCACTCGTAGGAGACGCCGGGGCCGGAGGTCTCGGTCAGGCCGTAGATGTCGTAGGCCTTGATGCCCAGGCGGTTCTCGATGTCATGGCGCATCTCCTCGGACCAGGCTTCCGCGCCAAAGATGCCCGCCTTGAGCTTGATCTTGTCCCGCAGGCCCGCTTCTTCAATGCTCTCCGCCAGATACTGGGCGTAGGAGGGCGTGCAGCACAGAATGGTGGCCTCCAGGTCGGTCATGAAGGTCAGCTGACGCTCGGTGTTGCCGGAGGACATGGGCAGCGTGAGGCAGCCCACCTTGTGGGAGCCGCCGTTCAGGCCAGGGCCGCCGGTGAACAGGCCGTAGCCGTAGGCCACCTGCACCACGTCTTCCTTGGTGCCGCCGGCAGCCACGATGGCGCGGGCGCAGCAATCCTCCCACAGGTCCACGTCATGCTGGGTGTAGAAGGCCACGACGCGGCGGCCGGTGGTGCCGGAGGTGGACTGGATGCGCACGCACTCGCTCAGCGGCTTGGCGCACAATCCGTAGGGGTAGGCGTCCCGCAGGTCTGCCTTGGTCAGGAAGGGCAGCTTGTGCAGGTCATCCACGGACTTGATGTCCGCCGGGGTGACGCCCTTCTCCTCCATCTTGGCGCGGTAGTAGGGCACATTGTCCCACACATGCTGCACCTGCTTGACCAGGCGCTCATTCTGCAGGGCCAGGATCTCCTCCCGCGATGCGGTCTCGATCTCCGGCTGGTAGTAGTTTGCCATGAGGATCATCTCCGTTCAACAAATTTACGTCGCAAACGGCGTTTGGAATCATAGATAGTGCCACCCCTGGGAGGTGTCGGAGGGCCCGCAGGCCCAAGCAGTGACGGAGTGCAAGCCCTCGCAAAAATCCCAAGGTTTTTTGCGAATTATGCTTCCCTGCCCAGCATGAAGGCCTTCTTGTTCAGCTCCAGGAATTTGGCGGGTACGCTCTTCTCGATGGCGTCCATCCACTCCTCCAGGGTGAAGTCGAAATTGCGGCTCAGGTGGCCCATCAGCACGATGTTGACCGCCTTGGTGCTGCCGGCCTGCTCGGCGAGGGTGAGGGCGTCGAAGGCGTCCACCTGGATGCCGGCGGCCTTCATCTTTTCCGCCAGGTCGGCAGGGTATTCCGCCGCACCGGTGATGACGGGCATGGGGTTGATCTGCTGGATGTTGGTGACCAGCTTGCCCTCGGGGCGGAGGTACTCGGTCCAGCGGGCGGCCTCCAGCAGCTCGAAGGAGACGATGTAGTCCGCCTCGCCCTTGTCGATGACGGGAGAGTACACCTTGTCGCCAAAGCGCACATAGGTGACGACGCTGCCGCCGCGCTGGCTCATGCCATGCACCTCGGACACCTTGATGTCATAGCCCTTGGTCAGCAGCAGACGGCCCAGGAGCTTGGAGGCCAGCAGACTTCCCTGCCCGCCCACGCCGACGATCATGATATTCTTCGTATTCATTTCGTCAGTCCTCCTGCGCCTTCAGCGCGTCGAAATGGCACAGCTGGGTGCAAACGCCGCAGCCGGTGCACAGGGTCGTATCGATCTGAGCTTTGCCGTCCTTCATGAAGATGGCGGGGCAGCCGATCTTCATGCACATCTTGCAGGAGCGGCACTTGTCCGCATCCACCTTGACGGGCTTGTTATGCTTCACATATTTCAGCAGCGCGCAGGGACGGCGGCTGATGATGACGGAGGCCTCCGGCGCGGCCAGCTCCTCCTTGATGGCTTCCTCGGTCTGCTTGAGGTCGTAGGGGTCCACCACGCGCACCCGGCGGATGCCCACGGCGCGGCAGAGGGTCTCCAGGTCGATCTTCGTGCAGGGGTCGCCCTTGAGGTTCATGCCGGTGGTGGGGTTCTGCTGATGGCCGGTCATGCCGGTGATGGAGTTATCCACGATGATGATCGTGGCGTTGGACTCATTATAAGCAACATTCACCAGGCCGGTGATGCCGGAGTGCATGAAGGTGGAATCGCCGATGACCGCGACGGTCTTGTCGTCCATCTTGCCCTCCATGGCCTTCACGAAGCCATGGGCGCCGGACACGGACGCGCCCATGCAGATGACGGAATCCACCGCTGCCAGCGGGGCCACCGCGCCCAGGGTGTAGCAGCCGATGTCGCCCAGGACGGTGATCTTGTTCTTGCTGAGGGTGTAGAACAATCCGCGGTGGGGGCAGCCTGCGCACATCACCGGCGGGCGGGCCGGGATGGCCTCGCTCACCTTGCAGCCGGCGCAGGGGGCGTTCTCGCCCAGCTTTTCGGCCACCAGGTTCTGGCTGAACTCGTCAATATTGGGGAAGATCTCCTTGCCCTTGACGGCGATGCCCAGATCGCGGCAGTGGGCCTCGATAAAGCTGTCCAGCTCCTCCACCACGATCACCTCATCCACGGAGGCGGCAAAGTCGCGGATCTTCTTCTCCGGCAGGGGCCAGATCATGCCCAGCTTCATCACCGGGTACTTGTCGCCGCAGACTTCCTTCACATACTGGTAGGACGTGGAGGACGTGATGATGCCGCGGGAATGGTCGCTGCCCTCCTCCACGCGGTTGATATCCGCCGTTTCAGCCCACTCGATGAGGGCCTTGGTGCGGGCTTCCACCACGGGATGGCGCTTCTTGGCGTTGCCGGGCATCATGATGTACTTCTGCGGATTCTTCACATATTCCTTGATGCACTCGACACGCTCGCCGGGCTCGACGACGCTCTGGCTGTGGCTGACGCGGGTGCACATCTTCAGCAGCACCGGGGTGTCAAACTGCTCGGACAGCTCGTAGGCCAGCTTGGCAAAGGCGATGGCCTCGGCGGAGTCGGCAGGCTCCAGCATGGGGATCTTCGCCGCACGGGCATAATGGCGGGAGTCCTGCTCGTTCTGGGAGGAATGCATGCCCGCATCATCCGCCACGCCGATGACCATACCGGCATTGACGCCGGTGTAGCTGATGGTGAAGAGCGGGTCGGCAGCCACATTGAGGCCCACATGCTTCATGCCGCAGAAGCTGCGCTTGCCCGCCAGGGACGCGCCGAACGCGGATTCCATGGCCACCTTCTCATTGGGGGCCCACTCGGCGTAGACCTCCTTGTACTTGGCGATGGCCTCGGTGATCTCGGTGGACGGGGTGCCGGGGTAGCTGGACACGAAGGCGCAGCCGGCTTCGTACAGACCGCGGGCAACAGCTTCGTTGCCCAGCATCAGGGTTTTCATGGAGAGATCCTCCTTTAAGGATGTGAATTACTTATTATCGCCGATGGAATCCGTGACGTTCACGGTCACCGTACGGTCATAGCAGGAGAATACCTGATCGACATAAGCCTTGTCCATCTTCGGGGTGAACAGGCTGACGACCGGGACGATGATCAGGCCCGCGATCATGCAGAAGGCGCCGGCATTGATGGGGCTCTGCAGGATGGCCGGGAACAGGGGCTTCATCACGATGTTGCCCAGCATCACCACCGTGGAGAAGGCGAAAGAGCACCACACGGAGGCGCGGCTGGCCTTCTTCCAGTACAGGCCGAAGAGGAAGGGCGCCAGGAATGCGCCGGCCAGCGCGCCCCAGCTCACGCCCATCAGCTGGGCGATGAAGGTCACGCTGGACTTGTACTGCACGATGGCCAGCACCACGGAGATCAGGATGAACACCACGATCAGCGCGCGCATGGTGAGCAGCTGCTTCTTCTCGTCCATCTTCTTGACGAGGGTACCCTTGATGAAATCCAGCGTCAGGGTGGAAGACGAGGTCAGCACCAGGGAGGACAGCGTGGACATGGAGGCCGCCAGCACCAGCACCACCACGATGGCGATGAGGATGGTCGGCAAGCCGGAGAGCATGGTGGGGATGACGGCGTCGTAGCCCTCAGCGGCCACATCCACGTCGAACAGCCGGCCGAAGCCGCCCAGGAAGTAGCAGCCGCCCGCGACGACCGCCGCGAAGATGGTGGAGATGATCATGCCCTTGTTGATCGCCTGCTCGGACTTGATGGCGTAGAACTTCTGCACCATCTGGGGCAGGCCCCAGGTGCCCAGGCTGGTCAGGATCACCACGCCCAGCAGATTCACCGGGTCGGGGCCGAAGAAGGAGGCGAATACGCCGGGAGTTTCGGACACGGCGGGGTCGCTCACCTGGCCCAGCTTGTTCAGCGCCTCCATGAAGCCGCCCTGATTGTTCAGCACCGCCGCGATGACCGCGATGATGCCGCCGATCATGATGATGCCCTGGATAAAGTCGTTGATGGCGGTGGCCATGTAGCCGCCGGCGATGACATAGACGCCGGTGAGGATGGCCATAACGATGACGCACACGGAGTAATCGATGTCAAAGGCCATGCCGAAGAGGCGGCTGAGGCCATTGTACAAAGACGCAGTATAGGGGATGAGGAAGATAAAGATGATCGCCGAGGCGGCGAGCTTGAGCGCCTTGCTGTTGAATCGCGCCTGGAAGAACTGGGGCATGGTGGCGCTGTCCAGATGCTGGGTCATGACGCGGGTGCGGCGGCCCAGGAAGGCCCATGCCATCAGCGAGCCCAGCAGGGCATTGCCGATGCCGGCCCAGGTGGCTGCGATGCCGTACTTCCAGCCGAACTGGCCCGCGTAGCCCACGAACACCACCGCAGAGAAGTAGGACGTGCCGTAGGCGAAGGCGGTCAGCCAGGGGCCGACGCTGCGCCCGCCCAGGACGAAGCCGTTCACATCCGTGGAGTGCTTGCGGCAGTACAGGCCAATACCGATGGTCACGGCAAAAAACGCAACGAGCAAACCGATTTTGATCAACATGTTGGATCCTCCCTTTTCTACATTGCTACCTTGCTACGGGGAAACAGGGGCAACCTTCCTGCGGGGGCTACTATGATAACAGGACGCATCCTGCAATCGCCTACATTTTGCAGCTGTCAGGCCGCTGCGGGCCGTATATCCAGTCAATTCAAGGCGCAGAAGTCAACTGCAGCCTGCGCCCAGTCTGGTGAAAAAACGGGTCGAAGTCCCCCATCAACCGGTGATCTGGCTTTCCACCAGGCGGCCCTTGCAGTACTTCTCGCGCAGCACGGGCTTTTCGATCTTGCCGGTGGGGTTGCGGGGCACCTTGTCGAAGATGACCTTGCGGGGCCGCTTGTAACGGGGCATGCCCTCGCAGAAGGCGTTGATCTCCTCTTCGGTGCATTGGACGTCTTCCTTGATCTCGACGATCGCCGCAGCGATCTCGCCCAGGCGCGGATGGGGCAGACCGATGACCGCCACATCCTTGATCTTGTCAAAGCGGCGCATGAAGTTCTCGATCTCCACGGGGTAGAGGTTCTCGCCGCCGGAGATGACCACGTCCTTCTTGCGGTCCACGAGGTAGATGAAGCCGTCCTCGTCCATCATGGCCATGTCGCCGGTATAGAGCCAGCCGTCCCTGAGGACTTCCCTGCTGGCTTCCTCGTTCTTGTAGTAGCACAGCATCACGCCGTCGCCGCGGACGATCAGCTCGCCCACCTCGCCCTGTTTGACCTCGCTGCCGTCGGTGGCGACGATCTTCGCCTCCCACTTGTAGCCGGGCTTGCCGATGGCGCCCACCTTGTGGACGTTCTCCACGCCCAGATGCACGCAGCCCGGGCCGATGGACTCGGACAGGCCGTAGTTGGTATCGTACTGGTGGTGGGGGAAGAGCTTCAGCCAGCGGCCCACCAGGCTCGGCGGGACGGGCTGGGCGCCGATGTGCATCAGCCGCCACTGGTCGAGGTAGTAATCATCCAGGTTGACGCGGCCGGAGTCGATGGCGTCCAGCAGATCCTGGGCCCAGGGCACCAGCAGCCACACGATGGAGCAGCGCTCCTCGGTCACCGCGCGGAGGATCCACTCGGGCTTCACGCCCCGCAGCAGCACCGCCTTGCTGGCCGAGCGCAGGCTGCCGAACCAGTGCATCTTGGCGCCGGTGTGGTACAGCGGCGGGATGCACAGGAACACGTCCTCGCGGGTCTGGCCGTGGTGGTTGTGCTCCACCTCGGCGGCATAGGCCAGGGCGCGATGGTTGTGCAATATGGCCTTGGGGAAGCCGGTGGTGCCGGAGGAGAAATAAATGGCG
>X409_Impala__coassemble_558_pt1 | contig 13985 bp, 11 predicted proteins | sample X409_Impala__metabat2_high_PE_002 | metagenome-assembled genome bin X409_Impala
GATGACCAGGTGTACGCTCTTTGTGGACAGCGCCTCCCGCATCACCGGGTTTTCCATCAAGGGACATTCCGGTTATGCTGAGGAAGGCAGCGACATTGTCTGCGCCGGCATTTCCGCACTGGTCATCACCACAGAAAATGCCCTGTGTCAGCTGTTGAAGCTCTCCCCCATCGAACGTGGCGGCGAGGACGGCTTTGTGGAGGTCATGCTTCCGCAAAACATGACGGATGAACAGATGCGTGACGCTCAGCTGCTGCTCAGTACGCTCCACATCGGGCTTGAGAATATCGCACAGGCTTACCCCGACTATGTACGGCTCACCACCCGCAGGGTCCGGTGAGAAAACGACACCATTCTGAAATCGGAGGATAAATACCATGATGAAGATGAATCTTCAGCTGTTCGCTCACAAGAAGGGCGTGGGTTCTACCCGCAACGGCCGCGACAGCGAATCCAAGCGTCTTGGCCCGAAGCGTGCTGACGGCCAGTACTCCCTGGCTGGCAACATCCTGGTGCGCCAGCGCGGCACCAAGATCCACCCCGGCAAGAACGTGGGCATCGGCAAGGACGACACCCTGTTCGCTCTGGTCAACGGCATCGTGCGCTTCGAGCGCCTGGGCCGCGACAAGAAGCAGGTTTCTGTGTATCCTGTCGAGACTGAGGCCGCTGAGTAATCACGCAACTGCTTCATAAGCACACAGAGAACCCGTTTCGTTTGGAACGGGTTCTTTTCATTTCAATGACGGGAGCTGATTTCCATGATCGGCACACTTATCAATGCCGCAGCCATCATTCTGGGCACCCTTGTCGGACTGCTGCTGCGCAGGGGCATCCCCCAGCGCCTGCAGGATACCATCGGGCAGGGCCAGGGCCTGTGCGTCATCCTCATCGGCCTTTCCAGCGCCATCAAAACGGCGGATGTCACCTGCTGCATCATCTGCATGGTGATGGGCTGCCTCCTGGGCGCGTGGATCGACATCGAGCGCCGCCTGAACGACCTGGGCCAGGCCATCGAGCGCAAGGTTTCCCCCGAGGGCGCGCAAGGCTCCGTCGCCAAGGGCTTCGTGACGGCCTCGCTGGTGTTCTGCGTGGGCGCGATGGCCATCGTCGGCAGCATGGACAGCGGCCTGCGCGGGGATCACTCCACCCTCATCGCCAAGTCCATCCTGGACGGCGTATTTGCCATCATCTTCACCAGCAGCCTGGGCTGGGGCGTGGGCCTCAGCGCGCTGGCCGTGCTGGTGTACCAGGGCGCCATTGCCCTGCTGGCCATGTGGATCGAGCCCCTGCTGACCACGGCCGTCATCACCGAAATGAGCGCCGTGGGCGGCTTGCTCATCATGGGCATCGGCCTGAACATGGTGTACGACAAGCACCATATCCCCGTGGGCAACATGCTCCCGGCGATCTTCCTGCCCATGGCCTATCTCCCGCTGATGGCGCTCTTTGCATAAGCACACAAAAACGCACCGGATCTGCATCCGATGCGTTTTTTGTTATCAGATCTCCAGCATTCTCCGCTGGAAGCCGCCGCAGAGCTCGTCCGCGAAATCCACGCCGTACTTCTCCGCCAGCGCCTCATGGCACTTGCGCATTTTGCAGGGGCGGGAGCCGAGGTTGTGGGCGTCCGTCGCCACGCAGTCGATCAGGCCGTCCTCCAGGGCATGGCGCACCCAGCGCTCGGTGAAGAAGCCCTTCTTCGTCAGCACGGTATTGGTGTTCATTTGGGTGAAAACGCCAAATTCCGCGCGCAGCTTGCGAAGATTCTTCAGGCTGCGCAGCGCGTCATAGCGCTCCACATGGGCAAACAGCACGCCATAACCGGCCATGCCGAAGCTGGCTGCGGCGTCGCACAGGCGGCGGAAGCTGGCGTCCGGGCTGAATTCCACCAGGACGAGATCGCTGCCGGCCAGCGTCGGGAACTGCCCTTCCTGGGCCAAGCGGGCGGATGCGTCGGTATAGAGCACCTCGCAGCCGCTGTGGAGGCGCATGCTGACGCCCTCCGCCTGGATGAAGGCCCGGCCCTCCTCCAGGTGGGCCAGGTATTTCTCCATCGGGAAGGGCTCGACGCCCGGCGTTGCGTGGGTGGTGCAGACAACGTCCGTCACGCCCTCCTCCGCCGCGCGGAGGATCATTCTCTGCATGTCCGCAAGGGACTGAGCGCCGTCATCCACGCCATAGACAAGATGCTGATGAATATCTACAAAATTGCTCATACGCACTCACTTGAAAGGCCGCACAGCATGGCAGCTGCGCGGCGATTTTGATTACTTTTCAGCCGCCTTCTCAGCCGCTTTCTCGGAAGGATCCTTGCGGTAGTAGCCGCTGCGGTAGTGGCTGTAGTAGGACTTGTTGTAGTACTTCTTCGCGCTCAGGGTGCTGAAGCTGACCTTGTTGATGACGCAGCCGAGCACGGGCGTGCCGGACTGCTCCATCTGGCGCTTGCACTCGCGGATCTCGCGGATGCGGGTCTTGTTGTAGTCGATGACCAGCACCGTGCCATCGCAGCAGGCCGCGATCTCGGCCGCGTCGATGACCATGCCGATGGGCGGCGTATCCACGATGACCATGTCGAAATTCGCGCTCAGCTCATCCAGCAGCTGCTTGAAATAGGGCGTATCCACCAGGGAGACGGGGTTGGTCACATCGCGGCCCGCGGGGATGATGCAGGCGCCGTTCAGGTTGGTCTGGTAGATGGCGTCGCCCAGCTCGCACTGGCCGGTGAGGTAGTGAGCCAGGCCCAGCACCTCGCTGTTGACCTCCATCTTATAGCGCTGCAGCAGGAAGGAGCGGCGCATATCCGCGTCCACCAGCACGACCTTGCGGCCGCGCTGGGCCAGGTTGGCCAGGACGTGCATGGCCATCCAGCTCTTGCCCTCGGACTGCAGATTGGAGGTAAACACGATCTTCTTGAGGTTACGGCCAGAGAAGGCCAGGTTGGTACAGATGGTATTCATGGCCTCTTCGCCAGCGTAGTCGAGGGCCTTCATTTGACGGATGATTGCCGTTTTCATGCCTTCTTCGCCCCCTTCGTGTGATGCTTGTGGTGCTTATCGTTGCCGGAGCGGACAGCCTTGGCGGCGCCGCTGCCGTTATCCTGCAGGGGCATCATGCCCAGCGTGGCCAGGCCAAGGCGCTTCTGCAGCATTTCCGCATTGCGGACGCGGTCGTCGGAGACGAACTGGATGAAGATGATCGCAACGGCGATGGCCGCGCCCAGGAAGGTGCCGATGAACACATTCAGCGTCATATTGGGAGAAGACGGACGGGAGGGCACACGGGGCTCCTCGAAGATATTGGGACGCATGGTCTCCATCTTGGCCTCGATGAAGGCAGGAGCGTTCTTGGCATAAGCCATGGCGATGTCATACGCTTCCTGCGGATCGGTGCTGGTCACGGTGATCTCGATGATACGGGTGTTCTGGGGCGTATTGATCGTCAGCATCCGCTCGATCTCCCGGTAGGAATAGGGCAGATTGAGGCTCTTGATGACGCTCTCATGCACATGCCAGTTCTTGAAGACCTGCACATAGTCCGCCGTCAGCTTGTCGGACAGGTTGATGGCGCTCAGGTCAACCACCTTGTCCTGCGCCTCCTGCACGTAGAGCTTGGAGGTCGCCTCATAGGTCGGGGTCACAAAGAACTTGGTGAACACGCCGGCTGCGACCATGCCGATCAGCGCCGCAGCGATGATCCACTTGATCTTCTCCAGCATCCGGTAAAGCAGCTCGACCAGGTCGATTTCCAGCTCCGCGTTATCTTCCTCATTGAGGTAATCCGCAGCCTGGCGGTGCATCTTTTCAGAAGCCATTGTACTTCTTCACTCCTATCAAATAATCAGTTGAGACGGCGGTACAGCGCATCCAGCGCCCACTTGACGCCCGCCTCTTCCTCCGGGATGAACTCCCAGTAGCCCTGGGTACCGATGCGATGCTCGCCAGGGATGTTTTCCACCTCGCAGATCTCATAATCCAGCACCCGGGCCAGCAGAGACGCGATCGCCTCCAGGGAGTTGTCCGTCATGAGGTAGTGGGTGGGGGTATTGGTGATGGGGGTGCCATCATAGTCCGTGGTGGTAAAGCCGAAGCTGTCATCGAGCTTCTTGGAGGTATCGTAGATGATCCCCATGCCGTTGAGCAGCTCCTTGGCAAAGGACTTGTTCTCCTTCACCCGCTCCCGCAGAAGCTCCGTCGCGGCGTCCATGTACACGCGCTGGCGGGCCATGCGGTTCTTGTTGGTCTGATCGCCGATGAAGTAGCGCTGGCGGCAATAGATATGCGCCTGTTCGCCCGTGAGGGTCATGGTCGTGCCCTGCACCATCGTGGGATCGTAATGGGAAAAATCATCGTTGATCGGGACGGTCACACCGCCCAGCAGATCATTCAGCCGTCCGATGCCGGTGATATCCATGGAGATATACCAGTCAACCTTCGCGCCGTCGTTCTCCCCCGCGATGCCCAGGAAGTTTTCCACCGCCCAGATGGCATTGCTGTTGTTCAGCTCCTGCGTATCGCCATAGGCATGGGACAGGCAGATCTGCTGCCTGCGGGTGCCGTAGTAGGCGCCGAACTTGCTGTAGAACTTGACGTCGGTCATGGTATCGCGGTCAAACTGAAGCATGCGGATCTTCTTGGCCTCATGGTCGATCGCCAGGAGGAGCAGAAAGTCCGACTGGCCGCCCTGGGTGAAGCCCTGCTGATCGTCCACCAGCTCGCCATCGTCCATGTGATCATAGCCGATGAGCAGCACCGTGGTGAGGCTCCGGCTGCTGCGCCCTTCGTAGATCACACCATCATACTCCCGCGTGGGCAGAAAGGACGCATAGGCGCCTTCCGCACCGGCAGAGGCCATGCCCGGGAGCGCGAAGGAGCAGAGCATGATCCCCATCAGGATCACCGCTGCAAAGGAAACAAGCTTTCGTCGCAGCATCTGGATCACTCCATCGTATGAATATAGTAAACCACATGACATTATACATCATCATGCACCTTCTGTCAACCATTGGGAAAGGTGGATAAATAACTTCTGCGCCGGCATACTGGAAAACAGGAGCTTTCTGTCAGGAGGGATGGATATGCTGTGGCTTTGGTTCATACCCGGATCGCTGATCCTGCTGCTCGCATGGGGCGTCACGCGCTTTCTCAACCGGAAATACAAGCGCCTGCCGCTCCCCCATCGCCTGCTGAAGACGATGCGCAGGATCTGCCGCTTCCCCGGTGCTGAAGAAGACGTCAGGACGCTGCGCACAGCTGCCCCGGCGCTGAGAAGGCATCTGTATCTCCTGCGGCGCGAGCTGTCCGGCGCGCCTGCACTGCCCGTGGATGAGGACGGGCTCCCCCGTCTGCTCGATCTCGCCCATGACCTTGTCGATCAGGGCGACTTCACGCATGATCGCCTTGTGCAAACGCTGCTGCACGCCCTTCCTCCACCCACGCCCTGCGAGGCATACGCGCTGCCGCTTGCCATCGCCGTCGCTCAGTGGCAGCGGCTTGACCGCGTGTTGAATGCCATGCTGGCGGACGAAAACCAGCGCCGACAAGCCCGGCGCCTCCTCCGCCGCCTGCAGCATGCCGGCAGCATCTCCGCCGTGCTGGACAGGACGGACCTGACTGCCGCCGGACTGGCAGAGCTGTCTGCCCTCATCGAAGCCCGGGGAAGCGATGCGCTCCGCACCGACTTCGACGCCTGGCTTGAGCATCGCGCGCTGCACAGCGCCGATGTGCAGGAGCATGCCAGCCTTCACCATCAGCACATTGCCCAGGAGCTTCACAGGGCCGTTGCCTGCCTTGATGCACTGCAGCGCCTGCGGTGGATCAGCCTCTGCCGTGAGGGCGACCCGCTGCATCCGCTGCTGCTGCGCGATCCGGCAGACATATATCCCCACATGGACGCCGCCTCCCAGCTTGCCCTGCGCCGCCGGGCGGAGGCGCTTGCCAGACATTCCCGCCTTGCACCGCAAGCCGTTGTTCAGCGGGCGCTGCAGCTGGCAGAATCAGCCGACCGGAGCAGCCCTGAGGTCAGCGTCTGCCACTGGTTCCATGAAGCGGAGGGACTGCAGCGGCTGCGCAATGCCCTGCCCGGCAGAAAGGGCCGGCTGTATGCACGCTTTGCGCTAAGGGAATACACGCTGCATTACGCCTGCCTCTGGCTGATCGGCGGACTTGGCGGCTTCCTGTTCCTGCAGGGCGGCGGTCCGGTATACATGCTTCCGTTCTTCGCGCTGGTGAACGGTGCGCTTGCGCGCTGGCTGCTGCAGCGCTTCCCCCGGCATCCGCTGCCGCGCATGATCCCCGGCAGCACGCCGCTGAGGACGCTCGCTGTCATGCACGCCGTGCTGAGCGATCCCCAGGACGCCATCGGCATGGCAAGGCAGCTGCAAACCGCCCTCTATCGCTTCCCGGACCATGTGGATATCCTCCTCCTGGGGGACTTTGCGCCCGCCATTACGCCGGCATCTTCCGGCGATCAAGCCATCCTCCATGCCGCTGCCTCCGCGCTGGACGAATTGGATGATCCCCGGCTGATGTACCTCCACCGCGGGCGCTCCTGGGACAGCGACGGGCATTGCTATGCCGGCCGCGGCGGAAGCACCGGAGCGCTGCACGCCCTTTGCCGTCTGGCTGCATCGGGCGAATGTGAGGATCCCCTCGTCCTCTCCACCACAGATACGGCGGGCTTTGAGCGCCGCTATGACTATATCCTGGCGCTGCCGCACGATGCACAGCCGCATCCCGGCATGTATGAGCAGCTCCTTGGGGCGATGATCCACCCGCACAGCAGCCGCCTCCCCACCGTCAGGAGCTGGCGCGGGTATTCCATCCTTGTCCCGGAGGGCCAGCACGGCTTCTCAGGCGCCGGATTGCTGCGCCCGGACGCCTTCCTGGAGGCTACAGATGACCTGCTCCCCACCCACGGCAGCGCATCCGTTCTCGCCGGCGAACTGGCCGGCTGGGCGGCTGTCAGCGGGGCACGCCTGCACTCGCCCTCCGCCGATGATGAATCGGAAGCGCAATACAGCCATGCCGTGCAGGGCTGGCAGCTTCTCCCCTGGCAGCTGCCGCTGGTGCAAACGCCCGCCGGCCTTGTCAGCAACCCGCTGCGGTTTATGAGCCGCTTCCGCCTGCGGGAACCGCTGCGTCAGGCGCTTGTGCCATTGGGGCAGTGTGCGCTGCTGCTGTACGGACTGCTGAGGCAATCGCCGCTGCTGATCGTATTGGCGCTGCTGCCGCTGCTGATCAGCCAGCCCCTCCGCACCCGGCACGACGCCCTGCGGCTGCTGAGCCGCCTTTCGCTGCTGCCAGCCTCTGCAGCAACGCCTCTGCGCGCCCTGCACGATACGCTGCGCCGCCAAAAAGCCGCCGCCTGGTCCGCCGCATTTGAAATATGGACACAGGGGATCGCCGCAGCATTGCTGACAGGTCTGGGCGTCGCGCTGCCGGGAGGCTCCGTTGCGCTGCTGGCCTTCGGGCTGATCTTCGCCTGCTTTCCGCTGGCACACCGGGTACCGGACGCGCCGCCATCGTCGCAGCGCAGCCACGGTCCGGCAGATATAGCGCTACATGAATCCGGCGCGCAGCTTTGGAGCGCCGCGCTGCGATCGCTGTCAACGCTTGTCCGGGAGGCTTCGCCATCCGCCCGTGACCTGGCAGCCGGCATGACAGCCTGCGTATGCGCCAGGGAGCTCGGCCTGATCTCTGCCAACGAGGCCGCCAGGCACGTCACGTCCCTTGCAGCCAGGCTGCACGACCTGAGCATGCCCGAAGATCCTCCCCGCTGTTCAGCTCAGGAGTACGGATATATCCTGTGCGCGTTGATGACCACGGCGCAGGGCCTTCGCCTCTGGCAGCCGGAGCTTTCCCCGGCCTATTTCAACCTGCCCGCGCTGCTGGATGAGCTGGTCTCCTCGCTGGTTAGCGCCGGCCTGCATGATCCCATCGCAGATGAAGCCCCGCTGCTGTCCGTGGCAGCATGCGCGCTGGGACGGATCGCTCCCGAGCAGCTCGAACGCCTGCACCACACGCTTGCAGGGCCCGGCAGTCATGCGGCTCCCGCCATCGGGCAGCCGCTGCCCACGCTGTTCCTGCCGCTGCCGGAAGAGGCCTTTGACGCCCCTGCGGCTGCTCAGGATGTCCCCGATGACGTCTGGCAGCAGTGCCTTGCCCTTGCAGCCACGGCGCACCGGCTGGCAGACGCCCCCCTGCGGCGGATCTTCTGCTCCATTCCGCAGGTGGCGGCAATGCTGCCCCTGCTTGAGCCACACCAGACGCCGCGCATATAAAAAACGGCTCCCCGCCCAGGGAAAGCCGTTTTCATGATCACCATTTGACAGGAAGCCCCTGCCGGTCGTGGGGCGTGCCGATGAGCAGCACGATCAGATCGATGAACACGCCCAGCCCGCACAATCCGCCTGTAAAAAGATACAATACCCCCAAGCCGTTCTTCCCCAGGTAGAACTTATGGATGCCCATCATCCCCAGGAACAGGCAGAGAATGATCGCCACCGCACGGCTCCTGTCGCTGCGGACGGACTGGGGCACATATACCCGCTCCACACGCACCTCGCGCCGGGGCTCCTGATGGTAGTGGACATGCATCACCGGCTGGGCAGCCTCCGCCCGGACCGTGGGGACCTCGTCATACTCCGTGCCGCAGTAGGGGCAGGTATGTTCACCGGCGTTGCGGGCAGCGCCGCAGTTGGGACATTTCATCATTTTCACCTCATCGATCTTATGGCCGCAGTGATCGCGGCTTGCCGAAATCCCGTATTTCGGGTATAATAGGCTTGGGAGTTGATACGATGGAACACAGGATCACCGCGGCGGAATCAGGCCGCAGGCTGCGGGATATTCTCCGCCAGGTCATGGGCGTGAGCTATTCCGCCATGAAGAGCGCCAAATGGGACGGCCGCATCACCGTGGACGGCATGCCCACCCCGGTGGACGCCTTCGTCCGCGAGGGCCAGCGCGTATGCATCCATTTCAAGGACGCCGCGCCCGCCTATGCAGTCAAGCCCTACCATATCCCGCTGGTCATCCCATACGAGGACGAGCATCTCTACGTCATCGACAAGCCGGCACCGCTGGCCAGCCAGTCCAGCCTGAATCACCCGGATGACGCGCTGGAAAACGCGCTGTACGCCCATCTGGGCTGTCCGGCGGACTTCATCTACCGCCCGGTCAACCGGCTGGACAAGGGCACCAGCGGGCTGATGATCGTCGCAAAGGACGCCCACGCTCAGCACCGGCTGCAGAAGCTGCTCCACTCGGACGATTTTGCCCGGCAATACCTGGCCGTGGTGGAGGGCACGCTGCCCGCGAAATCCGGCGTGGTGGACGCCCCCATCGGCAAGGAGGACGCAGCCAGCATCCGCCGCCTGGTGCGCGAGGACGGCAAGCCCTCCGTCACCCACTACGAGGTGCTGGAGGAACAGAACGGGCGCTCCCTGGTGAAGCTGCGCCTGGAAACAGGCCGCACGCACCAGATCCGGGTGCACATGGCCCATCTGGGCTGCCCGGTGTGCGGGGATTTCCTCTACGGCACGGAACTCACGGAGCTGCCGGGGCGTTTCGCGCTGCACTCCCATGAGCTGACGCTCACCCACCCACTGACCATGGAGGGGCTGCACATCGTGTCCCCCCTGCCGGAAAACCTCAGGGCGCTGCTTGGGTGACGGCGTCCTTCAGCCAGGCTTTGGCGGCATCCGCCTTGCTGGCGAGATTTTCATTGACCACATCCCAGTCCGCATTGGTCAGATCGCTGACGCCAAGGTTGCGCAGCAGCTGATCGATGCGGCTGTTTTTGCTTTCCGGGTCGTCCTCGCGGTAGCGGCGGACGATGGTGCACTTCCTGTTGAGGATCGCAGAGAAGGTCGCGCCGTGGAAGCTGTCGGTCACCACATGGGCCGCGCCGCCAATGAGGCCCAGCCAGCGCTGGGGCGGCACGTCCTCCTCCAGAGGGTAGCCGGCGCTGCGGGCGCCCTCGGTGCGCGGGATCACCCGCACGCCGCAGCCCGCCTGCTGGGCGATGGACGCCACCGTCTCCCAGTAAGACGGGTTATCGCCGATGAAGTAGCACAGGATGTACCTTTCCCCGGAGTCGGGTTTGTCCATGATCGCGTCCCATTTGTCCATATTCAGCAGCATCACGGGATCGGGCATGACCGCAGCTTCGACGCCGGTCATCTGCCGGAGGAGTTCCGCCCCCTCCTGCTCCCGCACGGACACGGCGGAGAAGCGCTTCACCAGCCGGGCGATCTTCCGCTGCTTGCTGCGTTTGGGCAGGTCCTTCACGCCCAGGGACGGCGCGTAGCTCACCTTGGGCTTCTCGGAAAAGTCCATAAAGTAAGCCGGATTCATCCATACCGGCGACCAGATCTGATCCGAGCCGCACAGCAGCACATCGAAGTCCTCCGCTGCCTTGGCCAGGGCCGCATGATCGCGGCAGGGCGCGGTGGTACGGATATGGGCCGCGCGGAATTCGTCAAAGCCGCCGTGCATCTTGCCGGTGGCGCTCTTTTTACGCATGCCCTCCAGGATGAGCTTGGGCGAGTTGCCGCTGAGCAGCAGATTGCGGACTTTCTCCTGCTTGGAGGGCGCATAGTCGATATGGACGGCGTCAAAGCCCATGTCCGCAAGGGTCTGCTGGAGCGCCCAGGCCTGCAGGATGGAGCCGTAATTGTCATTGTGGAGGAAGGTCATCATCCCGATGCGGGTCATCTTTCTTCACCTCATACAAATGCTTAACCATGGAAAGATTTCGCGCTGCGGCGCGACCAAAGGGCTTTCCGATCGCCCTTTGGAAACCTTCGGCACCTCTATTTGTTATTATACCACGCTTGCAGGAATGCGTCAAACGTGATACAATACATTGATTTCATTATGAGGAGGTATGCCCATGGGCCGCACAGTTGTCGTAGCCGAGAAGCCCAGCGTGGGGCGGGATATCGCCCGCGTGCTCAAATGCACCCAGCGCGGCCAGGGCTGCCTGATGAACGACCGGTGGGTCGTCACCTGGGCCGTGGGCCATCTGGTGACCCTCGTCGAGCCGGACGAGCTGGACGAAAAGTACAAGAAGTGGCAGTTTGACACCCTGCCCATCCTGCCGGAGGATATCCCGCTGAAGGTGATCACCCAGTCCCGCGACCAGTACAAGGTGGTGAGCGAGCTGATCAACGCCGCCGACACCGACCGCCTCGTCTGCGCGACGGACGCCGGGCGCGAGGGCGAATTGATCTTCCGCTACATTTACCACAAGGCCCGGTGCAAGAAGCCCTTCGACCGCCTGTGGATCTCCTCCATGACCGACGAGGCCATCCAGGAGGGCTTCCGCAGCATCCAGCCGGGTGAAAAGTACGACGGCCTCTACCGCAGCGCCCAGTGCCGTTCCCAGGCGGACTGGCTGGTGGGCATGAACGCCAGCCGCGCCTTCACGCTCAAGTATGATACGCTCCTCTCCGTGGGCCGCGTGCAGACCCCGACGCTGGCCATCCTCGTCAAGCGCCGCAAGGAGATCGAGGACTTCAAGCCGGAGGAATATGCCACCATCACCGCGGATTTTGGCGACTACAAGGGCGTGTGGTTCCATCAAAAGCTGGAGCCGGACACCCATATCCCGAAGATCGACGCGGCCAAGGCCATCGCCGCCGAGGTGAAGGGCAAGCCCGCGCGGGTGTTTTCCGCCGAGACCGTGCGCAAAAAGGAGCCCCCACCCCAGCTCTACGACCTGACCAGCCTCCAACGGGACGCCAACCGCCTCCTGGGCTTCACCGCGGACAAGACCCTCAAGGTCGCCCAGAGCCTCTACGAGACCCGCAAGGCCCTCACCTATCCCCGTACCGACAGCCGCTATCTGCCGCCGGATATGATCCCCCGCGTCGTGCAGACGATGAAGCTGCTGCCCCCTGCCTATCAGGCCCTCGTGCCCGGCGCGCTGCCCGGCGGCAAGCTGCCCGTCAGCAAGCGCACGGTGGACGAAAGCAAGGTCACCGACCACCACGCCATCATCCCCACGGCCCAGCGGGTCAATCCGGACGCCTTCACCGAGGAGGAGCGCCAGCTCTACGACCTGGTGGCCCGCCGGATGCTGGCCGCCTTCTACCCCTGGTGCGAGTACGACGCGACCAAGGTCATCACCGAGGTGGACGGAGAGAAGCAGCCCCACCGCTTCCGCACCAACGGGCGCGTGGTGATCGTGAGCGGCTGGCATGACGTGCCTCCGCTGGCCAACCCGCCCAAGGCGAAATCAACAAAAAAGAAGTCCGCCGAGGAAGAGGAAGTCGCCCTGCCGCCCCTGGCTGAAGGCGACGCCCGCACGGTCAAATCCGCCGCCGTGAAAGAGGACAAGACGAAGCCCCCCGCCCACATGAACGACGCCTCCCTGCTGGCGGCGATGGAATCCGCCGGCAAGGAGCTGGAGGACGAGGAGCTGGCCAAGCTGATGAAGGGCAGCGGCATCGGCACGCCCGCCACCCGCGCCGCCATCATCGAGCGGCTGATCAAGGTCGGATACGCTGTGCGCAAGGGCAAGACCATCATCGCGACCGACAAGGGCGTGCAGCTCATCGCCATCATGCCCCAGGAGATCGCCTCCCCCGAAATGACCGGCCGCTGGGAGCTGGCCCTGGACCAGATCACCGACGGCAAGCAGGATGCGGACAAGTTCATGGACTCCATCCGCAAGTTCTCCACCTTCCTGGTGAACTACGCCCGCAACAACCGCGCGGCAGTCACCTTCCCCGATGATGGCCGCCGCAGGCAGCGCGCGCAGAAATTCGTCGCCAAGGGCGAAATGGTGGAGGGCTGCCGATGCCCCGTCTGCAAGGAGGGAAGCGTCCTGGAGACGCCGCGCTCCTTCATGTGCGCCCGCGCCGCAGAGGGCTGCAGGTTCACCCTGTGGAAGGACTGCCTCACCCGCGGCGGCGGCCCGGAGCTCTCTGCCAAGCTGGTGCAGCTGGTGCTGCAAAACCAGGTGGTGCGGGGCTCCACGGGCGTGATCATGGTGGATGAGAAGCAGCTCAGCTTCTTCCCGCACGGAAGCGATGCCCCCAGCGCCCGCAGACCCTTGATCTATGAGAAGAAATAGCCGTTTCCCTCCGGCCCGCCCCGGAGGGATTTCTTGTGCAAAATTCTCCGAAAAATTCCCTGTTTACACCTTGATTTTTTTTTGACAATGGTGTACTATGTATGCTGAGGGAATAAGTGATTGTCCCGTTTCCGGGCCAACATTTTCACCCATAAATATTTTGAGAAACGAGGTTGTTTGCATCATGGCACTGCTTGACCTGACCAAGTACGGCATCACCGGTACCACCGAGATCGTGCACAATCCTTCCTTCGAGAAGCTGTTTGAGGAAGAAATGAATCCCGCTCTGGAGGGCTTCGAAAAGGGCCAGCTGACCGAGCTGGGCGCCGTCAACGTCATGACCGGCATCTACACCGGCCGCTCCCCCAAGGACAAGTTCATCGTCATGGATGAGAATTCCAAGGACACCGTGTGGTGGAACACCAAGGAGTTCCCCAACGACAACAAGCCCGCTTCTCAGGAAGCCTGGACTGAGTGCAAGCGTCTGGCCCAGGAGCAGCTCTCCGGCAAGAAGCTGTACGTGATGGACGTGTTCTGCGGCACCAACAAGGATTCCCGCATGGCCATCCGCTTCATCATGGAGGTGGCCTGGCAGGCTCACTTCGTCAAGAACATGTTCATCGCTCCCACCGAGGAGGAGCTGGCTAACTTCGAGCCCGACTTCGTTTCCTTCAACGCTGCAAAGGCTAAGGTCACCAACTACAAGGAGCTGGGTCTGAACTCCGAGACCGCTGCCATCTTCAACATCACCTCCAAGGAGCAGGTCATCCTGAACACCTGGTACGGCGGCGAGATGAAGAAGGGCATGTTCTCCATGATGAACTACTACCTGCCCCTGAACGGCATGGCCTCCATGCACTGCTCCGCCAACACCGACATGAACGGCGAGAACACCGCTCTGTTCT
>X409_Impala__coassemble_564_pt1 | contig 13889 bp, 12 predicted proteins | sample X409_Impala__metabat2_high_PE_002 | metagenome-assembled genome bin X409_Impala
CGATATGAAAAAGATGCTCAAATGGCTCCGGCGGACGCTTATCGCCGCCCTGCTCACCGTGACGGCAGCGCCGGTGATCCTTGCGGTGTTGTTTCTCATCCTGCTGCTTATCGTCGGCAAAACCGGCCTGCTGGACATGCGCAGCGAGGCCGCCATCTCAGCCCTGGAAGCGACCCAACTTTCCGCCTATACGGCATACGTCCCCAATCACGCCGCCACTGTGGACGACTGCCTGACCCTCTTTGAGCTGTCTCAATACGACAACCACACCGACAAAAACGACCTCCGTGCGGGCCTCATGGCCCTTGCCGCTGACACAGACGGCTGGCATGTTGAAGCCCTCACCGCCGGAGAATACGCGGCCCGCATCCCTGCGGAGGCTGCCTTCCTCCTGCCGGACGCGACCTTCGACGCGTGGTACGAGGACGACGCCAGCCTTGCCTTCTTCGATGCGGAGACCGGGCTGTTCATCCGCCTGGGCAAGGGGGCCGCGCCCGGGCCCGGCAACATCCGCGCGAACGGTCTGGCCGTGCCCCACGGCGGCTGGCTGTACGAGCTGGAGACCCACGGCGGGTTCCACGGGGACGGCAGCACCTGGTATGCCCTCATTGTGCCGGAGGACAAGCGCACTGCGCTGGAGGCGGCCCTCGCCGCCCACGCGGACTGGCATGCGGGCGTCGTCACCCACGAGGAATACCGTCAGCTCCATGACCGGCGGTTCTTCCAGGCGCTGCCTCTGTACCCGGCGGCAGACATTGCCTTCGAGTGGTGCAGCTTCGTGGACACCTGCGCCCGTTCTCACCCGGAGGACGAGCCTCGCACAGACCGGGACGTGTACTTCCCTGCCGCCATGCAGGAGTTAGGCGCCTGCTGGTCGATGAACTGGCTCTGCGCCCTGTATGACGCGGACACCGGGCTGTTCATCTTCTATCAGTACGATTCGTGAGGTGTCGACATGAAAATCCGGCGTTTTCTGGCGTATCTGCTGCTCGGCGGCTTCGTCGCGACGGCAGTGCTGTTCATTTTCGTTTGGATTCTCCTGTGCATTTCCACGCAGGAGGACCCCTGGCTGAAGGCCGATATCCGCACCTGGCAATCCGCCTACGATGACCTCGCCGCCCTGCCAGATTTCGAGTACGTCTCCGCCCAGGATGACGGCAGCTATCTCCTGCACAGTTACGGGGAGCCTGACCAGTCCGCCGCGCTTCCCTCATCCATCGCTGACATGCTGCACGATCGCAATCTGCTGGGTCTGCGAAAAAACGGCGACGATGTGTTCTTCATCACCAGCCGCGCGGTGGATGACGAATGGGGCTACGTCATCACCGGTGATTCCGCCGTGTGCATGGACGGTCTGTGGCATCTTGAACGGATAGCTGGCAATGTGTACCGTTTCTCCACATCAAAATAATTGTCCGCAGGCCATTAACCGCTCCCGCCTATCCTTCACTATATCAGCGAAGGACGTCATTCAAATCATCCCATGGAGGCAGACATGACACACCAGGACCGCATTGCCGGGATGTCCCGCGCCATCCGCGCGTGGTGCATCGCCAGGACCCCCACCCTGCAGGACGCGGAGGACCTCACCCAGGATGTGCTCCTCGCCATGCTGGAAGCCGCGCCCAACCTGCGCGACGAAGGGGCGTTCTATGGCTTCATGTGGGGCGTGGCGGGGAATGTGTACCGCCAGTGGGCCAAACGCAAAGCGCGCCGGAAGGAGTGCGAGCTGGTCGAAGCCGCCTGTGAACAGCCCTGGCCTGAGGACGCCCCGGAGGACGTGGCGCTCCTGCGGCGGGAATTGACATTGCTGTCCCGGCGATACCGGGAGACGGCGGTGCTCTACTACGTCCGCGGCATGAAAACGGCGGACATCGCAAAGGCGCTCTCCATCAGCCAGAGCATGGTGAAATACCTGCTCTTCAAGGCGCGCATCATTTTGAAGGAGGGCATGGAAATGGAACGCAACTACGGTGTACAGAGCTATCACCCGCGCAAGCTGGACCTGCGCTACTGGGGTGATGGCCCCAATCATTACTACGGCGCGGCTGGAACGCTGCTGCGGCAGAACATTCTCTTCGCCTGCTACAACGACGCGCTGACGGCGGAGCAGATCGCCCTGGAGATCGGCGTGGGGCTGCCCTATATGGAGGACGACCTGAACGCGCTGCACGAGGTCAGCCTGCTGACAAAGGACGCCGCCGGCCGCCGCCGCACCAACATCATCATCTTCACCGAGGATCTCGCCCGCGAGGCACGGCAGCTGATCCTCCCGGATGCGCAGGCCATCGCCGACCGGGTGAAGCGCTGCCTGACGGAGCAGGAGGCGGCCATCCGCGCCCTGGGCTTCACCGGCTGCGGCATGAACGAGGCCGCCTTCGCCTGGCAGATGAGCGCGCTGCTGCTGCACCTGGCGGTCATCGACATGGCCGGCGACAAGGCTTGTCCGGCGCTGCCCAAGGACAAGTGGGGCACCCCCTGCCTGTGCTGGGGCGTGGAGGCCGCCGACAAGCCTGCCGGTGATGCTGCCGACCCCTTCTGCTTCGGCGCCAGCGGCATGGAAAACGCCCGGGGTGACCGTGTGCGCTGCATGGACTTCCCCATCATCGGGCCGATGGTGCATCATACTCTCTCCCACTGGAACAAGTGCAACGTGTTCCTGGACATTGCCGCCGGCCACGCCGCCGCGCTCTCCGAGAACGACGCAGCCATCGCCGCAGAGCTGGTCAAAAAGGGCTACGTCCGCCGGCAGGAGGGCCAGCTGACCGTCAACTGCCCGGTGTTCACCGCCGCTCAGTTCCGGGCGCTGCTGGCCCTCATGGGCGAAGCCGCCCAGGAGATCGCCGCCCTGGCGCTGTCCATCCGGGACAAGGAGGCCGCGCTCCTGGCCGAGCATGCTCCGGAGCACCTGAAGCACCTTGCGCAGGGCATGGCCTACTTCCGCCTGTTCGACGATGCGGTGTCCCTCCCCATGGCCCGGCTGCATGCCGAGCACGTCCTCCCTGACGCCGCATACGCCGACCTTCTCCCCACGACCTATGCGGTGCTTGCCGGATGAGCTTCGCCTGCAGGCTTGACGCCCTGCCGCCTCTCACCATGAAATGACCAACGCCCCCGACCATCACCGGCCGGGGGCGTTCCGTATGCACTTATTGGCGGGCCTCAAACTTTTCAAAGATCTGCAGGTCCCATTGGCCGCGCTGCTTGTCCATGTCCTCCTGGGAGCGCACCGTCCAAGCCACGAACCAGGGCTTCATCAGCCGCAGCAGGCGGATGGACAGCGTGTGCCACTTGACCGATCTGGCCTCAAAGGCCACGAAATCCGGGCGGGAGAAGAAATTCTGCAGCATGGAGGCGATGCCGATGTTCCGCCAGAAGAGGAACGCCGTTTCGCCCTTGCCCGCATGGTCGAAGGCCAGCTGCCCACGGATGACCTCCGGGGCATTCATGCGGAACCACTTCACCGCATTGGGGCTGAAGCTTTCCAGGCACCAGGAGCCGTGGTAGCGCTTCATGCGCTCATGCACCGCACGGGCCAGCAGGGCATGGTTGCCGTCCTCCACCTTGATCTCCACGATCAGCGGCACGCGGCCGGCCACCGCCTTCAGCACCTCGTCAAAGGTGGGGATGGGCTCGCCGTTGGGCAGCTGGCAGGCGCGGATCTCCTTCAGGGTGCTCCGGGCAATGCGGATATCCTGGCCGGTGAGGCGTTTGAGGCTGTCATCGTGGTGGACGACCAGCGCGCCGTCGCGGGTGCGGTGAACGTCCAGCTCGATGCCGTATCCCTTCTCCACCGCCGCCCGGAAGGCCGCCAGGCTGTTCTCGGGACGAAGGTCGTCTGCCGGCCTGTTTTCTTCGCCCGGCTCGTTGGTGTTCCACAATCCTCGGTGGGCATAATCCACGCCCAGCAGGGGGGAAATATCGCGCCTGGGGAGATTCGGGCGGATGGCCCAGGCGTATGCCAGCAGCAGGATCAGCAGGATCAGCACAAGCCACACAATCCACATGGTATCAATCCTCCACGTCCAGGGCCTCGATGCCCTTCTTTGCCTCCGGCTTGCTGTCGCCATGGCGGACGCGGCTCATGGTGAGCATCGCCAGGCTCAGCATCACAAAGGCGTAGGGGAAGAGGGTCCAGTAGCCCACATGCTCCAGCAGCGCGCCGGAGAGGATGGGGGTCAGCACCTGCGCCGCCATGGAGAAGGTGTAGTAGTAGCCGGTGTACTTGCCCACGTCGCCGCCGGAAGCCAGCTCCACCACCATGGGGTAGCTGTTGACGCCGATGGACGCCCAGCCCATGCCCACCAGGGCGAAGAGGATGTACGCGGTGAAGGTCAGCTTCGTCAGCATACCCGCGCACAGGAAGGCCACCATCAGCAGCGCGATGCCGCCCAGGATCATCCGCTTGCGGCCAATTCTGGAGGACAGCACGCCCACGGGCCAGTAGCTGAGGATGGCCACCACGGTGCCCACCAGCAGGCAGTTGGCCGCAGAGGCCTCACCCACCTCCAGCACCTTGAGGGCATACTTGCTGAAGGCGGTGGTGACGGCGTTGTAGCCCATGAACCACAGGCTGACCGAGCAGAGGATCAGCACCAGGGAGGTCATCTCCGGCTTGGAGAGCTTGCGGGCGGGGGCGTTCTCCACGGGGGCGGCGGGCTTCTCCGCGTCCAGGCAGCGGTTGATCTCGTCGGTCTCCGCAGCCAGCTTCCGCTCCGGGATCACCAGGCGGATCACCAGCATCGCAGCCATCAGCAGGAAGGCCACGGTCATGAACAGATAGGTGTAGTCGCTGACGGTCTCGCCGGCGGCGTTGGTGGTCTTCACCAGCAGGAAATTGGTCAGCAGCAGCACCAGCGCGCCGCCGATGGCGCCCATCAGGTTGATGATGGCGTTGGCCTTGGAGCGCAGGGGCTTGGGGGTGACGTCGGGCATCAGGGCCACGGTGGGCGAGCGGAAGGTCGCCATGACGATCAGCAGCCCCGCCAGCAGCGCCAGGAACACGCCCAGCGGCGCAACCCGGATCACACCCGGCACGCACAGCGCCAGGATGGCCGCGCCAAATCCGCCAAAGAGCATGAAGGGCATGCGCCGGCCCATCCTCATCGTGCATTTATCGCTCAGCGCGCCGAAAAGCGGCAGCAGGAACAGCGCCACGATGTTGTCCATCGCCATCACCACGCCGGATGCGGTATCGCCCAGGTCGTAGGTATTCTTGAGGATCAGCGGGACAGAAAAGTCATACAGCTGCCAGAAGGCGCTGATGGCCATGAACGCCAGGCCCACCAGGGCAGTGCGTTTGACGTTGAGCTTCATGTGGTTTCCTCCCGTGTATATGAATTAAGAATTGGGTTACAGTCTGCGGATGGGGAAGAGCAGGTAGCCTATACCCGTTGCAGGGTCGGTGAACTCATGCACCGCGCCGGCCAGGGGGAGACCCTCCTGCGCCAGCAGGGCCAGGCCGCGGGAGAAGCAGAACTGGTTGTCCCGCTCCAGGCGGATGTATTCAAAGCCGGGGATGTCCCAGCGGGTCCAGCCTTCCGGCGGCTGAGCGTCATCGCGGACCTCCACGCCAGCCAGGTATAAGCCGCGGGAGAAGTCCTCCTCCCAGGGACGGAAGGCGCGGGACAGGTCGCTCATTGCGCCCCACACGCCGGCCAGGGAGCCGTCGGGGCCGCGCTTGGCCAGGGGCTCCACCTCGCCAAAGCGGCTGTTGGCCTTCTCCCACAGAGCGGGGATGAAGCCGGGGCCATCCGCCGTGGAGCCCTCCAAGCCAATGACGGTGAAGGCGGGCTTGATGATGCGCTCCATGGCTCAGTCCTCCCCGTTCAGCCGGGCGAAGGCCATGCGGCCCGCGCTGGTCTGCAGCACGCTGGTGACGGTCACTTCCACCGCCTGCCCCAGCAGCTCGCGGGCGTTCTCCACCACCAGCATCGTGCCGTCCTCCAGGTAGCCCACGGCCTGGTGGGCCTCCTTGCCGGGCTTGGTCAGGCGCACGGTCAGCACATCGCCGGTGGCCGTCACGGTGCGCAGGGCCATGGCCAGGTCGTTCATGTTGACGCAGGGCACGCCCGCGATCCGCGCGGCCTTGTGCATCAGGCTGTCCGCCGTGATGAGGGCGGCATTTCGCTCCCGGGTGAAGGTCATCAGGGCCACATCGGTCTCCGCAGGCGCGGGGCCGTCGGTGGCGACGATCCTCAGGCCCGGCAGGCCCTTGACCGTATCCAGGCCGCGCTGGGCACGGAGGCGCTGCGCCGCATCGGCGGAGGCGGCCAGCTCCTGCAATTCCGCAAGGATAAAATCCGCCGTGAGCAGCTCGCCTTCGATCACGCCGGTGCGGCACACCCCGGCAATGCGGCCATCCATCAGCACGGATGCATCCAGCACCTTGTCCGGCGCAGCCTTGCTGCCCTTATCGATGCGGCCCTCCGCCATCAGGGAGGCCATGTCCTCCGCGCGGTGGGCGCCGATGGTCAGCCCCAGCACGCCCAGCACGACGTAGAGGATCGCCGATACGGACATGGTGAAGATGGACTCGCCCAGGAAGTGCAGGATCTGCGTCAGGAGTGACGCCATCAGCAGCCCGCCCAGCATCCAGATGACCATGGAGATCAGCTGGGTGGTGGTGAGGGCGGCAATGCGCTTCTCCAGCGCAGCCATCATCTCCGACCAGCCGGAAACGAGCCGCGGCGCCGCCAGATGCACGGCCAGCACGCCCAGCGCGCTCATCCCCCCGTAGAGCAGGATCAGCACGCCCAGGGCCAGGGGTTCCTCGCTGGTCATGGCATGCACCTGCACGCACAGGAACGCCAGCGCCGAGCCTGCGCCCGCCCCCGCCGCATACATAAGGATCCGCAGGAGGTTCTTCAATACTTTTGATTTCATACGTTGATACTCCTGATACGAACTCAGAACAGCACGCTGATGGCCTGCATCACCGTGTCCACGCCGATGAACCTGACGCCCTCGGGGCAGGTCAGGCGCCGCATGTTCTCCCGGGGCAGCACGATGGTGGTGAAGCCCAGGCGCTGGCACTCGGCCACGCGGCGCTCGCACTGGGGGATGGCACGCACCTCGCCCGCCAGGCCCACCTCGCCCATCACGGCCACATCCGCGCCGATGGGCATGTCCTTGAGGGAGGACGTCACCGCCATGCACAGCGCCAGGTCCGCCGCGGGCTCGGAGAGTTCGAGGCCGCCTGCCACGTTGATGTATACATCCTGATTGTAGGTCTTCTGATTCGCGCGCTTTTCCAGCACGGCCAGCAGCAGCGCCACGCGGGAGGCGTCCGCGCCGCCGACGGTGCGCCGGGGCGTGCCGAAGTAGCTTTGGCTGGCCAGGGCCTGCACATCGCACAGGAGGGGCCGGGAGCCCTCCAGCCCGCAGAACACCACCGATCCGCTGGCGCCCTTGGCCCGGCGGCTCAGCAGCTGCTCGGAGGGGTTCTCCACCACCTCCATGCCCTTGTCCGTCATCTGGAACACGCCCAGCTCGTTCACCGAGCCGAAGCGGTTCTTCACCGCCCGCAGCAGGCGGTATTCCTGCATTTTGTCGCCCTCGAAGTAGAGCACCACGTCCACCATGTGCTCCAGCATGCGGGGGCCGGCGATGGCGCCGTCCTTGGTGACGTGGCCCACCAGGAAGATGGCGGTGCCGCTCTCCTTGCACAGGCGCATGATGAGGCTGGTACATTCCCGCACCTGGCTGACGGAGCCGGGCGCAGAGGCCATCTCCGGGCGGTACATGGTCTGCACCGAGTCGATGACGGCCACGTCCGGCTGGAGCTGGTTCATCTTTTCCTCCACCGCGTCCAGGGCATTCTCCGCCAGGACGTAAAGCTGCTCCTCCCGGATGCCCAGGCGGTTGGCGCGCAGCTTGAGCTGCTTGGCGCTTTCCTCGCCGGAAACGTACAGCACCCGCTTGCCGGAGCGGGCCAGGTTGGCGCACACCTGCAAAAGCAGCGTGGACTTGCCCACGCCGGGGTCGCCCCCGACGAGCATCAGCGCGCCCTCAACGATGCCGCCGCCGGCAGGGCCTCCGCCCAGCACCCGGTCCAGCTCGCTCACGCCGGTGGAAATGCGGACGGTCACATCCTCGGGGATGTCCTTGAGGAGCATCGCCGCCGCACCGGTTCCCGGACGCTGCCTGGGGGAAGGAGCCTTCACGCTGCCCGTCGGGGCGATAAAGCGAGTCGCCTCTTCCATCGTGTTCCACGCGCCGCAGCCGGGACATTTGCCGGTCCACTTGGCTGTCTCAAACCCGCAAGCCGTGCAGGCAAAGACGCTTCGTGTCGTTTTGTTTTCCTTGGCCATGAGGGAAACTCCCTTCACATTTCACTTCATATTCTATTTATTATAGCACATCTTGCGGAATATGAAAAGCCCCAAGGCGCGCCTCAATCAGCCCTTGATGGACAATTCCCGCCGGTTGTGCTATCATTGCAGCACACCGGTGAACACGCAAAGGAGCTGTTTCCATGGCAACCTTCAACTTTGATATGCACCGCATCGGGCAGACCATCGCCGGTCTGCGCCGCGAGCACAACATGACCCAGATGGCCCTGGCCGACGCCATGGGCGTGTCCTTCCAGGCGGTGAGCAACTGGGAGCGCGGAGATTCCCATAGTTAATGATACGACCTGACAACTCACGCTTACACAGCTTGTTCACAACATAAGAAGGAGAACAAGCATATGAAACTGATCACCTGCGAATTCAACATGGACAGCGGCTGCGTGGAACTGCGATTTGATGATGGGACTGAGCTGGATATTGACTGCACAGCAGTCGAGCATGAGTATGGACATACGATTCAGCAGTGAGCTGAGTTGGATCGGCTGATCTATAACGCTCCGCTGGGATATGCTCCGAGAATTAAAGCGAAAACTCAAAAGTACTATCAACCTGCTATTGAGAATAGTAGCACAATAGGCGCTGTTGCAGAAGAGTCAATCTGCAACAGCGCCTAACTTTATGGGAAGAAACGGGAAAAACAGGAGTTAACGAGCGAAAAACAGATACCGCAGAATCGCAAGCTATAAGTTACTCAACCATAGCCCGAAGTTTTCTTAAACGATCATTGGCACCGTCCCGCCATGCATTAAGTTGCTGATCGATACCCGCAATATTAGAAATAATTCTATACCGCTTCGCGATAACCTTAAAATAACTGGCTTTATTATCGTCAAGTGTATCATACGCTGTCTGATAATAGCGAAGAATAGTTTCCGCTTCCTCTCTGTCAACATTAGGCTTCCCTTTGTCTGTCTTTAACCACAGGGCATCTTTTGCCAATGCCAGCGCATAGAAGAAATATCCTGTATCTACGCCTTCCTGTTCCTGTGCTGCTTCAGCAGCTCCGTCATTTGCATAAAGAATCACTTGCTCATATTCGCCCTGTTCCAACATTTTATCAATATACTTCAAGTGACATCGGGGCGCAACTTTCGCTTTTCTTTCATCATCGTTCAGGAAGTTAGCAAGTTGTCTCAATCCCTCTGCCTTATCAAACGTCGCTTCATAAATCTGGTATTCCGACAGATAGGCCAACTCCTCTTCCGGCAAAGTTTTCTTAAAACGACCTACCATATCGAGTGCCTTTTGCTTGATCTGTGCTATTTTTTGTTCGTCATTCTCCTCGCTAATTAAGAAAAGCAGATAGTCGATTGAAAAATCAAACGCTCGCCATGTCTTTTTCCGATCATTAATCTCATCAAGTTGCCGATAATACTGCTCACATTTTTGTTGTTTACCACATTTTATCCCATAAATAAGATAGTCAGCCAGTAAATCCGTATTCAATGAATACTGGTCAATTCCATCTTCAAGGACACAACATGCTGGTCCATAATAGAATAAGCAACTTGACTGATTACAACCGATATTCGGGCAATACTTGTCTCTCTACTATAACGCACCTCTCCTTCTGCTACACTATCTAAAACCCGACGAATGCAACTGATCCATGATGATATCTTCGCCGGATTCTCCGGCACCCAATCAGAGAATACTTCCATCGGGTAAACCAGCAGTTTTAACCAACACCAAAGAGCTACAATCACGCCAGCGCCCAATACCGAGACGATAATTCCCCGAAGGACAAAACGCGGCCATAACGTATGCAGATACAGCGTGCGAAGCTCGTTCACGCTGTATTCGAACATCATCTTGCACCATGTACAATACCGACGTATGCCCCACCACAAAAGTCCAGCTAAAACAATGACTGCTGTCAGGTTAAATGGCATCCATGCGCTAAATTTGATTCTGGCGAAATTGTGGAACGTCCCGCCAGACTGCCAGTTCAGGAATTGACTTTCATATATAGCAGCAGGAGTGCTCTGAGCGTCTGCCGGAACGCTGCACATCATTGTATCCATGCGGACACTTCCGGCAGTAATCGGAATATAAGCAACCGCAGTATCTGCTTCACCAATGAAGCTGGCATCCCGAATGAGTCCGACGACTTCGAATGAGCATCCGTCAATCACCACCGTTTCACCCAGCGAATTTCCTGCTGGGAATAGACTACGCGCAGTGGATTCACTTAACACAATACATGGTGTTCGTCTCCGGACGTCCCGTTCTGAGATCATGCGTCCCTCATAGAGCGTGTCGTGGTGGATACTAGCCCACTGTGCATCCACTCCGTAAAGAGTAATGTTCCCGTTGCCTATATGCACATGCTGTCTTCGGGCAGAGATAACTGCCCCGGTGGGTTCAGCTTGCTCGTACAGGATAGTGATCTGCGCTACCTCCTCCGGCGCAGCAACTACATACTGGTATGCTGTACGAATTCGGCTTTGTAGCAGCAATCCTGAACAGGCGAGAAGCACAGCCAGCAGTAGGCAGAACAGACAAAGTGCTCCGGGCTTACGGCGTGCTGCCATAGGTCATCACTTCCATTCCGTCGCTCAACGCCCGATCCTCCATGTACGCTACCTGCGCATTCTGGGTCAAGCCGCTGATTGCTACCATCGTGTCAGATTCATCCAGAACCGTCACCGTCTGCTTTTTCAGCGTCAGCACCTGTGCGCCGAAGATATTCTCGCTCTCAATTACCGTATACACGTAATACTCTGCACCGCTGACTCGGACGGCGCTGATAGGCAACTGCATGGTAGTTTCTTCCGCTACGTAGTTGATGGTAATTGGAAGGCCAGACGTCATTAAGTTATCTGTACCACCCAGAGTCCCGAAATCATCTGCATTGATGGCGATGTCCGCATAGGCAATCCCGTTCTTTTCATAACCGATCTGAGCGACCTTAGTATCCCGCAGGTTGTCAACTACGCCATGCTACTGTCCGAAATGAGCCAGCCAGACAAGGCTATCGCAGTGTTGGAGCAGGTAGAGAAGGTTGTACAGGAGCACAACTCTGGCGTATGCATGGACACAGCCGCCATCCATGAAGCAATGGGCAACACCTACCTCATGACAGGCAATATGGAACAAGCAGCTATCCAACATCGGAAATGCCTTGCCATCTACGCTGAATTGTTCCCCGACCAGCCTGATATGCTATCTGCAAAGCAAGCTGACCTCCGTATGCTCTATGAACAGGTTGGTGCATACATCGCTCCATCAATGCTACAAATCGCATAATCAACACAGGATGCAGTCCTCCGCGGGCTGCATCCTTTTCTTTATGCCATCATCCAGTTTTGCCAAATCCCTCAATTTCCCCTCAATCCGCGCTCAATGCGTTTTTTCGTTCTCCCAATTAGAATGAAATCGCCCCGAAAGCAGCACCAGCACTGCAGCCGGGCAAATCATCCAAAGGAGGACAAGCAATGTCCAACACCACCCGGGAGGTGCAGCCCCAATGAGAAATCTGCACAACATCCGCATCATCGCGGTGGATCACGGCTACGGCAACGTGAAAACCGCGAACACCATCACTCCAACCGGCATCAGGGCATACCCCACCAAGCCCATTTTCGGCGGGGACATCCTTGAATATGCCGGCACCTACTACCTGATCGGCGAGGGCCACAAGGAGTTCATTGCCGACAAGTCCATGGATGAGGATTACTACATCCTGACCCTCATGGCCGTCGCCCGCGAGTTGAGCCTTGCCGGGCTCACTCGTGCCGATGTGCACCTTGTCGTCGGTCTGCCCATGACCTGGGTACGCAGCCAACGCGAGAGCTTCCGTGTTTATCTCATGCGCAAAACAGACGTTCAGTACAGCTATGGTGGCAAGACCTATCGCATCCATTTCGTCGGCTGCACCGTGTACCCGCAGGGTTACCCGGCGCTGTACAACCGCCTTGGCGAGATGAAGGGCACAACCATGCTGGCCGATATCGGTAACGGCACAATGAACATCCTCTACCTTGTCAACGGCCAGCCCTCCGAATCGCGCAGCTGGACGGAGAAACAGGGCGTGAACCAGTGCGTCATCGCCGCGCGGAACGCCGTCATGGACAGCTTCGGTGTGAAGATCGACGATTCGATCATCGAACAGGTACTCCGTACCGGCACGGCAGACATCGGCAAGCCCTATCTGGACTGCATCACCGCTGTTGCCCGCCAGTATGTGGCTGACCTGTTCACCACACTCCGCCGGTACGAGTACAACCCCGACGTCATGCGGCTGTACATCGTCGGCGGAGGCGGCTGTCTGGTGAAGCATTTCGGCGACTACCCTACCCTCAACGGCGAAAGCGAGCTGGCCCCGTTCCTGAACATTCTCAACGAGATGCACGCCCGACAGACCAGCAAGAAGGTCAAGGCGGCGCTGCACACCAAGTTCGCCAACGGACTGCACATCGGTGCGTATGCTCCCATCGGCTACATGCGCGACCCGGAACAGAAGGGGCATCTGCTCATCGACCCGGAGACCCGCTGGATCGTGGAGAAGATCTTCGACCTGGCGGTGCACGGCATGGGCGCAGCGAAGATCACCCGCGTCCTGCATCAGGAGAAAGTGCCGACGCCCGGCTACCTCAATTACCAGCGATACGGCACCTTTGCCCACATCTACGCCGGACAGCCGGAGGACAAGGCGTATGACTGGTCGATCGGTCAGGTCAAGAGCATCCTGAAAAGCGAAGTGTACATTGGTCACAGCGTCCACAACCAGCAGACCAACATCTCCTTCAAGAACAAAAAGAAGGTGCGCAAGCCGGAAGAAGAATGGTACCGGGTGGAGAACACCCATGAGGCCATCATCTCCGAGGCGGACTTCCAGCGGGTGCAGGAGCTGATCGACACCCGCCGCCGTTCGCAGAAGGACGGAGAGCTGCAGCTCTTTGCGGGACTGATCAAGTGCGCGGACTGCGGCTGGTCTTTGGGACATGGCCGACGCAAGACCAGACATGGCTATGACGGCTACTACCATTGCAGCAAGAATGGTCAAGGTCTGCACCAGTGCAGTATGCACTACATCCGCGAGGATGTGCTGTGTGCCTACGTTCTGTCCCGACTGCAATACTGGTCGCAGCAGGCCCAGCAGAACGAAGAAAAGCTGCTGAAGCGGCTGATAGGCGCAAGTGACCGGGAACGCAGTGCAGCCAGAAAAAAGCAGACCGCCGAACTCCGCAAGGCAGAAAAGCGCAAGGCGGAGATCGACAGCCTGTTCGCCAGGATGTATGAGGACTGGTCGGCGGGGCGCATCACAGAGTACAACTTCAACATGCTCTCCGCGAAATACCAGGCCGAACAGCAGGAACTGGATGCAAAGATCCAGCAACTGCGGGCCAGCATGGAGGCAGACCAGCAATCCGCGCAGGATGCGGAGAAATGGATTGGGCTGATCCGCCGCTACACCAGCATCCCGGTATTGACTGCCGATCTGCTGAATGCGCTGGTCGAGAAGGTCGTCGTACATGAGGGCACCAAGGATGCCGATGGATGCCGCACACAGGAAGTGGAGATCTATTACCG
>X409_Impala__coassemble_567_pt1 | contig 13835 bp, 16 predicted proteins | sample X409_Impala__metabat2_high_PE_002 | metagenome-assembled genome bin X409_Impala
CCGTAGGGGCGAGCAATGCTCGCCCCTACGGTGAGTAGGGGAGGGGCTTGCCCCTCCCGCGGCACCCTCCCGCGGCACCCTCCCGCGGCACCCTCCCGCAGAACCCTCCCGTGGAACCCTCCCGTGGAACCCGCTCATCCTCTCCCGCAGAACCCTCCCGTGGAACCCGCTCATCCTCTCCCGCAGAACCCTCCCGAAGGGAGAGCCTTTTGGCATGCTGTGGAAGCAGAATCACACACCTCTCCCCTTTACATTCCTCGTGAATTGCAGTATAATAAGATGATTTAGTATGCTTAAATGGAGCTTTATGCTCTGTTCGCGCGGGAAACGGAGGGCGTCACCATGGCCAAGATCATCTCCATCATCAATCAGAAGGGCGGCGTGGGCAAGACCACCACGGCGGTCAACCTGTCTGCCCTCATGGCGGATATGGGGCAAAAGGTCCTCCTGGTGGACCTGGATCCCCAGGGCAACGCCACCTCCGGCCTCGGCATGGCGGTGGAGGACAAGTCCATGTACGAGGTGCTGATGGGCCGCGTGCAGATGAAGGACCTGGTGGAAAAGACGGACTTCAGGAACCTGTCCATCGCGGGGAGCGACATCCGCCTGGCGGACGCCGAGCTGCAGCTGGTGAATGTGGACAAGCGTGAGACCCGCCTCAAGACGGCCCTTGGCGCCGTGGCGAAGGACTTCGACTTCATCATCATCGACTGCCCGCCGTCCCTCAGCCTGCTGACGGTCAATGCCCTGACGGCCTCCGACAGCGTGATCATCCCCATCCAGTGCGAATATTACGCCCTGGAGGGCGTGGCGAGCCTGGTGCAGACCATCCAGAAGGTGAAGAAGACCCTGAACCCCCGCCTGGACATCGAGGGCGTGCTGCTGACCATGCTGGACGGACGCACCAACCTGGGCCTGCAGGTGGTGGACGAGGTGAAGAAGCATTTCAAGAAGCAGGTGTACGGTACCGTCATTCCGCGCACCATCCGCCTGGGCGAAGCGCCCTCCCACGGCGAACCCATCCACATCTACGACAAGCGCTCCACCGGCACCACGGCCTACGCGGCGCTCGCGCAGGAAGTGCTGAAGCGCAACGGCGTGAAGGTGGATAAGAACTGGAAGCTGTGACCGAAGGTTTCCAAAGGGCGATCGCCCACCAGGTGGGTTCTTGCTGCCCTTTGGTCGCGGCCGCAGACGCGAAACCATTTGCATATAGAGCACACACCATAAGATAGAGGGAGGCATTGCTATGCCTAAGAAAACACGCGGACTTGCCCGGGGCCTGGACGCCCTGCTGCCCGAACTCGACGCCACGGCCCCCGGCGCGGGCCAGGAGATCGCCATCGGCGACATCGACCCCAATCCTGATCAGCCCCGCCATATTTTCTCCGAGGAAGCCATCGCCCAGCTGGCCCAGTCCATCAAGGAGCAGGGCATTTTGCAGCCCATCCTCGTCACCCCGGTGAAGGGCGGACGCTACCGCATCGTTGCCGGTGAGCGCCGCTGGCGTGCGGCCCGCGAGGCCGGCCTCAACGCCGTGCCCTGCATCGTGCGGGAGATGGACGTCCCCACCCAGATGGAGATCGCCCTGATCGAGAACATCCAGCGCGAGGACCTCAACCCCATCGAGACGGCCATGGGCATCCAGAGCCTGATGAAGCAGTGCGGCTACACCCAGGAGACGGTGGCACAGCGGCTGAGCAAGAGCCGCCCGGCGGTGGCGAATCTGCTGCGCCTGCTGACGCTGCCGGAGGACGTCATCGACATGGTGCGGCGCAATGTCCTCTCCGCAGGCCATGCCCGCGTGCTGGCCGGCCTGGATTCCGATGAGGTGAAGCTCTCCCTGGCCAAGCGGGCCATCGAGGAGGGGTGGAGTGTCCGCCAGCTGGAGAACGCCGCTGCGCTGCTCAAGCAGTCCGCGACGAAGCTCCCCAGGCCGGAAAAGCCCCTGCACACCCTGCCCGCCGAGCTGACCGAGCTGGAAACCCTCTGCCGGGAGACCTTCGGCATGCGCGCGACCCTCATGGGCACCGCCAAGAAGGGCAAGATCGTGCTGCAGTATTACTCCCAGGACGAGCTGGAGCGGCTGAACGAGGTGCTGCAGCAGCTCAATAACCTGTAATGACGCCGTAGGGGAGGGGCTTGCTCCTCCCGGATGACCGGTTCGCTGCGATATCCTTTCATCTATATACCGTCTGCAGCGATGATGCTGCACAGCGGGAGGGGCAAGCTCCTCCCCTACGATAGAAATGGAGGCGCCCTTATGGCAAACCTTCCCCCCCTTCCGGAGCTTCCCCGGTGGGACGGCCCGCTGTCCCATCCCTTCTATTCCAATGTAGTGAAGCGCGTGCTGGACTTCACCCTCGCGCTGCTGATGCTCATCCCGGCCAGCCTGGTGATGATCCCCCTGGCCGTCTGGGTCAAGCTGGACAGCCCCGGCCCCGTCTTTTACCGGGCGGTGCGCGGCGGCTACAAGAATCAGCCGTTCTATATCATGAAATTCCGCACCATGGTGGTGGGGGCGGACAAGATGACCACCTGCACCGCCAAGGATGATCCCCGCGTGACCAAGTCCGGCAGGATCATGCGCCGCCTGAAGCTGGATGAGCTGCCCCAGCTGCTCAACATCATCAAGGGCGATATGTCCTTCGTCGGCCCGCGCCCGGAGCTGCTGCTCTACACCAACGCCTACACCGAGGAGCAGCAGTGCATCATGTGGGTGCGCCCCGGCATCACCGACCGCTCCTCCATCGTGTATATCGCCCAGGATGAGATCGTCGGCACGGAGAACCCGGTGGAGAACTACGAGAAGTACGTCCTGCCGGAGAAAAACCGCCTGCGTGTGGAGTACGCCAGGAACCAGTCTTTCCTGCTGGATATGCGCCTGTTCTTCGAGACCATCGGCGGCGTGTTCGGCAAGGCGAAGAAGATGGCCGCAGAGAAGGGGAAGAAGTGACCATGACCTACACCGAAAAGACCCATGCGGCCTTCGGCGGCCAGCCCATCGATACGAATGATGCGAAAACGCTGGCCTGGCTGATCCGCCGCCATGGTTTGGAAATGACCCACATCTCCCGGGGCAGCCACATCGGCGCGATCTTCTCCCTGGCGGAGATCATGGCGACGCTGTATACCGGCGTGCTGAACGTCAACCCCGCCGAGCCGAAGATGGCAGACCGTGACCGGCTGATCCTCTCCAAGGGGCATGCGGGCGCGGCGGTCTATGCGGCGCTGGCGGAGCGCGGCTTCTTTGATGTGGAAGAATTGTCCACCCACTATGCCAACGGCAGCCGCCTCTCCGGCCATGTGAGCCACAAGGGCGTCCCCGGCGTGGAGTTCTCCACTGGCTCGCTGGGCCACGGCCTGGCCGTCGCGGCGGGCATGGCCCTGGGCGGCAAGAAGGACAAGGCTGACTGGCGCGTCTTCTGCGTCATGGGCGACGGCGAGTGCGACGAGGGCTCCGTCTGGGAGGCGGCGCTCCAGGCGCATCAGTACCGGCTGGACAACCTGATCGCAGTCGTTGACCACAACCGCATGCAGTCCCTGGATTTCTGCGAGAACACCATTGCCCTGGAGCCCTTCACGGACAAGTGGGCGGCCTTCGGCTGGAACGTGCTGCAGGTGGACGGCCACGACGTCACCGCCCTGCGCGCCGCCTTTGAGCAGGCGAAGAATAATCGCGGAACCGGCAAACCCACCGTCATCATCGCGGAAACCACCAAGGGCAAAGGCGTGTCCTTCATGGAGAATGACATCCTGTGGCACTACCGCACGCCCCAGGGCGAGGAGTACGAAGCCGCACTGAAGGAATTGGAGGCGCAGAGGCCATGAGAGACGCATTCACCCGTGCGCTGATGCGCGAGGCCGCCAAGGATCCCAGGCTGACCCTTGTCACCGGCGACCTGGGCTTTGGTGTGCTGAAGCCCTTCTGGGAGACCTATCCCGACCAGTTTGTCAACGCGGGCATCGCCGAGCAGGGCATGACCGGCCTCGCTGCGGGCCTTGCCATGACCGGCCGCACCGTGCTGACCTATTCCATCGGCAATTTCCCGACCCTGCGCTGCATCGAGCAGATCCGCAACGACTGCGCCTACCACAACGCCAACGTGAAGGTGGTGTGCGTGGGCGGCGGCTTTGTTTACGGCAGCCTGGGCATGAGCCATCATGCCACGGAGGACATGGCGATCCTCCGCGCGCTGCCCGGCGTGACCGTGTTCACCCCCGGCGATCCCCACGAGGTGGAGGCCATCGTCCCGGTGATGCTGAACACCCCCGGCACCTGCTATCTGCGCCTGGGCCGCGGCGGCGAACCCACCCTGCACGAGGGCCCCATCGAGGGCTACACCGCCCCCAAGGCCCTGACTCTGCGCGAGGGCAAGGACGTGGCGCTGCTCTCCGCCGGCGGCATCCTGACCCAGACGGTGGGCGCGGCCAGGCTCCTCAGCGAGCAGGGCGTGGATGCGGAGGTGGTGTCCTTCCCCTGCCTCAAGCCCATTGATAAGGAAAAGCTGATCGAGCTGAGCCGGCGCTTCAAGCACATCGTCACGGTGGAGGAGCACTCCGTCGTGGGGGGCTTCGGCAGCGCGGTGTGCGAGGTCATCACGGAGACGGGCGCGAACTGCCGCGTCCACCGCATCGGCATGGAGGACGTGTACTCCACCATCGTGGGCACCCAGGATTATCTGCGCGGCGAATACCGGATGGACCAGAAGGCCATCTGTGCGCGCACCATTGCCTGGCTGAACGAGTGAACCCGTCCGACAAAAGAGGAGCATATTATGGAAGAAAAGAAGCTTTCCCTGGAGGAGATCCACGCAGAGCTGATCGAGCAGCTGCGGGACGTGATCGCTGTCTGCGAGCGCCACGGCATTGAGTACAACCTCATGTGCGGCACGCTGCTGGGCGCGGTGCGCCACAAGGGCTTCATCCCGTGGGATGACGACGTCGATCTGCTGATGACCCGCGAGAATTTCGAGAAGTTCCGCGTGGTGTATCCCCAGGAGTGCGATCAGCGCTTTGAGCTGACCTACCTGGATACCTGGACGCCCCGCGTGATGAACCGCGACCCGGAGAAGGCTGCGGCCTTCACCGATTTCTTCATCCTGGACCCGGTGCCCGCCGGCAAGCTGGCGCGCAAGTGGTGGTTCCTGCGGCTGCACATGCTCCAGGGCATGATGAAGAAGAACGTGGATTATTCCCGCTTCAGCTGGAAGAACAAGATCCTGCTCTTCGGCACGCATATCATGGGCCTGCCCTTCTCCACCGAATGGAAGGCGAAGATGTACGACAAATGGTCCACCTCCGTCAAGGAGGGCAATGACCTGTGCATGTCCAACGGCGCGTTTGAGCTGATGATGCACATCTGGCATCCGGAGCAGTTTGCCGAGAAGGTCAAGGCGCCCTTCGAGAGCCTGGAATGCCTCATCCCCGCCAAGTGGGACGAGGTGCTGACCATCCTCTTCGGCCCGGATTACATGACCCCGCCGCCGGAAGCGGAGCGGGTGGCAAAACACCTGGATATTTAATGATGAATTAGGAATTATGAATGATGAATTGAGTTGCTTTGCAAATCGATTTCAGAACACATTCTAAATTCCTAATTCCTAATTCATAATTCATAATTACCGAAGGAAGCATTATGGACATGATATTCTGCCCGCTGTACTCCGGGTCGAGCGGCAATGCGCTTTTCGTGCAGTACGGCGGCACTCGTTTGCTGATCGACGCGGGCAAATCCGGCAAGATGATCGCCGAGGCCCTGGACATGATCGGCGTGGACCCCGCTACCCTGGACGGCGTGCTGATCACCCATGAGCATACCGACCACATCGCCGGGGTGGGGGTGCTGGCCCGCAAGTACAAGCTGCCGGTCTACGCCACCGACGCCACCTGGGCTGCCATGGAGGACAAGGTCGGCAGGATCCCCGAGGGCTGCCGCCGCACCTTCGACACCTTCTCGGATTTCTACCTGGGGGATATCGGCGTGGTGCCCTTTTCCATCCCCCATGACGCGGCGGACCCGGTGGGCTACCGGCTCTGGGGCGGCAATGTGAGCATCTCCACGGCGACGGACCTGGGCTTCTTTGCCCGCACCGTGCGGGATGCGGTGGCCGGCTCCTCCCTGGTGCTGCTGGAGAGCAACCATGACCCGGATATGCTGCGCATGAACGATCATTACACCCTGGCGCTGAAGAAGCGCATCCTCTCCAACCACGGGCATCTGTCCAATGACGCCTGCGCCGAGGCACTGCTGCAGCTGGTGGACGCCGGCACCCAGCATGTCATCCTCGGCCACCTGAGCGGGGAGAACAACACCCCCGCCCTGGCGCGGCGCGTCAATGAGGAGCGCATGCAGCGCGAGGGCATCCGCCTGGGCGTGGATCTCTTCCTGGACGTGGCCCGCCGTGACCAGGTGGGCAGCGTCTACACCCTGGAGGCCGACGTATGAGCAAGACCCGCAAGGCGCTGCTGACGCTGCTGGCCCTGGCGCTGCTGAAGATGCCCGTCGGGCTGCTGATGGCGGCCATGCTGCCCGACGCCTCGGTGAGCCCGGTGGCGAATGTCATCGCCGGCGCGGCGGTGAGCGTACTGCTGCTGGGGCTGCCCGCGTGGCTGCTGCGCCCCTGGTCAAGCCCGCGCCTGCCGCAGAAAAAGTCCCCCTGGCCGGGGATGCTCCTGGGCGCCGCGATGGCGCTCATGACCCGCGCTGCCATGACGCCTGTGGATGCGGCCTGGCAGGGCTTGTTGGGGCTCAGCCCGGATGCGCTGCCCGTGCCGGAAACCGTGCCGGTGGCGGCGGTGTACATCCTGTGCCTGGCGGTGGTTCCTGCGGTCACGGAGGAAGCCTTCTTCCGCGGGGCGCTGCTGCCCGGCCTGCTGGACGGCTCGCGGCGCATCACGGCGGTGCTGCTGACGGCGCTGGCCTTCGCGCTGATGCACGGCAGCCTGGCCGATCTGCCCGGCCTGCTGGCGATCTCCCTGGTGCTGGTGCTGGTGATGCTCCATACCGGGCGACTCGCGGCGGCGGTCATGACGCATTTCTTCTATAATATATCCGCGCTGGCGTGGACGGGCCTCCCCGGATGGGGGAGCGCCCTTTGCGGCGCGGCGCTGACCGGTCTGGCGGCATACATCATCCTTTGCCTGCCGAAGCTGGCCCATCCGCCGATGAAGCGGGCGGACAAGCTGATCGCTGCGGCGGCGATGGCCGTGCTGGCAGCGCTGTACTTTATCTGATACCGGAGGGATACCATGATTCTCCTTTCCCTGCAGGGCGTCCAGAAGAGCTTCGGCACCAATGAGGTGCTGCGGGACGCCTCCCTTGTCCTTCAGGACGGCCAGCGCATGGGCCTGGTGGGCGTCAACGGTTGCGGCAAATCCACGCTGATGAAGATCATCGCCGGCGTGGAGAGCGCCGACGGCGGCACCATCACCATGCAGAAGGGCCTCCGCCTGGGGTATCTGGCCCAGCAGGGCGAGGTGGGCGAGGGCCGCACCGTGCTGGAGGAGCTGGAAAGCGTCTTCGAGCCGGTGGTGGAAATGGAACAGCAGCTCCGCCGCATGGAGGAGCAGATGGCCGAGTGCGGCGATGATATGACCCGCCTCAGCCGCCTGGGCAGCCAGTATGACGCGCTGACCCTGGAGTTCGAGCGCCGCAACGGCTACGGCTGGCGCTCCACCGTGCAGGGCGTGCTGGCGGGCCTGGGCTTCCGCAAGGAGCAGCAGAACCAGCTGGCCAGCCTCCTCTCCGGCGGCGAGCGCACCCGCCTGTGCCTGGGCCGCATGCTGCTGACCGAGCCGGACCTCCTCCTGCTGGACGAGCCCACCAACCACCTGGACCTGAAGTCCATCGCCTGGCTGGAGGAATACCTGCGCACCTACAAGGGCGCGGTGCTGCTCATCAGCCATGACCGCTATTTCATGGATCACGTCTGCGACCGGATGTGCGAGCTTCTTTTGGGAACCACCGAGTGCTACGACGGCAACTATACCTCCTATATGGCCCAGCGCACGGAGCGCTTCGAGATCCGCATGAAGGCATACGAGCTGCAGCAGAAGGAGATCGCGAGGCAGGAGGCCATCATCGCCCGGTACCGCCAGTTCAACCGGGAGAAGTCCATCAAGCTGGCCGAAAGCCGCGAGAAGCGCCTGGAGAAGATCGAGCGCCTGGAAAAGCCCCAGGACGAGAGCGCCATCCGCTTCCGCTTCGAGACCCGCCGCCGCACCGGCGACGACGTGCTGATGATCGACGAATTGTCCAAGGGCTTTGACGGCCGCACGCTCTTTGAGCATGTGAAGATGCACGTCCGCGCGGGCGACCGCATCGCCATCATCGGCGACAACGGCGTGGGCAAATCGACGCTGTTCAAGTGCATCGTGGGCGAGCAGAAGCCGGACGCGGGCACCATCCGCTTCGGCGCGGGGGTGGATCTGGGCTACTACGACCAGCACCAGGCCCATCTGCATGAGGAAAAGACCGTGCTGAACGAGGTCTGGGACGACTTCTTCCGCCTGGATCAGACCGAGGTGCGCGGTGCGCTGGGCCTCTTCCTCTTCACGGGGGATGAGGTGCTCATGCCCATTTCGACCCTCTCCGGCGGCGAAAAGGGCCGCGTGGCGCTGACCAAGCTCATGCTGCGCAAGGACAACGTCCTCCTGCTGGACGAGCCCACCAACCACCTCGATATGGACTCCCGCGAGGTGCTGGAGGACGCGCTGGAGAATTTCCCCGGCACCATCCTCGCCATCAGCCACGACCGCTACTTCATCAACCGCTTTGCCGACAAGGTCTGCGTGCTGGAAACGGACGGCGTGAAGGAGTACCTGGGCAATTACGACGACTATTTTGAGAAGATCAACCGCGAGCAGGCGCCGGACAGCGAATACGCCGGCATGACCCGCACCGCCATGGAGAAGGAAAAGCGCAAGTCCCGCGAGGAGGAGAAGCGCCTCAAGGAGCGCAAGCTGGCCCTGCAAAATGCGGAGAAGGCCATCGCCGCGGCGGAGGACGAGGCTGCGGAGATCGAAGCGCAGCTGGCAGACCCGGCCACCTACGCCGATCCGGACAAGGCGGCCGCCCTGGCCAGGGCCTACCAGGCGAAAAAGGACGAGATCGACCGCCTCTACGCCCAATGGGAGGCCATGGAGGCCGAACAGGCATGATCAGGAAGCACCCGACAGAGACGTCGGGTGCTTTTTTGCGGCGTGGGGGAGTAATACACGGCAGTGGGCGTATCCAAACGGCGGCGGAAACGGTTTCAAGATGGATACACCCATGGGCGTGTGTATAAATTGTGGCGCAAAGGCGGTGAAATCAACGGTTTGCGAAATGCAGGATGAAAAAACGGAAATCCGGGGCAGAAGGAAAGCGTTTACACGGGCTTTTGTGGACACGCCGGATGCCGTGTATAAACACAAAAACCGCAAAGCGCCGGAAAACAGGGGTTTTGAGGGCGCTGAGGGCAAAAAAATCCGAAAATTTCTTGAAAAAGATTTGAAAAACCCCTTGATTTTTCAGGAGAAGTAATATATAATGTGTCTGTTGTCTGTTTAGGGATGAAGTGGTAAGTTGCCGCCAGGCCAGGCGGGTAATTATCATGGACCAGCCCGTCAATCGGGCGACGGACTTGCGGCGCGGCGGAGCTTGCACCTGCAGTGAGCACCGTGACGGCGTCAGCGAGACGAAATAGGAGGTAAATCAATGGCCATCCAGAAGATCCGCATCAAGCTCAAGAGCTATGAGCACACCCTGATCGACCAGTCCGCTGAGCGGATTGTCGAGGCTGCCAAGCGCACTGGCGCCCGCGTGTCGGGCCCGATCCCGCTCCCCACTGAGAAGGAGATCGTGACCATCCTGCGCGCGACCCACAAGTACAAGGACAGCCGTGAGCAGTTCGAGCGTCGCACCCATAAGCGACTGATCGACATCATCAACGCCAGCCCCAAGACCGTGGACGCCATGTCCAAGCTCGAACTTCCTGCTGGTGTCGAAATTGAAATGAAGCTGTAAGGCAGGAGGAACGAAACAATGAAGAAAGCGATCGTGGGTAAGAAGATCGGCATGACGCAGATCTTCACCGAAGATGGCCGTCTTGTTCCGGTCACCGTGATCGAGGCTGGCCCCTGCACCGTCGTGCAGACCAAGACCGTTGAGACTGATGGCTACACTGCCGTCCAGGTGGGCTTCGGCGAGATGACCGAGAAGCGCGCCGAGAAGCTCCACACCAAGGCTGAGCTGGGCCACTACAAGAAGGCTGGCGTCGAGGCCAAGCGCGTCCTGCGCGAGTTCCGCTTCGATGACTGCTCCGGCTACAAGGTTGGCGACGTGATCACCGTCGAGCAGTTCGCCGCTGGCGACAAGATCGACGTGACCGGCACCTCCAAGGGCCACGGCTACACCGGCGCCATCCAGCGCTGGAACCAGCACACCGGCCCCATGGCGCACGGCTCCAAGTATCACCGTGGCGTGGGTTCCCTGTCCGCTAACTCCGATCCTTCCCGTGTTTTCAAGAACAAGCACATGGCCGGCCACTACGGCGTTGACCGCGTGACTGTTCAGAACCTGGAAGTTGTGTCCGTGGATGTGGAGCGCAACCTGCTGCTGGTCAAGGGTGCTGTGCCCGGCGCCAACAAGGGCCTGCTGATCATCCGCGACACTGTCAAGTGATGCCGCGAGGAGGAAAGTAACAATGGCTAAGACTGCTCTTTACAATATGGAAGGCGCGGCCATTGGCGAGATTGAACTGAGCGATGCGATTTTCGCTTCCTCTATCAATGAAGCCGCCATGCATCTGGTCGTCCGTTCCTACCTGGCCGCTCAGCGCCAGGGCACCCAGAGTGCCAAGACCCGCACCGAGGTCCGCGGCGGTGGTCGCAAGATCTACCGTCAGAAGGGCACCGGCAATGCTCGTCACCATGGCAACCGTGCTCCCCAGTTCACCCACGGCGGCGTCGTGTTCGCTCCCAAGCCCCGCGATTACTACATCGCGGTGCCCAAGAAGGTCCGCCGCCTGGCCTTCAAGTCCGCGATGACCTCCAAGCTGAACGCCGGCGAGATCGTCGTTGTGGACGAGATCAACCTGGCCGAGGGCAAGACCAAGCTGATGGCGAAGGTCCTGAAGAACCTCAACGCCGAGAAGAAGGCGCTGGTCGTCCTGCCCGAGCGCGAGGAGAACGTGGTCCGCGCCACCGCCAACCTGGCTCAGGCCGCCACCACCTACGTCAACACCCTGAACGTCTACGATATCCTGAACGCCAACAAGCTGATCCTGACCAAGGCTGCTCTGGCGCTGGTTGAGGAGGTGTACGCATAATGAAGAATCCCCACGACATCATCCGCCGTCCGGTTCTGACCGAGAAGGCGTACACCTGCATCGCTGACAAGCGTTACATCTTCGAGGTCGACGTGCACGCCACCAAGACCGAGATCAAGCAGGCCGTTGAGGCTGTCTTCGCTGAGGACGGCGTCAAGGTCGAGAAGGTCAACACCCTGCGCACCATGGGCAAGATCAAGCGTCAGGGCCGCACCGCTGGCCGCACCCCCGAAGTCAAGAAGGCCTACGTCACGCTGAAGAAGGACTCCAAGCCCATCAAGTTCTTCGAAGGCATGGCCGAGTAAGCAAGGGAGGACAAGAAAATGGCTATTCGTCTTTACAAGCCGACTTCGCCCGCCCGGCGCTTCATGTCGGTTCTGACCTACGAGGAAATCACCAAGAAGGCTCCCGAGAAGAGCCTGGTCGAGGTTCTGAAGAAGAACGCCGGCCGCAACAAGCAGGGCAAGATCACCGTCCGTCATCAGGGCGGCGGCAACAAGATCAAGTACCGCATCATCGACTTCAAGCGCAACAAGCTGGAGATCCCCGCCAAGGTTGCCGCTATCGAGTACGATCCCAACCGCAGCGCCTTCATCGCCCTGCTGTTCTACGCTGACGGCGAGAAGCGCTACATCCTGGCTCCCCAGGGTCTGAAGGTTGGCGACACCGTCATCTCCTCCGAGACTGCTGACATCAAGCCCGGCAACGCGCTGCCCATGTCCTGCATCCCGGTTGGTACCCTGATCCACAACCTGGAGCTCAAGCCCGGCCGCGGCGGCCAGCTGGTCCGTTCCGCCGGTCTGAGCGCTCAGCTGATGGCGAAGGAAAATGGCTATGCGACCGTGCGTCTGCCCTCCGGCGAGATGCGCAAGCTGCCCCTGAACGCCAAGGCTACCATCGGTACTGTGGGCAACTCCGATCATGAGAATGTGCGTCTGGGCAAGGCCGGCCGCGTCCGTCACATGGGCATCCGTCCCACCGTCCGCGGCGTGGTTATGAACCCCTGCGACCATCCGCACGGCGGCGGCGAGGGCAAGAGCCCCGTCGGTATGCCTGCTCCTGTGACTCCGTGGGGCAAGCCCGCTCTGGGCCTGAAGACCCGCAAGCACAAGAAGTACTCCAACAAGATGATCGTCAAGCGCGCCAGCAAGAAGTAAGCGCGTATCCTGCAGGAAGGAGGCAGCTAAATGAGCCGCTCTATTAAAAAGGGCCCCTATGTTGAGGCCGCGCTGATGAAGCGCATCGTTGAAATGAACAACGCCAACAAGAAGAACGTTGTGAAGACCTGGTCCCGCTCTTCCACGATCTTCCCGGATTTCGTCGGCCATACCATCGCCGTGCATGACGGCCGCAAGCATGTGCCGGTCTACGTGACCGAGGACATGGTCGGCCACAAGCTGGGCGAGTTCGCCCCCACCCGTACCTTCAAGGGTCACGCGGGTGACAAGGCTTCCGGCCGCAAGTAAGAAGAGAGGAGTGAAACGAAATGGCTACTCGTGAAAAGCAGAAGGCCGCGTTCCGCAAGGAAAACGCTGACCGTCGCCCCAAGGCCCATGCCAAGTACGTTCGCATCTCCTCCCGCAAGGTGAAGATCGTGATCGATCTGATCCGCGGCAAGAATGTGGACGAAGCAGCGGCGATCCTGATGTACACCCCCAAGGCCGCTTCCCCCGTTGTGCTCAAGGTGCTCAACAGCGCCATCGCCAACGCGGTGAACAACCTGGAGATGGATCGTAAGGACCTGTACGTCGCCGAAGTGTACGCCAATCCCGGCCCCACGCTGAAGCGCTACGTTGCCCGCAGCCGCGGCAGCGCGTCCCCCATGCTCAAGCGCACCAGCCACATCAGCGTGGTGCTGGACCAGAAGAAGGCGTAAGGAGGTTTACTCATGGGTCAGAAAGTCAATCCCCACGGCGCACGCGTGGGCGTGATCTTCGGCTGGAGCGGCCGCTGGTACGCTGGCAAGAAGGATTTTGCCAACTACCTGGTCGAGGACAACAAGCTGCGTAAGATGCTCAAGGAAAAGTACTTCGCAGCCGGCGTCAGCAAGATCGATATCGAGCGTACCGCTCAGACCGTTACCATCAACATCTTCACCAGCAAGCCCGGTATGATCATCGGCCCCAAGGGCGCGACCATCGAGCAGCTGAAGAAGGACGTCACCGCTTTCCTCGGCCGTGCCGCTCAGATCAACGTTCTGGAGATCAAGCAGCCCGACGCCGACGCTCAGCTGGTGGCTGAGAACATTGCCGCGCAGCTGGAGAAGCGCATCTCCTTCCGCCGCGCGCTGAAGCAGGCGCAGGGCCGCGCGATGAAGCTGCCCGGCGTCAAGGGCATCAAGACCAGCGTTTCCGGCCGTCTGGGCGGCGCTGATATCGCCCGCACCGAGCACTACCACGAGGGTTCCATCCCGCTGCAGACCCTGCGTGCCAACATCGACTACGGCTTTGCCGAGGCGAAGACCACCTTCGGCCGCCTGGGTGTGAAGGTCTGGATCTACAAGGGCCAGATCCTGCCCAAGGC
>X409_Impala__coassemble_572_pt1 | contig 13613 bp, 10 predicted proteins | sample X409_Impala__metabat2_high_PE_002 | metagenome-assembled genome bin X409_Impala
ACCAGCTGGGTGCGCTCGAACTCGGTCTTCTTGGCGCACTCCTCGCGGTAGGCGCGGATGGCGTCCATGTTGGCGATGCGGTCGGCATACTTGTCCAGCATGGGATGCTCGGGGGCCATGACCATGAAGGTCACGCCGAAGAGGGTGTCGGGGCGAGTGGTGTAGATGGTCAGCTTCTCATCCGCGCCGTTGATCACGAAATCCACAAACGCGCCGGTGGACTTGCCGATCCAGTTCACCTGCTGCTGGGCGATGTTCTCGGGGTACTCAACGTTCTTGAGGCCCTCCAGCAGCTTGTCGGCATACTTGGTGATGCGCAGGTACCACACGTCCTTGGGCAGCTGGATGACGTCGCCGTGGCAGACGTCGCACTTGCCGCCCTGGCTGTCCTCGTTGGACAGCACGACCTTGCAGGTGGGGCAGTAGTTCACCAGGGTCTTGTCACGGAAGACCATGCCCTTCTCGAACAGCTTCAGGAAGATCCACTGGGTCCACTTGTAGTACTTGGGATCGGTGGTGTCCACCTCGCGGCTGTAATCGAAGGAGAAGCCCAGGCGCTTGAGCTGCATGCGGAAGTGATCCACGTTCTGCTTGGTGACGATGGCAGGGTGGATGTTGTGCTTGATGGCGAAGTTCTCCGTGGGCAGGCCGAAGGCGTCCCAGCCGATGGGGAAGAGCACGTTGTGGCCCTCCATGCGGCGCTTGCGGGAGATGATGTCCATGGCCGTGTTGGAGCGGGGATGGCCCACGTGCAGGCCGTTGCCGGAGGGGTAGGGGAACTCGATCAGGCCGTAGAACTTGGGCTTGGAGTAATCATTGGTGGCGGCAAAGGTCTGGTTGTCGTCCCAGTGCTTTTGCCACTTCGGCTCGATCTCTGCCGGGTTGTAGGGCTTGAATTCCATGTTTGTGTACCTCCTAAAGAGTAGTCGTTATCGGGACGATGGAGGTCGGGCCTTGGCCCGACTAGCCAGCACTCGCTTTATGCGAGGGATGGCCGAACAAAAAAACTCCGTCCCTGCAAAAAACGCAAAGACGAAGCGTGAACTTCGCGGTACCACTCTGCTTGCCCGTGCATGACGGGCCACTCTTGCGCGTAACGTGCGCCAATCGCCGGAAAACCGGTTTCACTCCCGGGCGAGCGGCTGAACCTGCCTGTCTGCACTCACACCAGCCGTGCAGCTCTCTGGATCAGGCTTGGGACAGCGTTCCCGTTCCTCGTGTTTCGGCCATCACTGAGGCAAGCTCAGCGCTGGCTGCGCTCGGCCAATGCAAGCATTGGCTGTCGATAGTCGGGCGTTGCCCGACCTCGAATACAGGGATTATAGCACGTTTGGGCGCGGTTGTAAAGGGGGGATTTTGCGAAGGAGAAGCCAAGGCTCCCCTTTGTAGGGGAGCTGCCGCCGCAAGGCGGCTGAGGGGTTCTCTTCGGAATACCAATCTCTCCGTCTGCTTCGCAGACACCTCCCTCGAGAGGGAGGCTTCGTTACTGCGCCGCGCAGCCAAAAGGCTCCCTCTTGAGGGAGCTGGCAGCCGTCAGGCTGACTGAGGGAGTTCACCCTCTCGCCACGCCTTCCCGCTTGGCACATTCCATGACCGCCTCCGCCACCGCCGGGGCCACCCGCTTGTCGAACGCGCCGGGGATGATGTACTCTTCCGTCAGCTCCTCATCCGTCACGATGGCGGCGATGGCGCGGGCGGCGGCAAGCTTCATTTCCTCGGTGATGTCGGTGGCGCGGGCGTCCAGCGCGCCGCGGAAAATGCCGGGGAACACCAGCACGTTGTTGATCTGGTTGGGATAATCGCTGCGGCCGGTGGCGATCACCCGCGCGCCGCCCTTTGCCGCTTCTTCCGGCATGATCTCCGGGGTGGGGTTGGCCATGGCGAACACGATGGCGTCCGCCGCCATGGTGGATACCATCTCCGCCGTGACCACCTTCGGGGCGGAAACGCCGATGAACACGTCCTTCCCCCGGATGATGTCCGCCAGGGGGCCGCGCTCGTTGTGCCGGTTGGTGACCTCCGCCATCTGCCGCTGGGCCGGGTTGAGCCAGTCTTCATCCACACTGACGGCGCCCTGCCGATCCACCAGCACGATATTGCCCGCGCCGAAGCGCATCAGCAGCCTGGCGATGGAGATGCCCGCGCTGCCCGCGCCGTTGATGACGATACTGACGTCGGCCATCTGCTTGCCCACGAGCTTCAGGGCGTTGAGCAACCCCGCGCACACCACGATGGCGGTGCCGTGCTGGTCATCGTGGAAAACGGGGATATCCAGCTCCGCCCTGAGCCGCTTTTCGATCTCGAAGCAGCGGGGCGCGGAGATATCTTCCAGGTTGACGCCGCCGAAGGTGGGGGCCAGGTATTTCACCGTGCGGATGATCTCCTCCACGTCCTTGGTGTCCAGGCAGATGGGGAAGGCGTCCACGTCGGCGAACTCCTTGAACAGCAGCGCCTTGCCCTCCATGACGGGCATGGCGGCCTCCGGGCCGATGTCGCCCAGGCCCAGCACCGCCGTGCCGTCGGACACCACGGCCACCAGATTCCCCTTGGCGGTGTAGCGGTAGACGTCGTCCCTGTTGGCGGCGATGCGGCGGCAGGGCTCGGCCACGCCGGGGGTATAAGCGGTGGACAGGTCATTGCGGTTCTCCACCCGCACCTTGGGGCTCACGGCGATCTTGCCGCGGTGCTGTTCGTGCATTTCCAGGGCCAGCTGATTATAATCCATGAAGGGGCCTCCTTGATCTCGTATCGGGGATATTGTAGCACATTTTTCCCCCGGACGGAAGGGCTGAACACAGGAAGGACAGGCGGTTCCTTGACATATTCCTGTCCCCGGTGATACAATGAGTCCCCCCATTTTCGTCAATAAAGGAGGCGCATCATGGAGCTATGGGACCTGTATGACCGCGACCGCATCCCCACCGGCGAGACGCACCGGCGGGGCACGCCCGTGCCCAGGGGCCGCTATCATCTGGTGGTGCATGTGGTGATCTTCAACACGAAGGGCGAGATGCTCATCCAGCAGCGGCAGCCCTTCAAGGAGGGCTGGCCGAACCTGTGGGATGTGACGGTTGGCGGCAGCGCCGTCGCCGGAGATGATCCCCGCACGGCGGCCCAGCGCGAAACGCTGGAGGAGCTGGGCCTGGCCATCGACCTGAGCGGCCAGCAGCCCAAGCTGACCATCCCCTTCGACGTGGGGTTTGACGATATCTACACCCTCACCATGGATGTGGAGCTGTCCGCGCTGACGCTGCAGGAAAGCGAAGTCCAGGCCGTCCGCTGGGCCGGCGAGGAGGAGATCCTTGCCATGCTGGCTGACGGACGGTTCATCCCCTACCACCGGGCGTTCATTCAGCTGCTCTTTGCGCTGAAGGATTCCCGCGGCGCCCATGTATCCCGCCTTGGCTGATACAGCAACGCCCCCTCCCAACCGGGAGGGGGCGCCGCCTTTTACACCGGCGGATGCTCAATGATATAGGGCAGCATGCGCATGTTCATGTCGAATACGTCCTTGTGCTTGCTGCTGCCCGCAAAGGCGGCGATGCACAGCAGCTCGTTGCCCTGCATGATGGTGGGCACGGCGGCCTTCTCCGCGTCGGTCAGCGGGGCGATGTGCTCGTAGCCCGCCAGGATGGCCCGGCACAGGTGCGGCCAGTTTTCCCGCCAGGGCAGATCATCCTGCCCGAATACCTCCGACAGCACCGCTGTCATCAGGTAGCAGGGGTCGAAGATGCGGGCGAAGCGGCGGCTCAGGCCGAAATCCACAAAGCCGATGGCATCCCCGGTGTCGATCAGGTTGGACGGGTTGGGGTCGCGGTGGATGAGCGCGATGGGCAGGCCGCGGACGGCCTCCGCGCGGGAAGCGAAGTCGCTGAGGTGATCCGCAGGGAGGACGCTCTCCACCCGGGGCAGCGCCCAGTGGAGCAGATGCTCCGTCCAGGGCTCGTCGTCGGCCCAGGCTTCATCCAGGGCAGCGGTGGCCTGATGGAGGAGCGCCAGCGCCGCGCCGATGCGGCGGCCCTCCTCCGGGCGGCGGATGAGTGCAGCAGCCGTCATGGGCGTGCCCTTCACCCGATGGCAGAGGGTCATCTGCATGCCGGCGATGGGCAGCATCATCTGTCCGTCCGGGAGGGGGATGGCCCTGGCGGCGGGGATGCCCTGCCCTTCGAGGGCGTCGGCCAGCGCGATGGCCAGGCGGGCGGCCGCCTCGTCCCGGTAGGCCTTGAGGACGAGCTCCTCCCCGGCATACATGGCGGTCTCGCTGATCTCCCCGGAGCCGGGGCAGGTCACGGGGGTCAGGGGCAGGTCGAGGCCCCATTGGGCCAGTGCTTCGCGGAATTTATCGCGGGTGAGCATTTTGTTTACCTCCTCATGCAGGAGGGGGACGGCGGGCGCCTTCACCCGATGGCTGCGCAGCCATTGGCGCGGCGACATGCCGTATTCCAGCCGGAAGGCGCGGTAGAACCCGCTGTGGCTCTCAAAGCCCCACCGGAGCGCCGCGTCGGTCACGCCCATGCCATGGCTGATGGCAAAGATCGCATGGGCCAGCCTGCGCCGGGTGCGGTAGCGGCACAGGGGCTGCCCCACCTCCCGCTGGAACAGGTGCAGGAAATGCCACAGCGAGTATCCGGCCTCATCCGCCAGGTCCTGCGGGGTGACCTCCGCGTCCAGGGTGGCCTCGATCAGGTCAAGGATGCGCTGCATGCTGTGTCCCCCTTTCCTTGTTTGATGAGGTGAGTATAGCACGGGGGATGGGCGGAAACCTTGCGGGGTTTGCGGCATCACCACTGCCCGGCGGCATTGACCAGCTGCAGCACCTCGCCGGTGCGGGCGTCCAGGGTGATGTAGAAGTAGTCCGTGATCTCGGGATTTTTCTCTTTCAGCGCCCGCCGGGTGTCGATATCCAGGTCGTTGGGGCGGCCCAGATACACCCGCCACACGGGGCGATCCGGGTCGGTGACGAAATAGTCCGTGCGGATGACCCGCTCCTCCAGATACCCGTCTCCGGAGAGGTATCCGGTCAGCGCCTCACCGGCCAGCTTCTCCGCCTCGGATTGCGGGATCGCCTGCTCATCCGGCACGCCGTAGATGTTCACCAGCGTCACCTCATACTCCTCGCCGGGGAAATTCAGGTAATAGGGATGCTCCTCGATCCACTCCTCCACCAGGGGACGCCACCGCGCGGTGATCTCCGCCTTTTCGGCATGGGAGAGGCGGCATTCGCGGATGCCGGTCAGCAGGCTGTGCTCCTCGGAATACGCATCTCCCGGGAAGGCCGCGGACCAGAAGTCCTCGCCGGGGGTCATGTTCTCCCGGAACTCCTGCGCATAGGCCACCAGGGACAGCATATCGCCCTTGTGGCTGACGGCCGCCTTCCAGGAGCCGTCCGCCGCACCGTCGATCTGCACCAGCCACACGGGGATGACCCCGGCGTTGAAGTGCTCGTCATAGGCGAAGGTTGCGGTGATGGTCAGCTCGCCGTTGTGGCCGATTTGGGCCATCTCCTCCCGGATGAGGGCGATGACGGCCTCCTCCTGCACGTCGGTGGGCAGGGGCGTGACAGGGGTGGCGTAATCCAGCAACCCGGGGTCAGCCTTGTCGTACTCCCCGATATGGCCCGACCACCTGATCATTTCGCCGGGGCCGGTCAGCTCCATACCATGGGCGCCGGAACAGCCATTGATGCGCCGGACATACACCGACCAGTATGCATCCTCCGCCGTTTCCACCGTGGAATGGCCGTACTGGATCGTCCAGTCCGCCTCGCGCAGCACGGCTTCCTCCACGCCGCACTTCTCCGCAAAGAATTTCACGGCATATTCCTTGACCTGGGCTTGGGTCAGGTCGCCCTCGCCGGGCTTCACCTCCACCCAGCCGTCCGCATGGGCGGCGCAGGCCAGCGTCATCAGCATCAGCATGAGACAAATCAGCTTTTTCATGGCAAAAACCTCCTTTTCCGGACAAAGTCCTGCCCATAAAACGTCCGCCGCTGGAAATACATTCCCAGGTTGGGCAAATTGTTACAATCATTACAAAAGGGCACGCCCCTGCGGACGTGCCCATGCAGCATGCTGGATTACTGGTCGTACACAGACAGGCTGGGATAGCCGGCCTCGATGATGTCCACGACGTAGAGCGTGGCTTCCCAGAGGATCTGGTCGATGTCGTGGGTGCGGAAGATGGTGTCGATGGATGCGGTGACCGTGTTGTCGGACTCCTCCACCGTGAACTTGACGTACTTGTACTGGCCGTTGAGGCTGTTGACGGTCCTGAGCACCTTGGCGAAATCCGCATCGGTGAAGGTGATGATGTCCCACACGCGCAGGGAGCAGTTCTCGCCGCCGTCATCAAAGAAGTACTTGATGGTGTAGGAGAAGTTGATGTCGGTGTCGGTGTTGTTGATGTAGACCTTCTCGTAGCCGTTGGCGTCGATGCCTTCAACGGAGTAGTGGATGCCCTTTTCGTCCATCAGGGCCAGGAAGGCCTTGGTGCTGGCGTACTGGGCCTCCGTGGCGAAGGCGGTGGTGCACAATCCGGCGAGCAGCAGCAGGGCAAGCGTCAGGGAAAGCAGCTTCTTCATATTCAGTTCCTCCTGCAGAGATTTTCTTTAGTGTAGCACGGCTTTGCCCCACCGTCAAGGGAAAGCAGACAATTTCAGGGGGATTTTCCAGTTTGATCAATCCAGCGGCTTTTCCAGCTCGGCCATGGCGGCGGGCACCTTGGCGGCCTCGGCGGGATCCAGCGGCGGGTATTCCGGCGCCATGTCCGTCAGCACCTCCAGCAGGATCTCGCTCATCAGCAGCCTGGTGTACCATTTGTCATCCGCAGGCAGGACGTACCAGGGGCTTTCCTTCGTGGCGGTATGGTTGATGGCGTCCTCGTAGGCGGCGTCGTATTCCTTCCACAGGGCGCGCTCCTTCATGTCATTGATGGAGAGCTTCCAGTGCTTCTCCGGCAGCTCCATGCGGTCGATGAAGCGGCGGCGCTGCTCATCCTTGCCCACGTTGAGGAAGATCTTGACCATCCGGTAGCCGTTCTCGTACAGGTACTGCTCCCAGTTTTTCAGCTGGGCATAGCGCTTCCTGTAGAAATCCTTGTCCCCGGTGACGCGCTGGGGCATGGCATAGCCCTTCTCCATCTGGTGCACGCGGGTGACCAGCACGTCCTCATAGTGGCTGCGGTTGAACACGCCGATCTTGCCGCGGGCGGGCAAGCGCCGGTTCAGCCGCCAGAGGTAATCGTGGCTGAGCTCCTCCTTTGTGGGGGATTTGAAGGCGTGCACCTCCAGGGCGGCGGGGTTCAGCTTGCCAAACACCTTCTTGATGAGGCTGTCCTTGCCGGCGGCGTCCCGCGCCTGGATGGCGATGATGAGCCCCTCCGTGCCGGATGCGTACAGCTTCTCCTGCAATAGGGCGCACCGGGCCAGGTTTTCCTCCGTGCGGGCGGTACATTCCTTCTTCCGGGCGGATGGCTCGGCGCAGGTGGGCATATCCTTGATGATGACCTTGCTGCTGCCGTCAAAGCGGTATTCGTTGGCGCTCATGACAATTCTCCTTTGTGTAGCTTTGCTGTCCATTATAGCGCGGCGCGGGGCTGCTTGCAAGGGGCGGAACGCGCAAAAAACAAAATGCCCCTCCGCGCGTAACGGAGGGGCGAAGGAGGAATGGGGAAATCACACTTCCCCGGAAGCGATCAGGATCTTTCCAAGCAGCTGACGCAGCTGCGCCATTTCCTGCTTGTCCAGGCCCAGGCGGCTGTGGATATCCGCCGGGATGGAAAGCGCGCGGTCCCGCAGCACCTTGCCTGCGCCGGTGACGGTGACCATCAGCACCCGCTCGTCCTCCTTGCTGCGGCGGCGGGTGATGAAGCCGTTCTTCTCCAGCGTCTTGAGCACGGGGGTGAGGGTGCCCGAATCCAGGTACAGCGTCCGCCCCAGGTCGCGCACGCTGATGGTGCCATGCTCCCAGATGACCATCAGCACCACATACTGCGTGTAGGTCAGCTCCAGCGCCTCCAGGTGGGGGCGGTAGAGCTTGATCACCTCGCGGGAGGCGGCATACAGGGGGAAGCACAGCTGATTTTCCAGCAGCAGCGCGTCATAACGGGACTCGTTCATCGGGCACCTCCGGGGCGATAACACACGTTATAGTTATGAATGTTATTATAACACGCCCAATCGGATTTTGCAATCGTTTGAAGTTTCTTCCAACCAATTTGATAATTTTTGGCACAACAAAAGCGCGAAATGTCCCAAATAGGGCATTCCGCGCCTTATTTTTGTCTTACTTCACCAGCACCAGCACGCCGTTGGCGGGCATGATGTATTCGCCCGCGACTGCGCTGCCGGTGATCATATCGGTATAGCTGTCCTCAAAGGTGATCTGCTGGGCCTTGCCGGAGTAATTCTGCAGGAAGACGGCGCCGCCGCGCTCGGTGGCGATGACGCCCCGGGGCAGCTCCTCCTGCAGGGCGCGGGGGAGCGCCAGCTCGTCCGCGATGTCCGCGTAGATGGCGTCCAGGCCGGCCTGCTCCACCTTGGCGGCCAGGTAATACGCCTGACCCTTGCCAAAGGCGTGGCGGGTGAGGCAGGGCATGGCGGCGTAGAAGTCCTCCTCGTACAGGCCGAGGGAAGCCGCGCCGTGCAACTCGGGGATCTCGCACAGCTCATGGATGGGGAAGGAGCGGCCGTCCGCCAGGAGCATGGCCTGCTTGTCCTCGGGGAAGAGGGCGTCCAGCTCGGTGGCGCGCACGCCCAGCACGTCGATGAGGTTGTGGGGGGCGCCGCCCAGCCAGGCATTGCCGCTCTCATCCACCACGCCGGAGAAGTAGGTCATCAGCAGCGTGCCGCCGCCGGCCACAAAGGCGCGGAGCTTCTCAGCGAAGGATTCCTTGAGCATGAACAGCATCGGGCATACGACCAGCTTGTAGCGGGAGAGGTCGGTGCAGTCCCGCTCGTCGCGGAAATCCACGTTCACGCCCATCTCCCACAGGCTCCGGTAGTGCATGTTGACGCTGTCGAAGTACTGCATGTTGCCCTTCTGGCCGGTCTGGGCGTAATCGATGGCCCACCAGTTGCTCCAGTCGTAGATGATGCAGGCCTTTGCCGGAGACTTCTCTTTTTCGTAAAGGGGTCGAAGAGCCTCCAGGGCCTGGCCGACGCTGGTCACGTCGCGGAAGACGCGGGTGTCGTCCCGGCCGTCGTGATCCACCACCGCCCCGTGGAACTGCTCCGCCGCGCCGCGGCCCTTGCGCCACTGGAAGTACATGACGCTCTGGCTGCCGTGGGCCAGCGCCTGCATGGAGGACAAGAGGTGCATCCCCGGGCGCTTGAGCTTGTTCACCGGCTTCCAGTTGACCTGGGAGGGGGTGGATTCCATCAGCAGGAAGGGCTGATCCTTGAAGGAACGCATCATGTCGTGGTTCATGGCGAATTCCGCCGCGCGGGCCACGTCATCGCCGGAATGCCACATGGGATAGCTGTCCCAGCTGACCACGTCCATGCCCTCGGCGAGGGAGAAGTAGTCGTAATCCCAGAAGCGCTCCATCAGGTTGGCGGTCACCTTCAGGTCGGGGTTGACGGCCTGCACCGCGTCGCGCTCGGCCATCATGAAGTCCTTGCACTGGTGGGTGGCGAAGCGCCGCCAGTCGATGTACATGCCGTTGGTGGAGGTTTCCGCCATGGGGCCGGGGGCTTCCACCTGGCTCCAGTCGGTGTAGCGGTGGGCCCAGAAGGAGGTCCACCAGGCCTGGTTGAGGTTCTCGAGGGTGCCGTAGCGCGCCTTCAGCCAGGTGCGGAAGGCCTCCTGGCAGTGCTCGCAGTAGCAGTGCCCGCTGAACTCATTGCTCAGGTGCCACATGATGACCGCCGGGTGGTTGGCATAACGCTCCGCCAGGCGGGTGTCCATCTCGCGCACCTTGCGGCGGTACACGGGGGAGGTGAAGCAGTGGTTGTGGCGGCCGCCGAAGTGATAGCGCTGATACTGCTCGTTGACGCGCAGCACCTCGGGGTATTTTGACGCCATCCACGCCGGACGCGCGCCGCTGGGCGTGGCCAGGATGACGTGGATGCCGCCCTTCCACAGCCGGTCGATCACCTCATCCAGCCAGGTGAAATCGTACACGCCGTCCTCGATCTCCAGGCGTGCCCAGGAGAAAATGCCCACGGACACGGTGTTGACGTGGGCCTTCTTCATCATTTCCACGTCGCGGTCCAGAATATCGGGGCGATCGAGCCACTGGTCGGGGTTGTAGTCGCCGCCGTGCAGGAAAGTCGGGAATTTGGGGGTGGGGGTCATATATGCGGCCTCCTTGTTGTATTCGTCCTTTTCATTTTATCCGATGCAATGCGGTTTGTCAAAGGGAATTGCGGTTGACGGGCAGGCAATATCCTTTTATAATGTAGGAAAAATTGTTGTGAGGTGTTCTGCATGTCATTCAAGTGGGTGATCCTTGGCGCAGGCGATATCGCCGTGAAGTTCAGCGACGCGATCCGCCGCATCCCCGGTGCGGAGGTGATCGGCGTGGGCTCCCGCTCGCAGGAGCGCGGCGCGGCCTTCGCGCAGAAGCATGGCATCCCCCATTCCGGCAGCTACGCCGGGATGCTGGCCCTCCGCCCCGACGCCGCCTACATCGCCGCCACCACCGACGCCCATGCCGACCTGACCCGCCTGTGCATCGAGGCCGGCATCCCCGTGCTGTGCGAGAAGGCCATGTTCATGAGTTCCGCCGAGGCGGAGGAGGTCTTCGCGCTGGCGAAGGCGAAGGGCGTGTTCGCCATGGAGGCCATGTGGAGCCGTTTCCTGCCCGCCATCGTGGAGATGAAAAAGCAGCTGGATGCGGGCGCCATCGGCCAGGTGAAGCACTTCGAGATCGCCATCGGCTGGGAGGCGTATTCCGGCCCCGGCAGCCGCTTCTACCTCAAGGAGCTGGGCGGCGGCGCGGCCTATGACCTGTTTGTCTATTGCTATGAGCTGGCGGAGTTCTTCCTGGGCGTGCCGGAGAGGGTCGAGAACGTGGCTGTCCAATGGGCTGCCACCGGCGTGGATGAAACGGAGATCGTCACCCTGCGCTACCCCTGGGGCCTGGCGACCCTGACGGCTTCCATCGGCGTGCGGCTGGATGAGCGCACCGTCCTCATGGGCAGCAAGGGCCAGCTGCGGATGCTGCGCCCCCATTTTGGCAGCGATTTTGTGCTGCGCCGTCCCGACGGCACGGAGGAGCACTGGCAGGATGACAGGACGGAGAACGGCTTCGTTTACGAGGCGGAGGAGGTCATGCGCTGCGTGAAGGCAGGCCTCAAGGAAAGCCCCACCGTGCCCCATGACCTGACCATCCGCTGCGCAAAGGTGTTTGATATGATCAATGCCGCCGGGGGACAAAAGTAAACCGAAACACGTCCTTTTTGCACAAAAATGGCTGCAAAACCGCAAAACGGACGCCGATCAATGGACAAAATGATCCCACTTTTGAGGAGGGGCGCTTTCCGGCGCACCCTCCTCTTGACATTCTTTTAACATGTTTGTATACTGATGCCAACGGCTGAGATCGGCCGAAAAAGAGAAAGGGGAATACCTATGAAGAAGATCCTGTCTGTCTTCCTGGCGCTGGCGATGCTGCTGTGCGCCCTGCCGGCCATGGCTGAGACCAGCTACACCGGCACCGGCAAGGGCTTCAACGGTGATATCCAGGTCACCGTGACCCTGAACGACGACGGCTCCATCAAGAGCGTTGTCGTGGATTCCTACAATGACACCCCCGGCATCTGCGACGCTGCGCTGGAGAAGGTGCCCGCCGCGATGGTGGAGCTGAACTCCATCAACGTGGATACTGTGGGCGGCGCGACCTTCACCTCCAACGGCATCCTGGCCGCTGTGAAGGATGCGCTGGAGAGCAACGGCGTTGACACCACTGCCCTGATGGAGAAGAAGGAAGTTGTGGTGGAGAAGGCTGCTGACGAGAGCCTGGAGTGCGACGTGGTGGTCATCGGCGCCGGCGGCGCCGGCCTGGCCGCTGCCATCACTGCCGAGCAGAACGGCGCGAAGGTCATCGTGGTGGAGAAGATGCCCAAGGTGGGCGGCAACACCATCCTGGCCGGCGGCGCTGTGAACGCTGTGGAGGACCGCAGCGAGTTCGCCATCAAGCAGAATGACTCCGTGTACTGGCACTACACCCAGACCCTGTCCGGCGGCGACTATCAGGGCGATCCCGAGCTGGTGATGACCCTGGTGGAGAATGCCTACGACGGCATCCAGTGGACCAAGTCCCTGGGCATGGAATGGCTGGGCGAGGATGCGGTGTTCACCGTGTCCGGCGGCCTGTGGCCCCGCGCCTGGAAGCCCGCCGGCAAGGCCAGCGCCGGCTTCTTTGAGACCTACACCCGCTACATCGACGGCACCGACAAGATCGACCTGATGCTCAACACCAAGGCGGAGGAGATCCTGGTGAACGCCGATGGCGAGGCCTGCGGCATCGTCTGCACCGGCGAGACCGGCAACACCGTCACCATCAACGCCAAGAGCGTCATCGTGGCCACCGGCGGCTTTGCCAAGAACGTCGAAATGCGCATGACCTACGACTCCATCTGGGGCATCCTGGATGAGAAGGTCCTGTCCACCAACCACCCCGGCGCGACCGGCGACGGCGTGAAGATGCTCCAGAAGCTGAACGCTGACTTCATCCAGATGGGCAACATCCAGCTGCTGCCCCTGGGCGATCCGGTGACCGGCTCCCTGTCCGGCAACATCGAGCATGGCGTTGATTCCCGTATCTTCGTCAACAAGTCCGGCCTGCGCTACGGCGACGAGGGCGGCCGCCGCGACGACATGACCAACGACCTGTTCGCGCAGGAAGACGCCTACATGTGGATCGTCATGGACTCCGACACCTATCCCACCGGCGACGAGCTGAACAACTTCGGCGAGACCGCCAACGAGCTGGTCGCTGCCGGCCGCGCTGTCAAGGCTGATACCCTGGAGGAGCTGGCTGCCCTGATGGGCGTGGACGCTGAGAACCTGAAGGCCACCATCGCCGAGTACAACGAGTACTGCATCGGCGGCGCCAAGTACGGCCAGGCTGACCAGTTCGGCCGCACCCTCTTCGGCGAGCCCATTAACGACGGCCCCTTCTATGCCGGCGCCCGCGTGCCCACCGTGCATCACACCATGGGCGGCGTCCGCATCGATACCCTGTGCCGCGTCTACAATGAGAACGGCGAGATCATCCCCGGCCTGTACGCTGCTGGCGAGGTCACCGGCGGCATCCATGGCTCCAACCGCCTGGGCGGCAACGCGCTGGCTGATACCATCGTCTTTGGTCGTATCGCCGGCGAATCCGCTGCGCTGGAAAAGTGATCCCCTGTAATCACAACGCTGCCCGGTCCGCAAGGACCGGGCAGTTTTGCTTTGCCTGCGTGGGCAGAAAAAAGCCGCCCCTGTCCACGGCGGACGGGGGCGGGGGAACATATTCGTCTGACTCTTACTTGATAACGGCCTTGATGCGGCGCACGCCGGCGGAGGAGGACTCTTCCTTCTGGATCTTGAAGGAGCCCAGGTCGCCGGTATTCTCGGCATGGGGGCCGCCGCAGATCTCGAAGGAGTACTCGCCCATCTTGTAGG
>X409_Impala__coassemble_579_pt1 | contig 13462 bp, 11 predicted proteins | sample X409_Impala__metabat2_high_PE_002 | metagenome-assembled genome bin X409_Impala
TCTCCAGCCTGATGAGCGATTGATCGCGGCCTGCGGAGAAAATCCGCAGGCTTTTCGTCTTTTGGGAAAACTGTTGTATTTTTCGCCTTGCACATTGCGCGGATTCATGTTATAATCAATTCGGATTCCCGAACCCGTTTCCCAAAACGACAAATGAACAGGAGGAGTTCCCCATGAAGAAGTTCCTTGCGATGCTTCTTGCCATGGTCATGATGCTGGGCTGCGTGGCCTTCGCTGAGACCGTGAATCCCGACGAGATCGCTGACAACGTCACCTCTGCTGACGGCAAGTACGAGATCGCTTTCGTCACCGACGTGGGCCAGCTGAAGGACAAGTCCTTCAACCAGGGCACCTGGAACGGCGTGAAGCTCTACGGCTACCAGAATGGCCTGACCTACAAGTACTACCAGCCCGCCAACGGCGACCAGGCGACTGACGAAGACCGTTACGACGCCATGAAGGCTGCCTGCGAGGGCGGCGCCAAGGTCGTTGTGTGCGCCGGCTTCATGCAGGGCACCGCGCTGGCCAAGGCCGCGGCTGAGTTCCCCGAGGTCAACTTCGTCTTCATCGATGGCTGGACGCTGGGCCTGAAGAACGTGGCCGGCATCACCTTCGCTGAGGAGCAGTCCGGCTACCTGGCCGGCTACGCCACCGTGAAGGAAGGCTTCACCAAGCTGGGCTTCTCCGGCGGCGGCGGCGGCACCAACCCCGCCTGCATCCGTTACGGCTACGGCTTCGCTCAGGGCGCCAATGCGGCTGCTGCCGAGATGGGCGTTGAGGTTGAGCTGAAGTACTCCTGGCAGTACGGCGCTTCCTTCTCCGCTTCTGCTGAGCTGCAGACCATGATCTCCGGCTGGTACGAGACCGGCACCGAGATCGTCTTCGCCTGCGGCGGCGCCATGTTCTCCTCTATCGTCTCCGCTGCCTCCGCCAACGACGCTTACGTTGTGGGCGTTGACGTTGACCAGAGCTTCGAGTCCGAGACCGTTGTGACCTCCGCGCTCAAGGGCCTGACCAACGCTACTGCCTGGGCCATCGGCAAGCACTACACCGGCGAGTGGGATACCATCGGCGACATCGCCATCTCCCTGGGCGCCAATGACGACGCTGTCGGCCTGCCCGTGGACACCTGGTCCCTGACCGGCTGGACCGTGGAAGAGTACAACGCGCTGCTGGCCGCCATCAAGGACGGCTCCGTGGTCGTGGACAACACCGTGCTGGAGAATGACGCTGTGACCACCGTTGCCTTCTCCAACCTGAAGATCATCTACGAGTAATCCCGGCTTTCAAGCAGGGGAGTGCCTGTGCGCACTCCTCTGTTTTTTTATGCTTTTCCTGTAATTCCCTTGCAATTTGCGGCGATTCGCCTTATAATAATACCAAGTATGTTCGCGGGGGCATCCCTGCATAATTGCACATGGAAAGGGAGGTGGCTGCATGACCAGCGTACCTGAGTACGTCATTGAAATGCTCCACATCACCAAGGAATTCCCGGGTATCAAGGCCAATGACGACATTACCCTCCAGCTGCGCAGGGGTGAGATCCATGCGCTGCTGGGCGAAAACGGCGCGGGCAAGTCCACGCTGATGAGCGTGCTCTTCGGCCTGTATCAGCCTGATCAGGGCGAGATCCGCAAGGATGGCAAGGTTGTCAGGATCAACAACCCCAACGACGCCACGGCGCTCCACATCGGCATGGTGCACCAGCACTTCAAGCTGATCGACGTGTTCACCGTGCTGGATAACATCATCCTGGGCGCGGAGGACACCAAGCTGGGCTTCCTCTCCAAAAAGAAGGCCCGCAGGAAGGTGGAGGAGCTCTCCGAGCGCTACGGCCTCAAGGTGGACCTGGACGCCAAGATCGAGGACATCACCGTCGGCATGCAGCAGCGCGTGGAGATCCTCAAGATGCTCTACCGTGACAACGAGGTGCTCATCTTTGACGAGCCCACCGCTGTGCTGACCCCCCAGGAGATCGACGAGCTGATGAAGATCATGAAGGGCCTGGCCGCCGAGGGCAAGTCCATCCTCTTCATCACCCACAAGCTGGCGGAGATCATGGCGGTGGCGGACCGCTGCAGCGTGCTGCGCAAGGGCAAGTACATCGGCACCGTCAATACCGCCGACACCACCCAGGCGGAGCTCTCCCGCATGATGGTGGGCCGCGATGTGCAGCTGGTGGTGGACAAGCAGCCTGCCCAGCCCGGCGATCCGGTGCTGACGGTGGAGGGCCTGTCCGTGAAGTCCAAGCTGTACAACCGCGAGGCGGTCAGGAATGTTTCCTTCACCGTGCGTGCGGGCGAGATCGTGTGCATTGCCGGTATCGACGGCAACGGTCAGAGCGAGCTGGTGCATGCCATCACCGGCCTGGAGAAGGCGGCGAAGGGCGCCATCAACCTGCTGGGCGGGGATATTACCTCCGCGTCCATCCGCAAGCGCGCCAACGCCGGCATGGCCCATATCCCGGAGGATCGCCACAAGCACGGCCTGATCCTGGATAACACCCTGGAGCAGAACATGGTGCTTCAGCGCTACTATGAGCCCCGATTCCAGAAGGCGGGCTTCATCCGCTTTGACGCGGTGCGCGCCTACGCGGAAAGCTTGATCGAGCAGTATGACGTGCGCTCCGGCCAGGGCCCTGTGACGGTGACCCGCTCCATGTCCGGCGGCAATCAGCAGAAGGCCATCATCGCCCGTGAGATCGACCGTGATCTGCCGCTGATCGTGGCCGTTCAGCCCACCCGCGGCCTGGATGTGGGCGCGATCGAGTACATCCACCATCAGCTGGTCGCTGCGCGCGACGCGGGCAAGGCCGTGCTGCTGGTCTCCCTGGAGCTGGACGAGGTGATGAACCTGTCCGACCGCATCCTGGTGATGTATGAGGGCGAGATCGTGGGCGAGCTGGATCCCAATGAAACCACTGTCCAGGAGCTGGGCCTGTACATGGCCGGCGCCAAGCGTCAGGGAGAGGAGGCTGCAAAGTGAACAAGTTCAACATGAGGGGCCTCCTGAACAGGGATGGCACCAGAACGGTGCTGGCGTCCCTGCTGTCGATCTTCATCGGCATGCTGGCAGGCGGCGTGATCATCACCATCGTGGGCCTGACCAATGATACCCTGGGCGTCAAGGGCGTGTGGGACGGTGTGCGTATCGTGCTGCTGGGCCTGTTTATCAAGGGCCGCGACGCAGCCGGCAACCTGGTCTTCACCTTTAACCCCCAGATGGTCGGCAACATGCTCTTCAACGCCACCCCGGTGATCCTCACCGGCCTTTCTGTGGCTGTGGCTTACAAGACGGGCCTGTTCAACATCGGCGCGCCCGGCCAGTATCTGGCGGGCACCGCGGCGACGCTGTTCATCGCCCTGTCCGTGCCGGTGACCGGCTCCGAGATGACGGCCTGGTATGCCGGCAAGGGCGTTGAGTTTGCCGCCACCTACCCCGGCTGGTTCGTGTGGGGCCTGGCGTTCCTGGGCGGCATGGCTGCCGGCGCGCTCTGGGGCGCGATCCCCGGCCTGCTCAAGGCATGGCTGAACATCAACGAGGTGCTGGCCTGCATCATGACCAACTGGATCGCAGCCAACCTGGTGACCTGGGTCTTTGACGCATCCAACCTCAAGAACATCGTGGAGAACACCAAGACCGGCTACATCTACAAGTCCTCCTTCAACGGCGTGGAGACCTCCAAAATGTGGCTGGACAAGCTCTTCCCCGGCTCACAGGTCAATGGCGGCATCATCATCGCCATCATCCTGGCGGTGGTGGTGTTCATCATCCTTGGCCGCACGACCTTTGGCTTTGAGCTCAAGGCCTGCGGCTCCAACCGCTTTGCAGCCCGTTATGCCGGCATCAAGGACAAGCGCTCCATCGTCATTTCGATGTCCTTTGCGGGTGCGCTGGCGGGCGCGGCGGCCTCCCTGTACTGGCTGGCCGGCAATACGGAGTTCTTCTGGTCCACCTACCAGGCGCTGCCGGGCGTGGGCTTCAACGGCATCCCCGTGGCGCTGCTGGCTGCCAACAATCCCATCGGCGTGGTCTTCACCGGTATGTTCATGTCCATGCTGGATATCTGCGGACTGCAGCTGAAGAACCTCACCGGCTTCAATGAGTATATCACCGACGTGATCATCGCCGTGATCGTGTATCTGGCGGCGTTCTCCCTGGTGATCAAGATGATGATCGGCAAGATCCTGGGCAAGCGCGGAAAGGAGGCAGGGAAGTAATGGATATCATGGAGATCCTTTCTCAGGCCATCAATGAAGGCACGATCCCCTTCCTCATCCGCCAGACGCTGATCTATGCGGTCCCCCTGATGATCGTGGCGCTGGCCGGCGTTTTCTCCGAGCGCAGCGGCGTGATCAACCTGGCGCTGGAAGGCATTATGATCTTCGGCGCATTCGTGGGCGTGCTCTTTGTGCGCCTGGTGCAGCAGTGGGGATGGTTCGACGCTGCCTACACCGCGAAAAACTGGATGACCCTGCAGGGCTTTGCCTTCATGACCATGTGTGTCTCGGCGGCCCTGGGCGCAGCCTTTGCGATGCTGCTGGCCTTTGCCGCCATCAACCTCAAGGCGGACCAGACCATCGGCGGCACGGCGCTGAACCTGATGGCTCCTGCGCTGGTGCTGTTCTTCGTGCGCATCCTGGCCAACCAGAACACCCTGCAGATGTTCAAGGGCGACTCCGCCGGATGGTTCATGCTCAAGGAGAGCCTCTTCGGCTATGGCGTGGGCCGCGGCGTGAACAAGACGCCCTCGATGGGCTTCTTCGGGCAGGTGTTCGTCAACAAGGTCTACCCGATGACCTATGTGTGCATCCTGATCTTCATCGTGCTGGCGATCATCCTGTACAAGACCAGGTTCGGCCTTCGTCTGCGCGCCTGCGGCGAGAATCCCCAGGCGGCGGACAGCCTTGGCATCAACGTGTTCAAGATGCGCTACGCGGGCGTGGGTATTTCCGGCGCGCTGGCGGGCATGGGCGGCTTCGTGTACGCCATGACCACCGCCAACTGCACCTCCAACGGCGATGTGGCGGGCTTCGGCTTCCTGGCCCTGGCCGTCATGATCTTCGGCAACTGGAAGCCGGGCAACATTGCCGGCGCGGCGCTGCTCTTCGGCCTGTTCAAGTGCATTGCGGCCTCCTACACCTCCCTGGATATCAACGGCGACGGCGTCTACTGGCTCAAGGAGATCGGCATCTCCGCCCACGCCTACCGCCTGCTGCCCTATGTGATCACCCTGGTGGTGCTGGCCTTCACCTCCAAGTCCTCCCGCGCCCCCAAGGCGGAGGGCATCCCCTACGACAAATCCACACGATAAACCCACCGGGCGGACGCGAAAAACGTCCGCCTTTTTTGTGCCTGTAACATCTGGTCAAGGATGGGCCGGATGCGGCATCGAAACAAAACGATGTTTGATATTATCCGGGAAATGTTCGGAAAATCCCTTGACATTGCAGGCGGATTGCGGTAGAATGAATCTGTAATGTTTTCCTGATGGGCCTGATCAGCCCGTCCCGACACAGTACAGAGGAGGCGCCGCCATGTCCAGCCAGAAGATGGGTGTCCGTCATGGGGAGGCGTGTATCCTTTTTCGCCAGGCAAATGCAAACACATGAGCACGTTCTGATTGTATACAGATCGTGCTCTTTTTGTGGCCCTGCCACCGACAAGGAGGAAACGCAATGAAGAAGGTTGCCATCATCATGGGCAGCGACAGCGATCTGCCCGTCCTCAAGCCCGCATTCGAGCAGCTCAGGAAGCTGGAGATCCCCTTTGAGGCCCATGTGTACAGCGCCCACCGCACCCCGGTGGAGGCCGCTGATTTCGCCAAGTCCGCCCGGGAAAACGGCTTCGGCGTGATGATCTGCGCCGCGGGTAAGGCGGCCCACCTGGCTGGCGCCTTTGCTGCCCAGACCACCCTGCCCGTGATCGGCATCCCGGTCAAGTCCTCCACCCTGGACGGCCTGGACGCCCTGCTCTCCACCGTGCAGATGCCCGCCGGCATGCCCGTGGCCACCGTGGCCATCGACGGCAGCGCCAATGCCGCCCTGCTGGCTGCCCAGATCCTCGCTGTGGAGGATGCCGCCCTGGCGGAGAAGCTCAACGCCATGCGCAAGGCGCAGCATGATGCGGTCATCGCCAAGGACGCTGCGCTGGTGATCGAGTAAACCGAGGAAATCCGAACATTCTGCCGAAAATGATGGCGGAATATTCATCCAAGCAGGAGAAGGAAGAAGAATATGGAAAACAAGCTTTGGCTTGAAACGGAAGACACCCACGAGGAGCCGGACAAGCCCCATGACGAGTGCGGCGTTTTCGGCATCTATCTTAAGGAGGGCAGGGGCGTGGTCGGCCCGACCTATCATGCGCTCTATGCCCTGCAGCATCGCGGCCAGGACAGCTGCGGCATGTGCGTCAACACCGACGGCGTGATGAAGAAGTACCGCGAGAACGGCCTGGTGACCGACGTCTTCACCCGCGATATGCTGATGAAGATCGAGGAGGGGAGCATGGCGGTGGGCCACTGCCGCTACGCCCCGGCGGATATGAAGAGCCGCTCCAACGCCCAGCCGCTGCTGATCAACCATCACAAGGGCTCCATGTCCCTGGCGTGCAACGGCGCGCTGACCAACGCCGCAGAGCTGCGTGATCAGCTGGAATCCGAGGGCGCGATCTTCCACGCCACGGCGGATACGGAGGTCATCGCCTACATCATCACCCAGGAGCGCCTCAAGTGCGGCTCCATCGAGGATGCGGTGTTCAACACGATGGGCATCATCAAGGGCGCCTATTCGATGGTGGTCATGAGCCCCACGAAGATGATCGCCTGCCGCGATCCCCATGGCTTCCGCCCGCTGTGCATGGGCCATATCGGCGAGGATGTGGTGTTCGCTTCCGAGTCCTGTGCGCTGGACGCGGTGGGCGCCACCTTCGACCGGGACATCGAGGCCGGCGAGATGGTCGTGGTCAGCAATGCGGGCATTGAATCCCGCAGGGTGGAAAATGCCTGTCACGACGGCCTGTGCGTGTTCGAATTTGTTTATACTGCGCGCCCTGACTCCGTGGTGGACGGCTCCTCGGTGCATGAGGCCCGCAAGCTGGCCGGCGCCTTCCTGGCCAAGGCTCACCCGGTGGAGGCGGACGTGGTCATCGGCGTGCCGGACTCCGGCCTGGACGCGGCCCTGGGCTACTCCCAGGAGAGCGGCATCCCCTATGGCATCGGCTTCCTGAAGAACAAGTACATCGGCCGCACCTTCATCCTGCCCGAGCAGAAGCAGCGCCAGGATGCGGTGCGCATCAAGCTCAACGCCATCCGCTCCACGGTGGAGGGCAAGCGCGTGGTCATGGTGGATGACTCCATCGTCCGCGGCACCACCTGCGCCCACATCGTGAACCTCCTGCGGGAGGCCGGCGCGACGGAGGTGCATGTGCGCCTGTCCTCGCCGCCCTTCACCAATGTGTGCTATTTCGGCACGGACGTTTCCAAGCGGGAGACGCTGATCGCCGCCAACCACACGGTGGAGGAGATCCGTGAGATCATCGGTGCGGATACCATCGGCTATCTGCCCCTGGAGGCCTGTGACAAGATCGCCGCGGGCAGCAAGTGCAAGTTCTGCAAGGGCTGCTTCACCGGCGAGTACCCCATCGATCCTCCGGCCCGCAAGCACATCAACAAGTATGACCAGCCCCTGACGCTGGAAATGAAGAACAAGGTCAAGAAGTAAAGGAGATACAGCTATGAAGAGCGAGAGCGCATCCTACAAGGCAGCCGGTGTGGACATCGTTGCCGGCTACAAGTCTGTTGAACTGATGAAGAAGCATGTTGCCCGCACCAAGACCGAGGGCTGCGTGGACGACATCGGCGGCTTCGGCGGCTGCTTCGGCCTGAACACCGAGGGCATGAAGGAGCCCGTGCTGGTCTCCGGCACCGACGGCGTGGGCACCAAATTGAAGGTCGCCATGCTGCTGGACAAGCACGACACCATCGGCATCGACGCGGTGGCCATGTGCGTCAACGACGTCATCTGCTGCGGCGCCAAGCCCCTGTTCTTCCTGGATTACATCGCCTGCGGCAAGAACATCCCCGAGAAGATCGCGGACATCGTCGGCGGCGTGGCGGAGGGCTGCGTGCAGTCCGGCTGCGCCCTCATCGGCGGCGAGACCGCCGAGCATCCCGGCATGATGCCCGAGGATGATTACGACCTGGCGGGCTTCACCGTGGGCATCGTGGACAAGCAGAAGATCATCGACCCCTCCACCATGAAGGCCGGCGACGTGATCATCGCCCTGCCCTCCACCGGCGTGCACTCCAACGGCTTCTCCCTGGTGCGCAAGGTGTTCGGCCTGCAGGATGGCGCCCAGGACAAGACCTATCCCGAGCTGGAGAAGTCCCTGTTCGAGACGCTGCTGACCCCCACCCGCATCTACGTCAAGGCCATCCTGGCGCTGCTCAAGGAAGTGCAGCCCAAGGGCATCTGCCACATCACCGGCGGCGGCTTCTATGAGAACATCCCGCGTGCCCTGCCCGAGGGCCTGTGTGCGAAGATCAAGCGCAGCGACGTGCGCGTGCTGCCCATCTTCGATATCATCGCCCGCGAAGGCAACGTGCCCGAGCGCGACATGTTCAACACCTACAACATGGGCGTTGGCATGACCGTCACCGTTGACCCCGCCGATGTGGAGAAGACGCTGGAGATCCTGCGCGCCCACGGCGAGGACGCCTACGTCCTGGGCGAAGTGGTCGAGGGCGAGAAGGGCGTGGAGCTGTGGTAAGAGTTGCTGTGCTGGTGTCCGGCGGCGGCACCAATCTGCAGGCCATCATCGACGCCAAGAATGCTGGGAAGATTCCCTCCGCCGAGCTGGCGCTGGTGCTTGCCTCCAATGAGAAGGCCTACGCGCTGGAGCGCGCGGCCAATGCCGGCATCCCCTCCGAAGTCCTGCGCAAGGCGAAAGGGGAGGAGCCGTCCCTCTACGGCGAGCGCCTGATGGAAGTGCTTCGCAAGCACGAGATCGACCTGGTGGTGCTGGCAGGCTTCCTGACCATCCTGCCGGAGAACGTCATCCGCGCCTATGATCACCGCATCCTCAATGTGCATCCCAGCCTGATCCCCAGCTTCTGCGGCGACGGCTTCTACGGCCTGCGGGTGCATGAAGCAGCCCTCTCCAAGGGCGTGAAGGTCACCGGCGCAACCATCCATTTTGTGAACGAGATCACCGACGGCGGCGACATTATCGCTCAGAAGGCGGTTGAAGTCCTGCCCGGCGATACCCCCGAAACGCTGCAGAAGCGCGTCATGGTCGAGGCCGAATGGGTGCTGCTGCCCCAGGCCGTGGAGACCGTCGCATACTCCCTCAGTCATCGCTGATGCGATGACAGCTCCCTCGGGGAGGGAGCCTTGGTTAGTGAGATTAGGAGGAATATGAATATGCAGACCTACGATTTCAACACCCTGCTGAACACCAACACCTACCCCGGCCGCGGCATCTGCCTGGGTATCGACGAGACCGGCGAGAACGCCGTGATCGTGTACTTCATCATGGGCCGCAGCGTCAACAGCCGCAACCGCATCTTTGAGGAGAGCGCGGACGGCATCATCACCAAGGCCCACGACGAGTCCCTGATGACCGATCCCCACCTGATCATCTACGCCCCCGTGCGCGACATGGGCGACGGCCGCGTCATCGTCACCAACGGCGACCAGACCGACACCATCCGCGATTTCCTCAAGGACGGCAAGACCTTTGAAGAAGCCCTGCGCACCCGCACCTTCGAGGACGACCTGCCCAACTGCACCCCCCGCATCTCCGGCATCGTGGAGGTCAAGGACGGCGCCGCCATGTACAAGCTGAGCATCCTCAAGAGCGACGAGCACGACGATTCCTCCGTGCAGCGCTTCTTCTATGAGTACCCCCAGCCCAAGGCGGGCATCGGCCACTTCATCCACACCTACAAGTGCGACGGCAACCCCATCCCTTCCTTCGAGGGCGAGCCGGAGAAGGTCACCCTCAAGGGCGACATCGAGCAGCTGGCGCTGGACACCTGGATGAACCTCAACGAGGACAACAAGGTCAGCCTGTACGTTTCCTTCATCAACCTGAAGAGCGGCGAGGCCGACACCATCATCATCAACAAGCACGATCAGGACGTGGAAGAATAATTATGAATTATGAATTAGGAATTAGGAATGTGGCATGATGTGCTGAGGATTCCGGAACATGAACTGCCGGATAAGAATTATACAAGCAGCGCCACGTATATCAGTCCAACATCCTAAATTCATAATTCATAATTCCTAATTCCTGATTTCAAAGAACTACACCTGGCAGGAGGAAAATAACATGACTGAACTCGAACTCAAATACGGCTGTAACCCCAACCAGAAGCCTTCCCGCATCTATGTGGAGAACGGCGAGCTGCCCATCAAGGTGCTCAACGGCAAGCCCGGCTACATCAACTTCCTGGACGCCTTCAACGGCTGGCAGCTGGTCTGCGAGCTGAAGCGCGCCACCGGTCTGCCCGCGGCGACCTCCTTCAAGCACGTCAGCCCCGCCGGCGCTGCGGTGGGCCTGCCCCTGGATGAAACCATGCGCAAGATCTACTTCGTCGGCGACATGGAGCTGTCCCCCCTGGCCTGCGCGTATGCCCGTGCCCGCGGTGCGGACCGCATGTCCTCCTTCGGCGACTGGATCTCCCTGTCCGACGTGTGCGACAAGGAGACCGCCCTGCTGATCAAGCCCGAGGTGTCCGACGGCGTCATCGCCCCCGGCTACACCGACGAGGCCCTGGCCATCCTCAAGGCCAAGAAGAAGGGCGGCTACAACATCGTTGAGATCGACCCCGGCTTCCGCCCCGATCCCATCGAGCGCAAGCAGGTCTTCGGCATCACCTTCGAGCAGGGCCGCAATGAGTTCGTCATCGACGAGCACCTGCTGGAGAACATCGTCACCAACAACAAGGAGCTGCCCGAAAGCGCCAAGATCGACCTGATCGTGGCCCTGATCGTGCTCAAGTACACCCAGTCCAACTCCGTGTGCTACGCCAAGGGCGGCCAGGCCATCGGCATCGGCGCGGGCCAGCAGAGCCGCATCCACTGCACCCGCCTGGCCGGCCAGAAAGCTGACAACTGGCTGCTGCGCCAGCATCCCCGCGTGATGGAGCTGCCCTTCGTGGAGAAGATCGGCCGCGCTGACCGCGACAACACCATCGACGTGTTCATCTCCGACGATCCCGAGGAGGTCATCGCCGAGGGCCGCTGGCAGAAGTTCTTCACCGAGAAGCCCGTTCCCCTGACCCGCGAGGAGAAGCGCGCCTGGCTGGATCAGCAGACCGGCGTGGCCCTGGGCTCCGACGCTTTCTTCCCCTTCGGCGACAACATCGAGCGCGCCCACCGCTCCGGCGTCACCTATGTGGCCCAGCCCGGCGGCTCCATCCGTGATGATAACGTCATCGAGACCTGCAACCTGTACAACATGGTGATGGCCTTCACTGGCATGCGCCTTTTCCATCACTGAGCCGAAGGCTCAGTGATGGAAAAGAATTATGAATTATGAATGAGGAATTAGGAATTGAGATGCTGTTGCAAGCGCAGAGGCAGAAACTAAATTCATCATTCATAATTCTTAATTCATAATTCGTCCCATGAGAACGCAAATGTAAGGAGACAATTATGAAGGTTTTGATCGTTGGCGGCGGTGGCCGTGAGCACACCATCGCCCTGAAGATCGCGGAGAACCCCGCGGTCACCAAGCTCTACGCGGCCCCCGGCAACGGCGGCATGGCGTCCATCTGCGAGTGCGTGCCCTTCAAGGCCACGGACGTGGAGGGCATCACCGCCTGGGCCAAGGAAAATGAAATCGACTTCGTGGTCGTCGCGCCCGACGATCCCCTGTGCCTGGGCATGGTGGATGCCCTGGAGGCTGTGGGCATCCCCGCCTTCGGCCCCAACAAGGCCGCTGCCATCATCGAGGGTAGCAAGGTCTTCTCCAAGAATCTGATGAAGAAGTACTCGATCCCCACCGCGGCCTACGAGACCTTCGAGGACTTCGACGCGGCGGTCGCCTATCTGCAGACGGCGGATATGCCCATCGTGGTCAAGGCGGACGGCCTGGCCCTGGGCAAGGGCGTGCTGATCTGCAACACCCGCGAGGAGGCTGTCGAGGCGGTGTCCTCCATGATGAAGGACGCGAAGTTTGGCGCCAGCGGCAAGTCCGTGGTCATCGAGGAGTTCCTCACCGGCCCGGAAGTGTCCGTGCTGGCCTTCACCGACGGCAAGGTCGTCAAGCCCATGGTGTCCTCCATGGACCATAAGCGCGCGCTGGATCACGACGAGGGCCTCAACACCGGCGGCATGGGCACCATCGCGCCCAACCCCTGCTACACCCCCGAGCTGGTCGAGCGCTGCATGGAGGAGATCTTCCTCCCCACCATCAACGCCATGAACGCCGAGGGCCGTACCTTCAAGGGCTGCCTGTACTTCGGCCTGATGATGACGCCCAAGGGGCCGAAGGTGATCGAGTACAACTGCCGCTTCGGCGATCCGGAGACGCAGGTGGTGCTGCCCCTGCTCAAGTCCGACCTGCTGACCATCATGCAGGCGACGGTCAACGGCACCCTGGCCGACACCGAGGTGGAGTTTGACACCGGCGCGGCGTGCTGCGTAGTCATCGCCAGCGGCGGCTACCCGGTGAGCTACAAGTCCGGCTATGTGATCTCCGGCCTGGAAGCGGCAGGGGAGAATGCCCTGGTCATCCATGCCGGCACCAAGCTGAACGACGCGGGCGAGATCATCACCGCCGGCGGCCGCGTGCTGGGCGTTGTGGGCCGCTGCAAGTGCCTGCCCGGCGCCATCAGCAAGGCCTACGAAGCCGCGAAGAAGATCAGCTTCACCGATATGCACATGCGCAGCGATATTGGTCAGCGCGCACTGGCAGAGCTGGAGAAATAATTAGGAATTATGAATTATGAATTATGAATTCAGATACTGGGACGTGGCGCTGCATCGCACCTGTTACCAGTACGCGGGAATGTGGGAAATGTGATGATGGCCGGTTTTGCCAGTGCCAGACTTTCAATTCCTAATTCCTAATTCCTAATTCCTAATTCGAATTCCGACTGACAAGGAGGAATTCTAATGAGCGTCAAGCGCATTTATGTGGAGAAGATGGCCGATTACGCCGTCGAGGCGAAGGGTCTTCTCTGGGAAATTCGTCATATCCTGCAGATCAAGTCCATCACCGGGCTGCGTCTGCTCAACCGTTACGACGTGGAAGGCGTGGCGGATGATCTGTACCTGAAGTGCCTGCCCATCGTGTTCTCTGAGCCCCAGGTCGATGTGACCTATACCGAGCTCCCCCAGGGCGCAAAGGCCGTGTTCGCGGTGGAGTTCCTGCCCGGCCAGTATGACCAGCGCGCCGCCTCCTGCGAGGAGTGCATCCAGCTGGTGGGCCAGTGCGACCGTCCCACCGT
>X409_Impala__coassemble_582_pt1 | contig 13398 bp, 13 predicted proteins | sample X409_Impala__metabat2_high_PE_002 | metagenome-assembled genome bin X409_Impala
CTGCAGGACCTGGAGGCGGAGCGGCTCACCGCCCTGTGCGAGCTCGACCGCGCCCGCAGGGACGTGGACGCCTACAAGCAGGAGCTCCTCACCGGCCTGAGCAGCCGTATCGCCCGTGAGACCGGCAAGCTGGAGGCGGATAAAGCGGCCGCCGAAGGCCAGGTCGCTTCTCTCAAGCAGGAGATCAATGCGCTGACGCTTCAGCGGGATGCGCTGCTCGCCAAGGTCAACGAAGTGCAGCGGGCCGAGCTGCCCGAGGCCATCGCCAGGCTGGTCGCAGACGCCCAGATGGCCGCGCCGGTAACCGGCTCTCCCCTGCGGTTGAGCCCCCGCGCCGGCAATGCTGCCACGCTGGATGAGATGATCGGGCGGCTCCAGCAGACCTGCACAGCCGCTGGTCTTGAAATGGAGCGCAATGCAGCCATTGCGATGCTTGTGCTGCTGGCCATTTGTCCCAGGATTGGCTTTGCCTGCCCCACGCCTGCACCCGCCGCAACAATGGCGCGGAATATCGCCGCGGCCATGGGCTGGCAGGGCAGCTTTGCGCACCAGTATGCAGCTGAGCAGCAGCCCCTCGTCGGCGCAAGGCCCGTTGACGCAACGCCCGCGCTGCTGATGACCAACCTGCCCGCCTATGCGCCCATTGCCGGTGTGAACAAGCTCCTCCTGGGGCGCAGCGCAGCAAATCTGACCCGCAATGCCGCCTATGATGTGAGTCAGTGGCCGATCTGGCTGCTGCCCGCGCTTCCCTTTGTGGATGAAGCCGCTGATGGCGGCACGCCGGTGAGTCAGGCGTCCCTTATCGCCCTGACGGAAAAGACCGTCGTGACCAACCAGGAGCTGGACGCCCTGCTGACGCCTGTCCTGAAGGCTGCCCTTCCGCTCTCCGGCTCTGCCCGCAAGGATATGTACCGTTTTGTGTCCATCTGCGCGGACCTGATGGACGGCGCGCTGCCGGTTGCAGCAGACTGGGCCATCCTGCTGTGGATCGTCCCCGCCCTGGAGCGCGGCACGCGGCAGTATAACGCTGTGAAGGCGCTGCTGGACGAATATCCCCTCTCCCTTGCAAAACTGTAAAGCAATGCCCCGGTGATCGCAGGATCATCGGGGCTTATTCTGTCAGCGCATCGGCGATGGCCTGCGCCAGATAGGGTACGCCGGCCAGCACCTCCTGGAGGGTATTGGTATTCATCCCACATTCGATCAGCACGCAGCGATCTGCAATATGCTGATTGAACCGGCCCGTCTTGATCTTCACATCGCGGGCAAGCATATCGCATTGCTGATTCAGGCTTTCCGTGATGCGTTCGGCAATGGCGAGATTGGCCTCCCAGTCAGGCTTCTGCACATAGCCCCCGGTGGTGCCCTTGCCCACCAGCACCATGAAGCGTGCCACCTCTTCGCCGCCGATGACCACGGTGCGCCTGACGCCTGATGACGAAGCAATAGCGTCCCGGTGCAGGTCGATGATCAGGTCATACGCCTCGCCCGCTCCGATGCGGCTTTCCAGCATGACCAGCGAGCGCTCGTAGGCGTCATCCATCGTTGGAGGTTCATAAGCCGTTGTGTCATGGGTAACCACAAAGCCCATTGCCTCAAGGCTTGCCCGGAGCGCTTTTCCCACGGCAACCACATTGTGGCGCTCATCCCTGGTGCGCCATTTTTCAAGCGCCTGGTATGGGTCGTCCGCCGTTTGCTCGTATGCCTCATAGGTGTGGGTGTGGTAGATCAGTACGCGCTTTCCCACATAATCAGGGGCGACTTCCTCCTCCCGCAGGATCTGCACGGTGAACACCGTCCCGCTGTATGCTTCCGCATCATCCGTCGCCACTTCCACCGTGAAATCCTCCGCCCGAACCGGCGCTCCAGCCATGCACAGTACCAACAGCAACGTCAGCAGCCGCATCCGCACACCACCCTTCGTCTGCACTTTATTCACCCGCTGCATCGGACATGCATCAATGGAGATAATGCGTCAGCTCATCGATGGAGAAGGACGGCTGAAGGGCGCTGTTGACCGCAAGGGCAAGCATATCCGCCAAGCCGGCGACCAGCTCATCAATGTTGCGGGGCGTCACGACCAGATCAGTCTTTGCCTGACCCACCAGCTGCTCCGCCATGGCATGTGCATCATCGTCGTTCTTTTCAGCAGCCAGGATGTTTTTCAGCGCATCCCGCACGATCGTCGATGCATACACCACCATGGGGATCCCCATGGCGATCACCGGCACATGCATCGTATCCTGGGTGATCCCCATACGGTGATTCCCCACCCCGCTGCCCGGGTGGATGCCGGTATCCGTCAGCTGGATGGTCGTGCCGATATGGCTGGTCTCCATGGCTGCCAGCGCGTCCACCACCAGCACCGCCGCAGGCTTGAGCCGTTCCACAAGGCCCAGCGCCAGCTCTGCCGTCTCTACGCCGGTGATCCCCAACACACCCGGGCTCATGGCGCATACGCCCCGCAGAGCATCCTCCTGCATGTGGCGCGTCACCAGGATGCCGCTGACCACCCGATCCCCCAGGGCATCCGCCGTCATGCGGCGATTGCCCAGGCCCAGCACCAGCACATCCCCTTTGGGCGGCAGCATGATCCGCAGGGTCTGTGCCACCTGGCGCGCTACCTCGATACGATCTTCCGGGGCGAGCATGGGCAGCTCCGGATGGGTCATCGTCCAATAGGTGCCCTGCGGCTTGCCCAGACGCGCCGCCGCTGCCAGCGTATGAATACGCACCCAGGTGATCTCCGCAGCGCCCTGCTGCTGCGACTGTACCGCCACACCCTCCCCAAGGCCGCCAGGATACACCGTCCGCTCCATGGCCAGATCCGTGCGATAATCCACCTTGCTCACACTCCTTTGCGGGCAGTATGCGCCGCACTGGGGCTCTTCATGCAAAAGGGCATAAAAAAAGAGGGCAGCGCCCTCTTTTTTTCATCAGCCGATGATCTCGCCCTTGGCGTTGAACAGCGGCAGCTTCTCCAGATAGATGATGTCCTTGCGCTCCTGAGCCTCGCCCTCGGCCAGGATGGTCATCTTGCCCACGATCTCGCCGCCGGCAGCCTTGACCAGTTCCTCCAGCGCGCGCAGGCTCTCGCCGGTGGAGATCACGTCATCCACGATCAGCACGCGCTTGCCCTGCATCATGGCGGCGTCCTTGCCGTCCAGGTAGAGCTTCTGCACAGCGGTCGTCGTGATGGACTTCACTTCCACGCAGACCACGTCCTGCATGTAGAGCTTCACGCCCTTGCGGGCCAGCATCCACTTGGCGTCGCCATTGAGGCGGGCCATCTCCTGGGCCAGCGGGATGCCCTTGGACTCTGCGGTGATGATGTAATCATATTCCGGAGCCTTCGCGAGCAGCTCGCGGGCGCAGGCAGTAGTCAGCTCGCAATCGCCAAAGATGACGAAGGCGCCAATGTAGAGATCATCGGTGACGCGGCAGATGGGCAGGGCACGCTCGAGACCGGCAATGTTCATGGTATGGGCCAGCATGAGATCAACCTCTTTCTTATGTTGTAGCTGTATTGACAGCCTTACTTATGGTACAATTTGTGCGTCTGGTACTGGGGATCGCAGGTGAGATTCACGCCCAGGCGCTTGAAAGTGTTGTTATCCACCGAGGACAGGATCACGGTGGAATGTACCTCGCATCCCCGGAGCAGCGGCAGCTGCTTCATGGCGATGGCAGCGCGCTCATCAGTCGCCGCGCAGATGGAGAGCGCCAGCAGCACCTCGTCCGTGTGCAGGCGGGGGTTATGGTTGCCCAGATAGGTGCATTTCAGCGTCTGGATGGGCTCGATCACATGGGGAGAGATCAGGTGCAGCGCTTTCTCCTGCCCCGCAAAGGCCTTGAGCGCATTGAGCAGCAGCGCCGCAGAGGGGCCCAGGAGCTTGCTGGTCTTGCCGGTGATGATGCGTCCGTCCGGCAGCTGCATGGCCAGCGCAGGCTCGCCGGTCTCCGCAGCACGGCTGCGGGCGGCGGCGATCACCGGGCGGTCATCATCTGACAGGCCGGACTTCTGCAGCAGCATTTCCAGCTTCTGCACCTCGCCCTCAGTGCCGCTGCCCTTGCGGAGGGCACATCTTGCGGAGTAATACCGGCGAATGATCTCCTGATGGGCTGCATCCCGACAGACGTCGTCATCCACGATGCAGTTGCCGACCATGTTCACGCCCATATCCGTGGGCGACGCGTAGGGGCTGGAGCCGTAGATCTGCTCAAACACCGCGTTGAGTACGGGGAATATTTCGATATCGCGGTTGTAATTGACGGTGGTTTCGCCATAGGCTTCCAGATGGAAGGGATCGATCATGTTGTGATCGTCCAGATCCACCGTAGCCGCCTCATAGGCGACATTGACGGGGTGCTTCAGGGAGAGGTTCCAGATGGGGAATGTCTCAAACTTTGCATAGCCGGCCTGCACGCCCCTTTGATGCTCCTGGTAAAGCTGGCTGAGACACACAGCCATCTTGCCGGAGCCGGGGCCGGGCGCCGTCACCAGCACCAGCGGACGGGTGGTCTCCACATAATCGTTGGCGCCAAAGCCCTCGTTGCTGACGATGTGCTTGACATTGTACGGATAGCCCTCGATATTGTAATGCTTGTACACCGCAATGCCCAGGGATTCCAGACGCTGCTTGAAGAGCATCGCCGTGCGCTGCTCGCGCCAGCGGGTCAGCACCACGCTGCCCACATACATGCCAATGCCGCGGAAAGCGTCGATCAGGCGCAGCACCTCAGCGTCATAGGTCACGCCGGAGTCGCCGCGGGTCTTGTTCTTCTCGATGTCATCAGCGTTGATGGCGATCACCAGCTCGCACTGATCCTTCAGGGTCAAAAGCATGGAAATCTTGCTGTCCGGCCGGAAACCCGGCAGCACGCGGGATGCATGCGTGTCGTCAAAGAGCTTGCCGCCCAGCTCCAGGTACAGCTTGCCGCCAAATTTCGCAATGCGGTTGAGGATGTGCTCGGACTGCATCGCCGTGTATTTATCATGATCGAAGCCAATTCGCATACCGGATCGCCTCCTGATAATAATACCCATACCTGTTTATTATATCACGTCCCAAAGAGTGTTACAAGGGAACATGCGAATTTTTCTTGTACTCTTTTTGTTGCCGAAACCTTGCCAGAACACCGGTTATGATATAAAATAGTCACAGCATTTATTCCCTGTACCGCAACGCAGAAGGAGGCTTCCTCGTGGATATGTTCAATGTGATGCTGCATCGCCGCAGCGTGCGCCAATACACCGACGCGCCCATCCCTGAGGATGCCCTGAACGCCATCCTGTATGCGGGCTGGCAGCCGCCTCCTCCAAGAACCGCAGGCCCTGGGAATTCATCCTCATACAGGATCGCGCCACCCTGGATGCGCTTTGCTGCTGCCGGCCCGGCGCCGGCAATCTGCTTGGCGGATGCAAGGCTGCCGTCGTTGTGGCAGCTGACGCCGAACTGGCGGATGTGTGGGTGGAGGATTGTGCATCCGCCATCACGCAGATGCACCTGATGGCGGATGCGCTTGGCGTGGGCAGCTGCTGGCTGCAGGTGCGGCTGCGCAAAGCGCCCGATGGCGTCACGGATACGGCTGACGTCGTCCGCAGGGTGCTGGGCATCCCGGAGAGGTACGGCGTGATGGCCATCCTGACGCTGGGCATGCCCGCCAGCCACCCCGGTGCAAGAGAGATCGGCGACCTCCCCCTGGAGAAGATCCACCGCGAGCATTTCTGACAAGGAGCTGCATTTTATGAAGATCATGTTCGTCCGCCATGCCGAACCATGGTACGCCATCGACTCCCTGACGGAGAAAGGACACCGGGAAGCAGAGCTGCTCTCCCGCCGGCTGTGCAAGCTGGACGTGAAGGCCTTCTATACCTCCCCGCTTGGCCGCGCCCGTGAAACTGGCCGCTACACCCTGGAAAAGCTGGGCCGGGAAGCAGAGGTCCTGCCCTGGCTGGCAGAGTTCCGCGGCCATGCCGTCGATCCGGAAAACGGCAGCCGGCGCATCCCCTGGGACTATAAGCCATCCATCTGGATGGCGCGTGAAAAGCTGCGCAGCTTGGATACCTGGCTGGAGGATCCCCTCTTTGACGGCGGCGACGTCAGCCAGATCTGGCAGGAGACCACCGCCGGCCTCGACGCGCTGCTGGCGTCTCACGGCTACATCCGCGACGGACACATCTATCGCGCAGAGAACAATCAGCCGGATACCATCGTGCTGTTCTGCCACTTTGGCATCATGATGGCCTGCCTGAGCCATCTCATCGGCATTTCACCCATGAATCTCTGGCACGGCTTCTGCTGCCAGCCCTCCAGCGTCACCACGGTCATCACCGAGGAGCGCGTCAAGGGCGAGGTGGCCTGGCGCTGCATGCAGCTGGGCGATATCAGCCATCTGTACGCGGCGGATGAGCCCTACTCCACCGCTGCACTCTATCCCGAGTGCTACACAGGCGTGGATTCCACCAATCCGCCGGAATGGAAAGCGCTGGGGTACGAGCCATGAAGATCATCAGCTGGAACGTGAATGGCTTTCGGTCCCTGATGAACCGCAGCTTTCTGGACGCCTTCAACACCCTGGATGCGGACGTCTACTGCCTGCAGGAAACCAGGCTGCAGGAGGGCGAAGGCGGGCTGGATTGCCCCGGTTATTGGCAGTACTGGAACTGCGCGGCGCGCAAAGGCTATGCCGGAACTGCCCTGCTGACCCTGCGGGAGCCGCTGGCTGCCTACTGCGGCATCGGCGCGGATCCCTTTGACGAGGAGGGGCGCGTCATCACCGCAGACTACGGCGATTTCTACCTGGTCAACTGCTATGCGCCCCATGCCGCGCCGGATCTCTCCCGCCTGGAGGAGCGTACCCGCTGGGATGCCGCGCTGCTCGCCTTTCTGCGGCAGCTGGATGCACAAAAGCCCGTCATCCTTTGTGGCGACCTCAATGCCGCGTATAACGACGCTGATCTTATCGGCAAAGGCCAGGGCATGCACATCCCAGGCTATACGCAGGAGGAACGCAGCGGCCTGACCGCCATCCTTCAAAGCGGCTTTGCAGACGCTTACCGCCATTTTCACCCCGATGAAAAAGCGGGAGCCTATGTCTACCGCAAGGGCATCCGTGCCGTGGGGCTGGATTACTTCCTGATCTCCCAGCGGCTGCTGGACCGGGCAGCCGATTGCCGGGTGCACAATCGCATCAAAGGCTCTGACCATTGGCCTTTGGAGCTCACGCTGCATGAATGACGCACGCAAAAAGCCGGACAGATCCGTCCGGCTTTTGTCGTCAGCACAGCTCGCTCAGCAGACTGTAATAGCGGATCTTCTGTTCGTCCGCTTCCATGCCCAGGGCCCTGAAAAGCAAGCTGCGGTCAAATTCGCGCGCCTTGCCGCCAAACTGCCCGGTGGAATTGGCCCACATGCTCCAGCAGACCATCTCAATATCGACCCACTTGTCCGCCACGCCTGCCTGCCCCAGGTCAATGAACCCTGTCAGCCCGGCGTTATCGCAGAAGATGTTCGGCAGGCAGTAATCGCCATGGCTGAGCACCCTTTCCTCCGCGGGCCGATTCTTCACCAGCCAGTCAAAGAGCGCCGCCGGGGATGTGAATCCGCTGGGGCCGTAGGTCTCCTCCTGGCGGGCGTTGTCCATGGTGATGCTGCCGCTGCGGATGCCCGCCTCGATCTCGCGGAACTTGGCGTCCAGCGTGCGGTCCGTGGGACAGGCGGATATATCCACCGCCCACATACGCTTGAGGCCCTCTGCCACCAGCTCCGCCAGGCGTTCCTGATCGTCCAGCACGGCCTCGCTGCACAGATTAGCGCCTTTCACACGGCTCATGAGGAGAAAACGGTTGCCGTCCGCACAGGCTTCCTCGATGATCTCCGGCACCGGGAGCCTCCCCTGCAGCCAGCGCATCATATTGTGCTCATTGGCAGACGCATTGCAGTCCTTTTCGATCTTGAGCACCATTTCATCATAGAGCAGCACCTGCGCATCGGAGCAGCCAACATTGTCCAGCACGCCCCGGTTGGCGCCGATCCGCCGCTTGATCGATACAGGAATATGCATTTCATCGCCTCCTTTACCGGTTCGTATTATATCACACACCGTCCGCACCGTCAAATTGGCACTTGCGGTTCAGCAGCGTATGTGGTAGAATATGCGTGGCAGATGCCAAATCTATTGATTCAGGAGGGCCAAACCCATGACCGATATCAACAACACCCCCGAAATGAACGAAGAAGAGTTTGACGATGTGGTCGTCATGACCGACGACGAGGGCAATGAGTACCTCTACGACATCGCTGCCCGCATTGAGAAGAACGAGAACGAGTATGTCGTGCTGGTTCCCCAGGACGAAGAAGACGACGAGGTCGTGATCCTCAAGTCCGTGATCATCGACGACGAGACCGAAGAGCTGGTTGCGGAGCCCGACGAGGCTGTTACCGACGAGGTCTTCGAGGAGTTCAAGGAAATGTTCGCGGATGAGTTCAACTTCGTGGACGCCGAGGACGAGGACGCGCTCTTCACCGACGCTGAGTGATTCTCACCAAAGGAGGCTTCCGGCTATGTGGGAACTTGACGAGGACAGTTTCATCACCCTGACGGACGAAAACGGCAACGAGGTCGATTTCCTGCTGCTGGACGTGATGGAATACCAGGGCGCCGATTACATGGTGCTCATGCCCCTGACCGACGAAGACGGCGAAGAGGATGAGGAAGAGCTCTTCTTCCTCAAGGCCGAGCGCACCGAGGAAGGCGAGGTTTATTCCTCCATCGAGGACGAAAACCTGCTCAGCGCCATCGCAGACGCCTACGAAAAGGATTTCATCCAGAAGATGAAGGCGAGCGGCGCCGCCCAGCCCGAGAATGAAGAAAACTGATCGCCATGCAGTCACCGGTTCTCCGGTGGCTGTTTTTTGATGCAAAAGCGGACGCCCTCGCCATGAGGTACGTCCGCCATATTTTACTTGGCCAGCTTCTGCTGCATGACCTCCAGCGCCTTTGCCAGCTGGGGATCGTTCAAATCCGCAAAGTCATACATACCGTTGTCGCCGTCAGGCAGGTGGATCTCCACATCCGGGGTGATGCCCACCTTGTGCACAGCATTGCCGTTGGGCGTATAGTACTGGGCAATGGTCATCTGCATGCCGGCGCCATCCGCCAGGCCCACCACGGTCTGGACGATGCCCTTGCCGTAGCTTTGCACGCCAACGATGGTGGCGTCTGCACGATCCTTGAGCGCGCCTGCCAGGATCTCAGAAGAGGATGCGCTGTTCTCATTCAGCAGGACCACCAGCTCCACATCCACCGCACCGGACTTGGTGCGGTAATACTCCCGCTGACCATCGTTGTACTGCAGATAACACAGCGTGCCTGCCTCCAGGAAAATATCACCGATGGCCTCGGCGTCATCCACCCAGCCGCCGGGATTATCGCGCAGGTCAATGATGATGCCCTTCGCGCCCTGCTTTGTCAGCTTATCGACCGCAGCCTTGAATTCCACCGAACAATCACCGGCAAATTCATACAGATAAATGTAGCCCACGTCCTCGCTGAGCATGCCGGACTCAATGCGGTTGACGGTGATCTGTGCGCGGATAAGGTCGTATTCGATCTCCTCCGTGCCGCGCAGGAACACCACATGCACCTGTGTGCCGGGCGTGCCGCGCATGATGTCCACCGCATCATTGATGGTGCTGGAATTGACGTAGAGATCTTCCACCATGTACAGGATGTCGCCCTTCTGAACGCCGGCCTCACGGGCGGGACCGTTGTCAAACACGCGGCTGATGGTGCACAGGCCAGTCACATAAGAGGTGCTGATCTGGATGCCGACGCCGGCATATTCGCCTTCATCCTCCTCCCACAGCTCCGCATATTCCTCGGGCGTGTAGTAGAAGGTGTAAGGATCGCCCAGGCCGAGCAGGAGTCCATTGGCCGCGCCGTCCAGCATATCCTGAACATCATATTCCTCATAGTAGCCATACTCGACCAGGTCCATCAGCTCAATGAGGGTATCGAACTGCTTGTAGCGCTCGTATTCCTCACGGGATATGGTCACGGTATCACCGCTGTTATCGGCAACGGCAGCAGGCGCGTCGGCGCTGGGTGCGGAGAACATATCCGCCAGCAGCATTGTGGGCAGATAGCTGCAGCCGCCCAGCGCAAGAGCCAGGAGCACCAGCGCCACCAAAAGCGCAGCACGCTTTTTCATAACTTTCCCTCCATGCGAATCAGGATTTACGGGGCGGCTTTTCACCGCTGACCTTCTTGAGCTCCATGAGGATCTTGAAGGTCACCGCGTCCTCAAAGGAACGCAGGTCCAGGCCGATCTGCTTCTGCACCTTATCCAGGCGGTACACCAGCGTGTTGCGGTGGATATAGAGCTGACGGGCCGTATCGGACAGGTTCAGGTCCTTCTTGAAGAACATGTCGATGGTATAGAGCATTTCTTCATTGAAGAGGCGCTGATTCTTGCGGTTGAACAGCAGGCTGTGATAGTAAGCGCTGATATCCTGGGGCAGCTCCATCAGGAAACGCTCCAGGATCAGGCGGCTGTACACATAGATGCTCTCCTCCGCCTTGAAGATGCGGCCCACCTCAATGGCGCGCCGTGCCTCCATATAGCTTTCCCGCAGTTCGTCCATCGTATGACGGCACCGGCCGATGCCCACCGTCATCTGGTGCGCCGTCTCGCCCATCAGAGTCTCCTGCAGCGCCTGGGCAAACTGGCTGATCTCATCCAGATCGTCCGATTCGGACACGTCCTTGATCATCACAACCGTGTGGCGATCCATGTCCACCAGCACGTCCTTCTCCTCCAGGGGCGTGATGTCCTTGAGAAGGTCATACGCGCTGACGCGGTCCGTCTGCACGATGTGGAACACCAGCACGCAGCGGTTCAGATCCTCCGGCAGCTGATACTCATGGCTCAGCGCCTCCAGCTCGCTGCCTGAAAGCTCGCCCCGCAGCGCGCGGCGGTAGACGTCGTAGCTGCTCTCCATGTGCGGGTCGCCGATATTGCCAAGGGTCCCCACCATTTCGGCTGCCAGCTTCAGCAGCGCGTCGCCGCCGGGCACATCCTCCTTGCAGGTCAGCGCAAGGCCGGTCTGGGGCACAGGCAGATATTTCATGCCCTTCTTCAAGGTGATGGCGCCCTCGGGCAGCGCATCGATCTGTGCGTTGTATTCATGATCGATCACCGTCACCGGGATGTTCAGCCGGGTCAGGATCCCTTCGATCCGTTCAATCAGATTGCGGTCGGCCATAACAGGTCTCTCCTTCCGTGCAGGCTGTGTCCAACGCTGCATCCAGTTCCATAGCAAGTATTATAGCACATCAGCGTCCCGAAGGAAAGTGATTTTTCGCTCAAAAAGCAAATTTTTTGTGAACATTTAACAAAATTCAGCGAAATACGGCCTTTTTACCGCAAGAAAAAGCGACCCCTTTTCAGGGGCCGCCGTCAATTCAGAGGAAGAGATTACTTGCGGGGAGCGGGAACGGCCTCGGACACCAAGATGGTGCGGGAGGTTTCCTTGTCGAAGAAGTGCAGGTGGTTCACATCGAACGCGACCTTGATCTTCGCGCCGGCATTGGTGGTGGTGCGGGCGTTGACGCGGGCGATGATGTTGCCTTCCTTACCGGTGGTGGTCAGGTACAGGTAGGTCTCAGAGCCCATCTTCTCGGTCACTTCCACGTCCACGTCGATGGTGGCGTTGGGAGCGGCGGCCAGGAAGGCGGGATCATCGTGGATGTTCTCGGGACGGATGCCCATCACGACCTCGCGGCCGACGTAGGACTCGTCGATGAAGGCGTCGACCTTACCGGCGGGCACGGAGATCTTGTTGTCGCCGAACACGGCCACGACTTCCTGATTCTCCTTGCGCAGACGGACGTCGAAGAAGTTCATCTGGGGAGAGCCGATGAAGCCGGCAACGAACTCGTTGGCGGGGAAATCGTACAGGTTCTGGGGAGTATCCACCTGCTGCACGACGCCGTCCTTCATAACCACGATACGGGAAGCCATGGTCATGGCCTCGGTCTGGTCATGGGTAACGTAGATGAAGGTGGTCTGCAGGCGCTGATGCAGCTTGGTGATCTCAGTACGCATGGCAACGCGCAGCTTGGCGTCCAGGTTGGACAGGGGCTCGTCGAACAGGAAGACCTTGGGCTCACGAACGATAGCACGGCCCAGGGCAACACGCTGACGCTGGCCGCCGGACAGAGCCTTGGGCTTACGGTTCAGCAGGTGAGCGATATCCAGGATCTTGGCGGCTTCTTCCACGCGGCGCTTGATCTCGTCCTTGGGGGTCTTGCGCAGCTTCAGGCCGAAGGCCATGTTGTCATACACGGTCATGTGGGGGTACAGGGCGTAGTTCTGGAACACCATGGCGATGTCGCGATCCTTGGGAGCGACATCGTTGACCAGCTTGTCGCCGATGTACAGCTCGCCGTCGGAGATCTCTTCCAGACCGGCGACCATGCGCAGGGTGGTGGACTTACCGCAGCCGGAGGGACCGACCAGAACGATAAATTCCTTGTCCTTGATGTCCAGGTTGAAGTCGCTGACAGCGGTAACGCCGCCGGCGTACACCTTGTAAATGTGCTGCAGGGATACGCTTGCCATAATCGTTTTCCTCCTCTGAAATCTGAATGACAGGTATGTCTTGATGAGCCGTTAACGGGCAGCTCATTTCAACTGCCATTATTATACCTGAAATTCTTCAACTTGTGAAGTGGCCGGTTTGACAAATCTTTGCGGATTTCCTTGTGCACAATGTTTGATAAGGGCAGTGTCCGCCCAGATATGCTATGCATTCTGCTCAAAGGCAGGTATTTCACTGGGATTGCAGTGCGTCCACCGGCTCAAGCTGTGCAGCCCTGACAGCCGGAGCCACGCCGAACGCCGCCCCCAGCGCTGCGCCTGCCGCAAGCACAGGGATCGCCGTTTTGATCCGCAGCGCAGCCTTCAGCCCGATCCACGCGCCGAACAGGCGGATCATCCCCGTCCCCAGCAGCAGACCGAGCACGCCGCCGAGCACAGCGTATGCAGCCGCCTCCAGCAGGAACAGCACGCACACCTGACGCGCCGTTCCGCCGATGGCCTTGATCAGGCCGATCTCCCTGCGCCGTTCCCGCACGGACAGCAGGAGAACATTCATCACGCCGATCCCGCCGGTCAGCATGCATACTGCCGCCACGCACAGCAGCACCATCACAAAGATGCGCACCACTTCCCTCGCCGCACCGATCTCCTTCTCCAGCGTATCCGCACGATAGGCCGACGCCACCGCCAACGCTGCCAGCGCTGCATCAGCCACCGTCTTTGTGTCCTGATCCGCCTGTACCGACAGGGTGATCTCCGCCACCTGCCCGCCGATCGTCTGCGTGAAGGTG
>X409_Impala__coassemble_583_pt1 | contig 13376 bp, 8 predicted proteins | sample X409_Impala__metabat2_high_PE_002 | metagenome-assembled genome bin X409_Impala
GGATGCTGCCATCGCCGCCCTGACCGCCGATGCGGAAGCCGCTGCCGCCAAGGCCGCCGAGCAGGATGCTGCCATCGCCGCCCTGCAGGACGACAAGGCTGCCCTGGTGGCCGAGAACGAGAAGCTGGCTGCCGACCTGGCTGCTGCCCAGGCGGAGCTGGAAGCTGCCCTGACGCCTGCTGCGGAGGAAATTCCTGCTGCGGAGGCGGCTCCGGCGGCAATGCTGACCGGCACGGCTAAGGGCCTGTTCTCCGATGTGGTGGTGACCGTGGTGCTGGACGCTGAGGGCGCCATCGCGGAGATCACCGTGGATTGCTCCGGCGAGACCGTGATCGCCAAGCCCTGCGCGGGCAAGGACTTCCTGAGCCAGTTCATCGGCAGGAAGGGCCCCTTTGCCGAGGTGGACGCCGTCTCCGGCGCGACCCACACCTCCAACGCTGTGCTGGAGGCCATCAACAGCATCTTCGGCGAGTAAGGATCAAAACGGAACAGCATGCTCCCTGCCATGGCGGCGGGGAGCTTTTTGCAGGGATGATTTACGAATAAAAATGACTATAAATATTGACAAAATGACCAAATTGGAATATGATTATCACAACAGGATCGTTTCAACAGGGATGAAGGACATTACAGCGAAAACGTTTTCCCTGCCGGCGGTCCATATTGTAAGGAGGAAAACCAAATGAAGAACATGACCAAGCTTCTGTCGATGCTGCTGGCGCTGTGCATGGTGCTGGGCCTCGTGCCTGCCATGGCAGAGGAAGCAGCGCCCGCTACCCAGGCCTTCCTGATGTATGCGGACGGCGCCTGGGTCAACCAGGTGTGGAACGCCGGCGAGACCCCCGCGGGCATGACCGTGAAGGAAGCCACCATCACCGGCGAGGGCGACTACACTGTCGGCCTGACCTTCGATACCCCCGCTGAGGGCGTTGCCTTCACCGCGCTGGGCATCGCTGACGGCGAGAACGTCTTCCCCGGCTGGAAGATCCGCATCAACGAGATCCGCGTCAACGGCGCTGCCATCGAGATCAAGAAGGGTTACACCTCTTCTGACGACAAGATCGTCACCCGTATGAACATCTTCAACGAGTGGGTCGGCGAGCTGCCTGCCGACGCCCGTTCCTGGGACGGCGACCTGACTGACGCCACCTGGCTCATGGTCAACAAGGACGATTTCGCCTCTGTCGAGTCCGTTGAGGTGGACTTCTCCTTCATGAAGTACGGCGTGGATACCGCCTACATCATGTACGCTGACGCCAACTGGGCCCAGTCCTACTGGCTGGATGGCAACGAGTACCCCGTCAAGGCCACCAACGCCACCATCACCGGCCCTGGCGACTACTCCGTCGGCCTGGACTTCACCGTTTCCGAGGCTGGCAAGGCCACCGGCGTTGCCTTCGCTGCCCTGGGCATCAAGCACGGCGAAAAGCTCTTCCCCGGCATGATGATCAAGCTGAACGAGGTGCGCGTCAATGGCCAGGTCATCGAGACCGGCAAGGGCTACACCTCCTCTGACGACCAGATCGAGACCCGCATGAACCTGATGAACGAGTGGGTCACCGAGCTGCCCGCCGACGCCCGTTCCTTCGACGGCATCCTGGAGGGCTGCGCCCCCATCATCATCACCAAGGAACAGCTGGCTGAGGTGCAGACCATCGAGATCGACTTCTCCCTGATCCCCGTGACCGATACCGCCTTCATCATGTTCGCTTCCGCCGACTGGGCTGTGTCTGCCTGGAATCCCGGCGAGTTTGCCGAGACCAACGCCGTGAAGGTCGAGGGCCCCGGCACCTACACCCTGAAGCTGGAGTACGCCGAGCCCCTGGCTGGCTATGCCTTCCTGGCTGCCGGCATCGCCAAGGGCGAGCTGACCTTCCCCGGCTACTTCATGGACATCACCGAGATCAAGATCAACGGCGAGGCCATCGAGATCGCCAAGGACTTCACCACCTCTGACGAAGGCGTGACTACCCGCTCCAACATCTGGAACGAGTGGGTGACCGAGCTGCCCGAGCAGGCCCGTATCGCTGACGGCAACCTGGAAGGCGCCACCGCCATGATCGCCTCCAAGGAAGCCCTGTCCAACGTCTCCTCCATCGAGGTCACCTTCGACTTCATCTACGGCGAGCCCCCGGCTGCTGAGGAAGTCAAGCTGACCGAGGAAGAGGTCACCGCGCTGCTGGCTGCCGATTACAACGCCTACGTTGCCGTGCAGTCCGAGAGCTACATCTTCCGTAACGACTGGTACGACGCCTCCTACGGCCTGAACAGCGAGAACCCCGACTTCTTCAACCGCCTGACCGGCTGGGACGCCGAGAACAACCCCGTTGATTACGGCGGAATCTTCGAGGACGCCGCCATCACCGGCAACGGCACCTACACCGTGACCATGACCACCGGCGAGCACGGCTTCGGCGTTGACACCCTGCTGCGCTACTTCCGTGCCACCACCAGCATCCCCTCTGCGCTGGTGAAGGAAGGCTACGTCACCATCACCGACGCTTCCGTGAAGATCGGCGAAGGCAAGACCCAGACCGACCTGGTCATCCGCGCTGAGGCGGACTATGTTGAGATCGTCGTGCGTGACGAGTACAACAAGGTCGAGCCCTCCTTCGGCTACCTGCCCGGCCCCAACACCAAGGTCGTGTTCACCTTCACCGTGAACGGCCTGTCCAAGTAATTGAGGCACTGATATTCCCGGGGCATCCGCTGCGCTTGCGGCGGATGCCCCTCGGGGTGTGCTGATGAGGCGTACGCATGCTTCGCCGCTTCATCAGCGCACCCAATACCACAAAAGGGGAGTACGATATGCAAAAAACGCTTCTTCCGCAAGGCGCGGCGATCCAGCCGGGCAAGGGCGCCCGCTATCTGCTGTGGCTGACCCGCGCGGTGATCACCATCTTCGGCCTGATGGTGTTCTTCCCGACCCTCAACCCCGGCCGCGTGTCCGAGCTGATCAACAGCAATGCATCCCTGTTCACCACCGCCACCAGCTATGCCACCATCACCAACACCATGGCATACCCGCTGCGCCGCGGCATGGTGGAGGCATGGAACTTCTATGTGCTGATGGCGGGCGCCGCGCTGGTGCTGCTGGGCATCCTGGTGTGCGCTGCGGGCGCATGCATGAGCCTGGGCAACAACCGCATGAAGCGCCGCGGCCTGGTGCTGCCCGTGATCGGCGCCGTGGTGGTGCTGGCGGGCCTGGGCGCCATCTACTACTCCTACACCCTGCTGGATACCGCTGCTGCCGCCAGCGCCCAGGCGATGAAGCGCCTGCAGCCCATGCTGCCCGGCGGCATGAACGTATTCGGCGTGGGGGCTGTGCTGGTGCTGACGCTGACCATCGCGACGCTCCTGGCTTTGCCCCGCCAGGTGGAGGAAAGGATGGAGATGGAAGAGAAATTCCGCCTCCTGCTGATGTTCCTGCCTGTGCTGCTGCTGACCTTTGTCTTCTGCTACCTGCCCATTTACGGCTGGCGCTTTGCCTTCTTTGACTACAAGGTCGGCGATACCCTCTCCGCGGAGAACTTCACGGGCCTGAAGTGGTTCACCTACCTGTTTGAAAACGAGGCCACCCGCTCCGACCTGGTGCGCGTGCTGCGCAATACGCTGATCATGTCCGGCCTGGGCATCGCCACCAGCTGGCTGCCCATCGCCTTTGCGGTGCTGCTGGCGGAGGTCCGCTCCTCCAAGTTCCAGCGCGTGGTGCAGACGCTCACCACCATCCCCAACTTCATCTCCTGGGTGCTGGTGTACGCCATCGCCTTCGCCATCTTCTCCACCGACGGCTTCATCAACTCCTTCCTGCGCAATGTGATGGGCGTGACCGGCGCCAACACCGATTACCTCGCCAGCGCGGACTGGACCTGGGTGAAGATGCTCCTCTGGGGCACCTGGAAGGGCCTGGGCTGGAGTGCCATCGTCTACATCGCAGGCATTGCCGGCATCGACCAGCAGCTCTACGAGGCCGCCAAGGTGGATGGCGCCAATCGCTTCCACTGCATCCGCCACATCACCATCCCCGGCCTGATCCCCACCTACATGGTCATGCTGCTGATGTCCATTGCGGGCATGCTCTCCAACGGCATGGAGCAGTATCTGGTGTTTGAAAACGCCATCAACAAGGACGTCATTGAGGTGCTGGACCTGTATGTGTACAACATCGGCATCAAGTCCGGTCTGATCCCGCTGTCCACGGTGGTGGGCATCTTCAAGTCCCTCATCGGCGTGACGCTGCTCTTTGGCGCGAACGGGATCTCCAAGCTCGTGCGCGGCGAGAGCATCATTTAAGGAGGGCAATGAGATGAGCAAGAAGATCCGCAACCACATTGCCCGCACCCCGGGTGATATCATCTTTGAAACCTGTCTGTACATTTTCTTCGGCCTGTTCACGCTCCTGTGCGTGTTCCCGTTCTACTACCTGTTCATCAACACCATTTCCGCCAATGATGCGGTGGTGTCCGGCAAGGTGAACTTCTTCCCCATTGGCGTGCATTTCCAGAATTACATCGCCCTGAAGGATGTGGCGGACCTGGGCTCCTCCGTGCTGGTCACGGTGGCGCGCTCCATCATCGGCACGGCCCTGATGGTCATGGTCTCCGCCTGGGCGGGCTATCTGGTCACCAAGCAGAAGATGTACCGCCGCTCCCTGATGTACCGGCTGCTGGTCATCACCATGTACTTCAACGCCGGCCTGATCCCCTGGTACATGAACATGCTGATGCTGGGCCTGACGGAGAATTTCCTGGCCTACATCCTGCCGGGCATGATCGCGCCCTACAACATCATTCTGGTCAAGACCTACATTGAGTCCATCCCCGCCTCCCTGGAGGAGAGCGCGGTCATCGACGGCGCCAGCACCCCCCAGGTGTTCGTGAAGATCATCCTGCCTCTGTCCGTGCCGATCCTGGCCACCATTGCCATCTTCGGCGCCGTGGGCAACTGGAACTCCTTCCAGGATTCCCTCCTGCTGATGAACAAGCAGACCCACCTCTACACCCTGCAGCACCGCCTGTATGTGTACCTCAACTCCTCCTCCAACCTGGGTGCGCTGGTGTCCGGCTCCGGCGGCCTTTCCACCCAGGCTGCCCAGAACATGCTCAACTCCCGCGTCATCAAGTACACCGTTTCCATGGTGTCCATCATCCCGATCCTCCTGGTTTACCCCTTCATGCAGCGTTTCTTCGTCAAAGGCATCATGCTCGGCGCCGTCAAAGGCTAAGGGGCGCTGCCCCTTAGATCCCCGCCAGAGGGATTTATCCCTCTGGACGCCCTTTTCGCGATCGAGTTGTGCGCCTTCGGTTTGGCTGAGTGCGCGTGGGGCTTGGTCCGTGGCCTGGCGTTGGCTGGCCGCGCCCTCATGGCGCGGGCTGCGGGGCTGCCCCTGTGGGCGGTTCGCGATCGAGTTGTGCGCCTTCGGTTTGGCTGAGTGGGCTCGCTATCGTTTCCATTGGTCGTTGACCTCAAAATAAATCCCTGAAAGGAGAACAACCCCATGAAGAAGCTCGTTTCCCTCATGCTGGCGCTGGCGATGATGCTGGGCTGCCTGTCCGCCCTGGCGGAGGACATCCCCTACTACGCCGTGACCAGCGACATCTACGACATCTTCCCCCTGGAGGATGAGACCATCAAGCTGGAGATCTACAGCCAGCTGGCCAACTACAACGGCCTGCAGACCGGCTGGAGCGCCGCGCTGCTCAAGGATCTGTTCAATGTGGAGGTCGTCATCATCCCCGATATGGACGGCACCTACGAGACCCGCATGGAGTCCGGCAACCTGGGCGACCTGGTCGTCTGGGGCGATAACGGCGCGGACTACAAGCAGGCTGTTGCCAAGGGCATGCTCCTCAACTGGGATGAGCTCTACGATGAAGAACACTCCTATGTGGAGCTCTATGCGCCCTATGTGGCCGCCAATTACGGCGACGCCCTGGCCACCAACCGCAGCATCTCCGGCGACGGCAACTGCTACGGCTTCGGCTTCAACGTGGCCCTGGAGCGCGGCAGCCATCAGTCCTTCATGTACTCCTGGGACCTGCGCTGGGATCTGTACAAGCAGCTGGGCTACCCGGAGATCAAGAACCTGGACGACCTGATCGAGGTCTTCAAGCAGATGAAGGAGATCTGCCCCACGGACGAGATGGGCAACGAGGCCTATGCTGCCTCCCTCTGGCCTGACTGGGACGGCAACATGGTCATGTACGTCAAGGCCATGGCCACTGCCTACTACGGCTATGACGAGCTGGGCTTTGGCCTGTACAATCCCCTGAACGGCGAATACTACGACTGCCTGGGCATGTTCGACCCCGCCACCGGCGCGGCCCTGGCCCAGCCCGACAACGATACCCCCTACATCGAGATGCTCAAGTTCTTCAACAAGCTCTACCGTGAGGGCCTGCTGGATCCCAACTCCATGACCCAGACCTACGACGAGATGAGCACCAAGGTCAAGAACGGCGGCGTCTACTGGGGCATCTTCAACTATGCCTCCTCTGCGGCCTTCAACACCCAGGAGCACCTGGAGGCCGGCAAGATGATGTACGCCCGCGTGCCCGACGACGCCAACCCCATCGTGTACGGCATGTCCACCCTGGGCGGCAACCGCGTCTGGTCCATCGGCGCCTACACCGCCTATCCCGAGCTGTGCATGGCCATCATGGACTTCCTCTCCACCCCCGAGGGCTCCATGACCATGTGGTACGGCCCCCGCGGCCTCACCTGGGATTACAACGAGGATGGCGGCATGTACTTCACCGAGCTGGGCAAGAAGACCAGCACCGATTCCAAGTATGACATGAACGGCATCGTGTGGACTTCTCCCTACACCGGCAAGCAGTACACCCTGTCCGGCACCATGAACGACGGCTTCCTGCAGATCAACAACCAGACCCTGACCCGCGATATGGTCAACCCCGACGGCAAGCTGGGCGAGCCCTTCAACAAGGATTACTGGGTGTCCGAGCAGACCGCCGCGACCTACGAGATCCAGGAAGACTGGCGTGCCTGGGCCGCTGCCAATGTGGCCTCCGACACCACCATTTCCCTGGCGGATCAGTACTTCGAGGCCATCCACAAGTACACCGTCATGCCTGACCTGCCCTACGCGGAGGATCCCAAGTCCGACGAGCTGAAGGTCAAGTGGGATCAGTGCGCCAAGGCCATCACCACCAACAGCTGGCGCGCCATCTTCGCCAAGGCGGACGGCGAGTTCAACATGCACCTGATGAACATGCGCAACCAGTGCAAGGCCTATGGCTATGCCGAGTGTGACGCGTGGGTCCGCGGCGAGGCCGCCAAGAAGTGGCAGCTGACCCAGGAGCAGGAGGCTGTGGGCCAGTAAGCCTGAATGAAAAAGAGGAGGACGAGCGATCGTCCTCCTTTTTGGTGCAAAAAAGCACTGCCGGAGCAGTGCAGGATGATTATGCAATGGCGCCCTCGCCCTTGACGGTGATGGGGCAATCGCCCGCCCACTTGTATTCGTCGATGATGATCTCCCCGATGGAATCCGCCGTGATGGCGCCGCAGGCGGGGTTCTTCACGCTGTCGATATGGCCGTTCACCGTGGCCTGTACCTCGCTGTTCTCGAAGGAGAGGTCGCAGCCCTCCATCGTGCAGTCCTCCAGGATGAGGCCCTTGCAGTAGCACAGGGGCTGGGTGCCGATGATCTTGCAGCGCACCAAGCGCAGGTTGGTGGAGTACCAGGCCAGGTATTCGCCCTTCACCACGCTGTCATACACGGTGATGTTCTCCGCATGCCAGAAGGCGTCCTTGGTGTCCAGCACGCAGTTGCGGAAAACGAGGTTCCTGGTGTACTGGAAGGAATACTTGCCCTTGAGGCGGAAGCCGTCGAAGGTGGAATCAGCGGTGTGGAGGAAGGGGTACTCGCTGGTGAGGGCGAAGTCGCGCACGGTGAGGCTGCGGCACATCCAGCCGAACTCGGTGGAGGCGCCCGTGCCGCCCTCGATCACCATATCGCGGCACTCGCGCAGGGCCTTGATGCCGCCAAAGCTGCAGTTTTTCAGCGTCATGCCCTCGTCGTACCACAGGGCGGCGCGGCAGGTGTCGGTCATGCGGCAGTCGGTCATGGAGCCGCCGGACACATGCCACAGCGGGTAGCGCAGGCGCAGGTCGCAGTCGGTGAGGTGGACGTCGCGGCACTCCTTCAGCGCGGATTCGCCGTCAGCGGGGCCGTCAAATACACAGCGGACGACCTCGGCGCCGTGCAGGCCGTACAGGGCGCGTTCTTCGTCCAGCGTGAGAGCTTCATAGCGTTCCATGGGATTCTCCTTGGCAGATATTTTCACAGCCTATATCATACCATGGAAATAGGTTGAATGCAAGAGGAAAACTCCCTCAGTCTGCGAGCAAGCTTGCAGCCAGCTCCCTCGGGGAGGGAGCCTTTTGGCAGGTCCTCACCAGGTAGTTTTCCCCGGCCGCATTTCCAGCTCCTGATTCTTCACCGACACGCGGGTGCCGGGGGCGATGGAGCTGGTGATGAATGCGTTGCCGCCGATGACCGCGTCGTGGCCGATCACGGTATCTCCGCCCAGGACGGAGGCGCCGGAGTAGATCGTCACCCGGTCCTCGATGGTGGGGTGGCGGCGCTTGCCGCGCAGGCTCTGTCCGCCGCGGGTGGAGAGGGCGCCCAGGGTCACGCCCTGGTAGATCTTCACGTTCTCGCCGATGACGGTGGTCTCGCCGATGACGATGCCCGTGCCGTGGTCGATGAAGAAGTATCTGCCGATGGTCGCGCCGGGGTGGATGTCGATGCCGGTGCGGCTGTGGGCATGCTCGGTCATGATGCGGGGGATGAGGGGAACCCCCAGCTCGAAGAGGACGTGGGCCACCCGGTTGACCATGATGGCGAAGATGCCGGGGTAGGCGATGATGATCTCGTCCAGGGAGGTGGCGGCGGGGTCGCCGTCAAAGAATGCCTCCAGGTCGGTCTGGAGCAGGGCGCGCACCTCCGGCAGCCGCTCCAGGAAGCGCACGGTCAGCTCCTGCGCCTGGGCGTCCAGGGCGCGGGCGCGCTCGGCGTCCACCGAGGCCCCCAGCCGCAGCGCGATGGCGATCTGCTCCCCCAGGTGGAAGGCGATGTCCTCCATCAGGGCGGCCATGCTGTGGCGGATATCGTACACCCGCTGGCCGGGGGCGCGGAAGTAGCCGGGGAAAAGCAGCCGCTTCATCTTGCCGATCAGGTCGATGATGACCTCCCTGTCCGGCTGGGAGAAGAGCTCGATGCGGTCGATATCGCGGCCGTTCTGATAATCGGCAAGCAGCGCGTCGGTCAGCTGGCCGATGGACGCGGCGATGGTGCGGTTGGACATGGTATGACCTCCTTTGATCGGGGGGAGCCAGCAAAGGCTTCCCCTTGAGGGGAAGCTGTCAGCCGCATGTCGGCTGACTGATGAGGTGGATGTTGCTGGCGCGGGCCGAACATCTCATCCGTCATCTGCTGTCGCAGATGCCACCTTCCCCACATGGGGAAGGCTTGGGGTGATGCTTCATTTTAATACATCACCCTGCTAAAGTCAAGGCGGAATACACAAGAGATACCGTCCGTGCGCCTTGCACAATCGGGCAAATGATGGTATACTGGTGGGCAGAATGAACCGGACGAAAGTCCGCCGATGAAAGGATATGAACCTGATGCGTCAGCAGCTTGTTGACCTGCGCGCCGTGATGCAAAAGCATGGCGTGGATCATTGCCTCGTTCCCTCCAACGATTTCCATGGCTCGGAGTATCTGTCCGACCATTTCAAGGCCCGCAAGTGGGTCAGCGGCTTCACCGGCAGCGCCGGCACGCTGCTGGTGAGCCGGGACTGGGCCGGATTGTGGACCGACGGCCGCTACTTCCTGCAGGCGGCGGAGCAGCTGGACGGCTCCGGCATCGACCTGATGAAGATGGGCGAGCCCGGCGTGCCCACGCTGAACGACTACCTCGAAAAACACCTGCAGAAGGGGCATACGCTGGCCTTCGACGGGCGCGTGGTGTCCGCCCGACAGGCGGAGGGCCTGCGCAAGCTGGCGGATAAATGCGGCGAGGCAATCGCCTGCGAGGATGACCTGGTGGGCGGGATCTGGACGGACCGCCCCGCCCTGTCTGCCGAGCCCGCCTTTGAGCTGGCGGCGGATGTGGTGGGCAGATCCCGCGGGGAAAAGCTGATGGACCTGCGCGCCGCCCTGGCCAGGGAGGGCGCAGATGCGGTGGTCATCGCCAGCCTGATGGACGTGTGCTGGCTGATGAACCTGCGCGGCGCGGACGTGGCCTGCACCCCCGTGATGCTCTCCTTTGCCGCCGTGACGGCGCAGGAGGCGGTGCTGTTTGTCAACCCCAAAGTGCTCAGCGGGGAGATCCGCCGCAACCTGGAGAATGACGGCGTGACCATCCGCAATTATGAGGACGTGTACGACTTTGTTCGCGGCCTGCAGGGTGGCAGCAAGGTGATGATGAACCTGAACGTGGTCAACAGCAAGCTGACGGCCTGCGTGCCCCAGGGCGTGGAGATCATCGACAAGGCGGATCCCACCACCCTCCCCAAGGCCTGCAAGAATGAGAAGGAAGTGGATAACTTCCGCATCGCCCATGTGAAGGACGGCGCGGCGGTGACCAAGTTCATGCGCTGGGTGAAGGAGAACGTCGGCAGGATCGACATGGACGAGATCAGCGTGGCGGACAAGCTGGCGGAATTCCGTGCCCAGCAGCCCGGCTACATCGGCCCGAGCTTCGAGCCTATTATGGGATATGGCCCCCACGGCGCGATCGTGCATTATTCCGCCACGAAGGAAAGCTGCGCGAAGCTGGAGGCGAAGTCCTTCCTGCTGTCCGACACCGGCGCCCACTACATCGAGGGCAGCACGGACATCACCCGCACCTTTGCCCTGGGCGAGCTGACGGAGGATGAGAAGCGCTTCTACACCCTCGTCCTCAAGGGCAACCTGCAGCTGGGCAATGCCCAGTGGAAGGCCGGCTGCACCGGCGCCAGCCTGGATTACCTGGCCCGCGAGCCCCTCTGGCGCCTGGAGGCCGACTACAACCACGGCACCGGCCACGGCGTGGGCTACATCCTCAGCATCCATGAGGGCCCGCAGCGCATCCATTGGGCCAGCGCCGGCAGCAGCCCCCTGGAGGTGGGCATGATCACCTCCAACGAGCCGGGCTTCTACCTGGAGGGGGCCTTCGGCGTGCGCCTGGAGAACCTGACTGCCGTCAAGGAGGCCGCCAGCAACAGTTATGGCCGCTTCCTGCGCTTTGAGACGCTGACCATGGTGCCCTTCGACCTGGACGCCGTTATCCCCGAGCTGCTGGGCGAAGAGTGCCGCGCCCTGCTGAACGCCTACCACCTGAAGGTCCGCCAGACCCTCGCGCCCTACATGACGGACGAGGAGAATGTCTGGCTGGCGGACGCTACCAGGGCGATTTGAGGGAACGGCCTCATCCGTCTTCACTCGGACGGAGGGCCGTCCTCGTGAATCCACCTTCCCCGTAAACGGGGAAGGTAAAGCCTCTTCCGCTGCGTTCCGTGTACTGCGCCTTCCCCTCGGAGGAAGGGAAGCCCTCTCAGCCAGCTTGCGCTGACAGCTCTCCCGGAGGGAGAGCCTTTGGGTGCCGGAGGGGCGAGCATGGCTCGCCCGCGCCCCGGCCTCATCCGTCTTCACTCGGACGGAGGGCCGTCCTCGTGAATCCACCTTCCCCGTAAACGAGGAAGGGAAGCCCTCGCAGCCAGCTTGCGCTGACAGCTCTCCCAGCGGGAGAACCCCGGAGCGTGCGGGAGCGGCAACCTGCTGCCCGCATCACCTATATAGACCATCACACACAAAGGAGATTACGACCATGAAGAAGCTTCACATGGGCTCTGCCAACTGCTCCCTCTACCTGGGCGATGGCAGCGAGCGCGCCGAATATGTGGATCAGGACTACATCCTGCACAAGATGGGCCGCCCCCACAGCGCGGTCAACATCATGTACACCTACTACCCCCACGACAAGGAGTGGCCCGCCCGCATCTCCGAGGCGTGGAAGGACAAGAATGTCTCCTTCGCCTGGGATTACCCCTATGACGATTACTTCCCCTACGGCGTGAACGGCCAGCCCTTCCAGCAGATGCAGGACATCCGCCGCCACGGCCAGGACGTCATCCTCACCCTCACGCTGGACTGCGGCCTCTCCGACGACGAGCTGCGCGACCTGGCCCGCCAGTTCCGCCCCTATGGCCGGATGATCATCCGCATCAACCACGAGTGCTGCGGCAACTGGTTCCAGCACAACAAGCGCTATACCTACGAGCAGGTCGGCGCGTTCTTCGTGAAGTTTGCCGGCATCATCCGCCAGGAAGCCCCCAATGTGCGCATCATCTTCTGCGGCGGCTGGGGCAAGGAAGACGGCCACATGGAGCAGGAGGAGGCCTTCAAGTTCTGCTACGACGCGGCGGATTTCTGGAGCTGCGACACCTATCTGGCCCTGCACTACGGCTGGCCCTACGACGTGGCCGAGCCGGAGAATATCCAGAAGAGCTGGAAGTGCGACAGCGTGCAGAAGCTGGTGGATCAGTTCACCCGCACCTACAAGCGCGCCTGTGAGCTGGCCCCCGTGGCCCGGCCGATGATCACCGCGGAGTTCAACACCGACGGCGACGTCACCGGCCCCCGCATGCAGGGCGAAAGCGTCGTGCGCTTTGCCCACTACTGGCGCGACCACAAGGTGGACTGGTTCCGGGGCATCAGCCTGTACCAGTTCCGCGACCGGGGCCGCCTGGGCCTGGAGATCGAGGATCCCAACAACCCTGCCGTGGGCATTGAGCAGCCCATGCTCAGGCAGTACCGCGACGAGGTGCTGCACGACCCCTGGTTCATGCCCAGCATGACGGAAGGGGAGGAAGCCACATTCCCCGCGCAGCTGCGCTGGGGCGGCTCCGAGGACGCCGACGGCCTGGCCATCCCGGTGGAATTCGAGGGCAACCCCGAGTTCTGCGAGATGACCGTGGAGCAGCCCATCGGCCTGATGGTGGAGCTCAACGGCCGCTGGTTCTACAAGGCCCCCGGCACGAAGACCATCGACCTGATGAGCGCCTTCTTCGACAAGCCCATCGAAGAGCCCTGCACGCTGACCATGAAGGTCTTTGCGCCCCCTGCCGATGGCGTCAACGTCAATGACGGCACCGTGGACTGGAACATCAACTACCGCGCCACCCTGGAGGAAGCGCCCAAGATGCGCATCCGCTATCAGCCCATGGGCGTGGTGGGGGAGTAAGGGATAATTCGGAATTTGAAGTGGCGGCGGCGGTTTCATCTGACGTGGATACGGGTATCATATTACTTGAGAGCTGTCACAGCGTTGGAAAACACCTCATCACCGCCTGCGGGCGGAGCTTCCC
>X409_Impala__coassemble_590_pt1 | contig 13025 bp, 10 predicted proteins | sample X409_Impala__metabat2_high_PE_002 | metagenome-assembled genome bin X409_Impala
TGGCGGTGCTGATCGGCGCAGGCATCACCGCGGTGATCCAGTCCTCCGCCGCCTCCATCGCCATCCTGATGCCCCTTGCCGAGCTCGGCCTCATTGACTTCCAGATGTGCATGTTCATCCTCTTCGGCCAGAACATCGGCACCTGCGTCACCGCCGTGCTGGCTTGCATCGGCGCCAGCGCCACCTCCAGGCGCGTGGCCTGCGTGCATCTGCTGTTCAACATCATCGGCACGGGTATCTTCATCATCCTCGCGCTGATCCTGCCCATGCACACCTGGATCCAGAACCTTGTGCCGGGCAACATCAGCATGCAGATCTCCGTGACCCATATCATCTTCAACTCGGTCACCACGCTGCTGCTGCTGCCCTTTGCCACGGTGCTGGAGCAGCTGGCCTGCATCCTCATCCGCGATGACGGCGCCACCGGCGAGGCCATGAAGCTGCAGTACTTCGACCAGCGCATGCTGGGCGCCCCCGCCGTTGCTGCCGAGCAGCTTTTCAACGAAGCAAAGCGCATGGGCAATATCGCCAAGGCGAATTTTGTGCGGGCGATCGAATGTTTTGACCAGTGGGACGACGACAAGGCTGCCGAGATCGCCCGCAGCGAGGAGGTGCTGGACTTCCTCAACCATGAGATCACCACCTACCTGGTGGAGGTCAAGGGCCTGGACCTGGGCGCTGAGGATACCGAGCTGGTCGGTGCGCTCTTCCACGTCGTCAATGACATGGAACGCGTGGGCGACCACAGCCAGAACATCCTGGAGGCCGCCCAGCTGCGCCACAAGGAGGAGATCAAGTTCTCCGAGAAGGCCGTCAAGGAGCTGGACGATCTCTCCGCCATGATCACCGCTCAGCTGGAGCGCGCGATGGAGATGTTCTCCAGCCAGGATACGCGTCCTGTTTCCCTCAAGCTGGTGGAAGATGTGGAGCAGGAGATCGACGACATCACCGAGGCCCTGCGAGAGCATCATGTGGATCGCCTCAAGCAGCATAAGTGCTCCGCCAAGAACGGCATGATCTACCTGGATATCCTGACCAACCTTGAGCGTATCGGCGACCATGCCGAGAACATTGCCACCTCGCCCACCAAGGCGCAGACCGCGCACCATGTGGGCTAAGCAAAGCGCGTCCCTCCGGGGGCGCGTTTTTATTGACAGCCCCGCCCTGCTCATGCTACACTAAAGCCATTCACGCGGAAAGGAGCGCTGCCATGACCACCAGGCAACTGACGCTGACCGCCATGCTGACGGCGCTGCTTTGCATCCTTGGGCCGCTGACGCTGCCCCTGGGGCCCGTGCCCCTGAGTCTCACCACGGCGGCGCTGATGGGAATGGCGCTGCTGCTGGGCCCGGCCCGCGCGGCGCTGTGCTGCACGGTGTATCTGCTGATGGGCCTGGTGGGGCTGCCGGTATTCAGCGGCTTCACCGGGGGGATGGGCGTCCTCCTGGGGCCAACCGGCGGATTCCTCCTGGGGTATCTGCCCCTGACGGCCCTGTGCGGCGTCCTTTGCCGGGGGACGGAAAGCCGCGGGCTCCATGCGCTGGCGTTCCTCCTGGGAACGGCGCTGCTCTACCTCGCCGGCGCCGCCTGGTACTGCCGGCAATCCGGCGCGGAGGCCTCCGCCGCCCTGGCGGTATGCGTGCTGCCCTTTCTGCCGGGGGATGTGCTGAAGATCCTCACCGTGGCCCTGGGCGGGGGAAGCATCCGCCGCAGGCTGCGCCGGGCCGGCCTGCTGTGATATCACGACCATACACAAGGAGAGAACGAGTATGCTGAAACTCATCGCTGCCCGCCACAGCTACCGTGGCAAGTACCTGCCCACCCCCGTCCCCCGCGAGCATCTCACCGCCATCATGCAGGCGGGCCTGGATGCGCCCTCGGGCTGCAACAAGCAGACCACCAGCCTCATCGCGGTGGATGACCCGGCCGTCCTCGCCCAGCTCCGCGCGGTGATCGATCCCCCTGTGGCGGAGACCGCTCCGGCCTGGATCTGCGTGCTGACCCGCCGCATCTGCGCCTACCGCGACCGCTGCTTTGCCGTGCAGGATTATTCCGCCGCCATCCAGAACATGCTGCTGGCCATCGTGGCCCTGGGCTATGAGAGCTGCTGGTACGAGGGCCACATCACCGACGAGGACCGCATTGGCGACAAGATGGCCCGCATCCTGGGCGTGCCGGAGGAGTACGAGCTGGTGTGCCTGCTGCCCGTGGGCGTTGCCGCGGACCCCGTGCGCGGCCCCAAGAAGAAGGACTTCGCCGAGCGGGCGTGGTTCAACGGGTTTGGAGGGTAAGGCCTCATCCGCCCGTCCTGACCCAGGAGGGCCACGCCTTCCTTTGAAAAAATCCTCCCCTTTGCAGGATTTTTGTCAATCCCGTCGAATACTCATTGGAATCCAATCAACCGAGGTGTAAGATCAATGGCTGAATGTAATCACGATTGTGCGAATTGCTCCAGCAAGTGCGCGAGCGCGTCTCCCGCATCCCTGCTGGCTCCTGCCAACCCCGGCAGCGAGGTGAAGAAGGTCATCGGCGTTGTGTCCGGCAAGGGCGGCGTGGGCAAGTCCCTGGTCACGGGCCTGCTGGCCAGCGCCACCGCCCGCGTGGGCAAGAAGGCCGGCATCCTGGACGCCGACATCACCGGCCCCTCCATCCCCCGCATGTTCGGCGTGGACGAGCCCATCCTGGGCAATGACTACGGCATGCTGCCCGCCTACTCCCAGACCGGCGTGGGCATCATGTCCATCAACCTGCTGCTGGAGAACAACACCGACCCCGTCATCTGGCGCGGCTCCCTGATCGCCGGCACCGTCAAGCAGTTCTGGACCGATGTGTGCTGGGGCGATGTGGACTGCCTGTATGTGGACATGCCTCCCGGAACCGGCGACGTTCCCCTGACCGTGTTCCAGTCCCTGCCGGTGGACGGCATCATCATCGTTGCCAGCCCCCAGGAGCTGGTGGGCATGATCGTCGAAAAGGCGGTCAACATGGCCAGGATGATGAACATCCCCGTGCTGGGCATCGTGGAGAACATGGCCTATATGCCCTGCCCCGACTGCGGCAAGAAGCTCTACCCCTTCGGCGAGGGCAAGACCGCCGAGGTCGCTGCCAAGCATGGCCTGCCTCTGCTGGCGTCACTGCCCATCAACCCCGCCCTGGCTGCCGCCTGCGACGCCGGCAAGGTGGAGGACGTGGTCGTCTACGAGATCACCGATGCGGTCAACGCCGTGCTGTCCTGCCCCAAGAAGGAGATCGCTGAATAATCCCATACCCGACTGACCGAAGATCACAGCTGCCTTTGCGGTTGTGATCTTTTTGTCCCCATCGGTACGGCTGCATAAGGAGGAATTGCGATGAAATTCACGATGGCATGCTCTACCTGGGTCAAGGAGGAGGACGAGGCTGTCCTGGAGATATTGCTGAAGGCGGATGAAATGCCCACGGTGGAGGAGCTGATGGAGCAGACCGGATTGCGCCGCTGGCGCGTCGAGGGCACCCTGCGCATGTGGCGCAAGCAGATCACCATGGCGGAGGCGCGCAAGCGGATCCGGGACTGACCAACAGAACCCTGCTCCCGGCGGCACTGCGCGGCCGGCGGAACAGGGGGGATCCTTTGCTGATTTTTCGCCGTGTTCGCCTTGCGGAATGGGAACGGATGTGCTAAAATGAATGGGTACATTTCGCCAGAACCCCTCTTTGGAGGTCTATATATGAACGAAAACATCATTATCAAGGGCGCGCGGGAGCACAACCTGCGCAATGTGGATGTCGTGATCCCCCGTGACAAGCTGGTGGTCATGACGGGCCTTTCCGGCTCGGGCAAGTCCTCCCTGGCCTTCGACACCATTTATGCCGAGGGCCAGCGCCGCTATGTGGAGAGCCTCTCCAGCTACGCGCGGCAATTCCTGGGGCAGATGGAAAAGCCGGACGTGGACGCCATTGACGGCCTCAGCCCCGCCATCTCCATCGACCAGAAGACCACCAGCCGCAACCCCCGCTCCACCGTGGGCACGGTGACGGAGATCCACGATTATCTGCGCCTCCTGTGGGCGCGGGTGGGCCATCCTCACTGCCCCAGCTGCGGGAAGGAGATCCGCCAGCAGACCGTCGATCAGATGGTGGACGCCATGTGCGCCTACCCGGAGCGGACGCGCTTCCAGGTGCTGAGTCCGGTCATCCGGGCGAAGAAGGGCGAGCATGTCAAGGTCTTCGAGGACGCCCGCAAGTCCGGCTTTGTGCGCGTGCGGGTGGACGGCGAGATCCACGAGGTGGACGACGTGCCCGCCCTGGACAAGAAAAAGAAGCACTCCATCGAGATCGTGGTGGACCGCCTGGTGGTGCGCCCCGGCAAGGAGTTCCAGTCCCGCCTGGCGGATTCCATCGAGACCGCCTGCCTGAAAAGCGGCGGCCTGGTCATTTTCGATATGATGGATGGCAATGAATTGCTCTTCTCCATGAACTACGCCTGCCCGGACTGCAACATCTCCATCGAGGAGCTGGCGCCCCGCATGTTCTCCTTCAACAGCCCCTTCGGCGCCTGCCCGGTCTGCTCGGGCCTGGGCAGCCGCATGGTCATCAGCGAGGACATCCTCTTCCCGGACAGGAATCTGTCGCTGCGCCAGGGCGGGCTGAACGCCATGGGCTTCAACTCCGCCGACGGCAATGGCGTGACGGCCCAGTATTTCGCCGCCTTGGGCGACAAGTACGGCTTCACCATGGACACCCCGGTCAAGGACATCCCCGAAAAGGGCATGAAGGCCATGCTCTACGGCACCGGCGCGGAGAAGGTCACCCTCGTGTATGACACCCCCACCGGCAAGGGCCAGTACGCCACCACCTTTGAGGGCATCATCCCGGCGATGGAGCGCCGCTATGAGGAGACCTCCTCCGAGGCGATGAAGATCGCCTATGAGGAATACATGGCGGAGGAGCCCTGCCCGGCCTGCAGCGGCCAGCGCCTGAAGCCGGAAGCCCTGGGCGTAACGGTGGGCGGCAAAAACCTGGCGGAGGTGTCCGCCATGTCGATTGCCAATGTGCGGGCGTTCTTCCGCAGCCTGACGCTCACCGAGACGGAAAACATGATCGCCCATCAAATTTTGAAGGAGATCGACGCGCGACTGGGCTTCCTGACCGACGTGGGCCTGGGCTACCTGACCCTGGGCCGCGCGGCGGGCAGCCTCTCCGGCGGCGAGGCACAGCGCATCCGCCTGGCCACCCAGATCGGCTCGGCCCTGATGGGCGTGCTCTACATCCTGGACGAGCCCTCCATCGGATTGCACCAGCGGGACAATCAGAAGCTGATCGCCACCCTCAAGCGCATGCGCGACCTGGGCAACACCCTCATCGTGGTCGAGCATGACGAGGACACGATGAAGGCTGCCGACTGGATCATCGACGTGGGCCCCGGCGCGGGCATCCACGGCGGAAACATCGTCGCCGAGGGCACCTTCGAGGACATCTGCAAAAACGAAAACAGCATCACCGGCTCCTTCCTGTCGGGCCGGCGGAGGATCGCTGTGCCCTCCGTCCGCCGCACCCCCACCGGCTTCCTGGGCATCCGCGGTGCCAAGGAGCACAACCTCAAAAACATCGACGTGGATATCCCCCTGGGCTGCCTGTGCTGCGTGACGGGCGTCTCCGGCTCCGGCAAGTCCAGCCTGGTGAACGAGATCCTCTACAAGCACCTGGCCAAGACCCTCAACCGCGCCAAGACCCGGCCCGGCAAATTCGGCCGCATGGAGGGCGTGGACCAGCTGGACAAGATCATCTGCATCGACCAGAGCCCCATCGGCCGCACGCCCCGCTCCAACCCGGCCACCTACACCGGCCTGTTTGACCAGATCCGCAAGCTCTTCGCCGCCACGCCGGAGGCCAAGGCCCGCGGCTACAAGGAGAACCGCTTCTCCTTCAACGTCAAGGGCGGACGCTGCGAGAGCTGCTCCGGCGACGGCCTGGTGAAGATCGAGATGCACTTCCTGCCCGATATTTACGTCCCCTGCGAGGTCTGCAAGGGCCGCCGCTACAACCGCGAGACGCTGGAGGTCACCTACAAGGGCAAGAACATCTACGATGTGCTGGAGATGAACATCGAGGAGGCCATGGGCTTCTTCGAGAACCACCAAAGCATCCTGCGCAAGCTGGAGACCCTCTACGATGTGGGCCTGGGCTACATGAAGCTGGGCCAGGCCAGCACCACCCTCTCCGGCGGCGAGGCCCAGCGCGTCAAGCTGGCCACGGAGCTTTCCCGCCGCGCCACCGGCAAGACCATCTATGTGCTGGATGAGCCCACCACGGGCCTCCACATGGCGGATGTGGAGAAGCTCATCAGCGTGCTGCAGCAGCTGACGGACGCGGGCAATTCGGTGATCGTGATCGAGCATAACCTGGACGTGATCAAGGTGGCGGATTGGCTGATCGATCTGGGCCCGGAGGGCGGCGACGAAGGCGGTACCATCCTGTGCAGCGGAACGCCGGAGGATGTGGCCAAGTGCGAAGCATCCCATACGGGTTACTTCCTGAAAGACCTGCTGCGCTAAGGACAAAAAAGGGTCAAGGGTCAGTGACCCTTGCGCGGGTCCAGGGGCGGCGTTAGCCCCTGGTGGGGTACAGGGGCAACGCCCCTGCTCCCGCGCCGCAGCGGAGGCTTCGCCTCTTGTTCTGCTGCACGCGCCTTTCGAGAATCCGAATGGATTCGAGAAACAGCTCGCCCAGCCGCAAAGGAACAGACAACCCCGTCACCCCCCGGGGAACGGCCTCATCCGTCATCCGAGCAAGCTCGGATGCCACCTTCCCCGTAAACGGGGAAGGTCTGGTTGGGCGGCGTGACGACCTTTCTCTGTGGGAAGGCGGATGAGGCACTTGCCATCCGCCCCCAAATGTGCTATCATAAGCGCAGAGAAAAGGAGGCGTTTGCCATGATCCGTTTTGCCAATTTCGCCGATGCGCGCGCCATTGCCGCCATCTATGCCCATTATGTGCACAAAACTGCCATCACCTTTGTTGCCGAAGCGCCCACCACGGCGGATTTCGTCTCCCGCATCAGCGATCCGCGCTACCCCTTCCTGGTGGCGGAGCTGAACGGGCGGGTCGTGGGGTATGCGTATGCCTCCATGTTCCGCACCAAGGCGGCGTACCGCTGGGATGTGGAGCTGAGCATCTACCTCACCCCCGGCATCGAAGGCCAGGGCATCGGCAGCGAGTTGATGGACCGCCTCCTGCTGGAAGTGGAGAAGCTGGGCTACCTCAACGCCTACTCCTGCATCACCATGCCCAATGACCGCAGCGTCAACCTGCATAGGAAGTTCGGCTTTGAGGAGCTGGGGCGCTTCCCCAATTCCGGCTACAAGATGGGCCAGTGGCACGACGTGATCTGGATGGGCAAGAACCTGGCCATCCCCGAGGGCGCCCCGGAGGAGCCCCATCTGCTGGTATAATGGCATACGAAAAGGGCCGGAGCATTGCTCCGACCCTTTTAAGCTGCGGTCGATCAATCCCGGCAGATGATGTGCCCGTTCTCGATGCGGTCACAGATGGCCAGGGAGACCAGCTTGACGCCCTTGCGGCGCAGCTCGTCGCCGCCGGGCTGCCAGCCCTTCTCGATGCACACGCCCGCGCCCACCAGCGTCGCGCCGGCCTCCTCCACGATCTGCATCAGGCCGTTGATGGCCGCGCCGTTGGCCAGGAAGTCGTCGATGATCAGCACCCGCATGCCGGCCTTGAGGTAATCGCGGCTGACGCGGATGATGTTGCTCTTCTGGTGGGTGAAGGAATACACCTCGGCGGTGTAGACGTCGCTGCCGATGTTGCGCCTTTCGCCCTTCTTGGCGAAGATGACGGGGATGTTGCCAAAGGCCATGGCGGTGGTCATGCCGGTGATGATGCCGCTGGCCTCCACGGTGAGGATGGCGTCCACCTGGTCATCCTTGAAGGCCTCGTGGAAGGCCTGGCCCATTTCGATGGCCAGCGCCACGTCGATCTTGTGGTTGAGGAACATGTCCACCTTCACGACTTCGGTGCCCACGCCTACGCCTTCGGTTTCGATCTTGCGCTTGAGAGATTCCATGCTGACGTCCTCCTGTGTATTATTCGGTGATCCAGCCGCGCTCCAGCGCGATCCTGTACACGCCCTCCACCATGCCGGAGGCGAAGATGCGCTGATACTCCGGGGAGGCGAGCTTCTGATCCTCCTCGGGGTTGGACATGAAGCCCATCTCCACCAGGTAGCAGAGCATTTTGGCCCAGTTGTTGCCGATGAACTGGTCGCCCAGGGTAACGAAGCCGGTCTTGTCCGTCAGCTCGTACCCCGCGGCAAGCTTGATCTCATCCAGCAGCAGGCTGCCCAGGCGGCGGTATTCATCCTTGTGGCACACGGCCTGGGCGTATTCGGAATTCAGCGGGCCGTAGATGCTCAGGCCCTGCTTCTTGCGGTTGGCGCTGGTATCGCAGTGGAGGCGCAGCATGATGTGGGCGCCGGCGCTGTTGGCGACCTCGCAGCGCTCCATGTTGGAGTAGCTGCCGCTGTTGACCTCGCGGGTCATGACGACGGTGGCGCCCTCCCGGATCAGCAGATCGCGCAGCATCATGCCCATCTCCAGGCAGACGATGTCCTCCTTGCGCATGGTGGTGCGGCCCTGGGCCATGCCGCTGCCGCCGGTGCCGTAGCCCTCCAGGCCGGGGCCCTTGGGCTCCCGCACGGGATCGCGGTCCTCATGATGGCCGGGGTCGATGCACACGATCACGCCGGAAAGGCGGCCCTCCGTTGCCTCCGGGGCCGGGGGCGCTTCATAGCCCTTGCGGACGCTGCCTTCCTTCTTCATGACGCCCTTGCCGTTGACCACCTGCACGGTGATCATCGTGCGGGCGTAGGTCAGGGGCGTTTCGATCTCGCCCTCATAGAGGCCCTCGGCGTTGCTGGGGCGGATGAGCACCATGGCGCTTTCCTGCTTGGTGCGGTAGTACAGGTACTGGTAATCGGTGCCTGCGGCGGTGAAGGAGTAGCGGAAGCCGGAGGGGGTCTCCGTCAGGGTCAGATTGCGGACGGTGGCGTTGCCCTCGCCCGTGGGCGCGGCGTAGGAGGCCGCCCGGGGGAGCGTATACTGCTCGCGGATGACGGTCTTCTCCGACAGGTCCTCCACCTCCAGCACCAGCTTGCCGCCCTTGCCGGAATGGGGCATCTCCACCGTGCCGGTGAAGCGGCCCTCGGGGCTGTACATGACCTTGCGGCCGTCCTCGTCCTTGCCGTCCCAGACGAGCACCAGCCATTGTTCATCGCTGATGATATCATACTCAAAGCCCATGTCGCGGATGGTGAAGTCCGCGGTGGTGGCAGCCAGGGCTGCGGCGGGCAGCAGGAGCAGCAGCATCAGCAGGGGGAGCAGCTTGCGCATGGTGATGGTTCCTTTCCTTTTGACGAAAGGCGCAGCATTTTGCCGCGCCCTTATTTGTGTTTCAGCCGCTTGAGCAGCGTCCTGATGCGCCCCAGGGGCGTGCGGGACTTCTTCAGCGCCACGGCTGCATCCAGCGCGCCCTGGCGGAAGACATTGTTGTTGGGCTCCCGCCGCACGGCCTCCCGGTAGGACTGGTGCGCATTTTCGTACAGCTCCAGCGCCATGAGGACATTGCCCTGCATCGCGAACCAGGCAGCCGTACGGGCTTTGGTGCGCATCAGCTGGCGCAGGGCGGATTCAGGGGTCTCCCGGCGGAGCATCTTGTCTGCCAGGGCGATGGCTTCCTCCACCGTCAGCTCGCGGTTGTAGTTGGTGGCTGCGCTGCGGCGGCTGGCCGTCAGCTTCAGCGCCTCCTCGTAGGCGAGGTTCAGCGCGATCATTTTCTCCTGGGCGGCCTTGCGTTCATCCGCATCCAGGAATTTATCCGGGTGGCAGGTCTTCACCAGCTGCCGGTAGGCATTGCGCACGTCATCCGCGCTTGCTCCGGCGCTCAGACCCAGCACCTCAAACGGATTTCTCGTACGACTCACCTCCTTGCAGAGACACTGCCTGAAGAACAGGCGAAAGGCTCCCCCTTGGGGGGAGCTCCCGCGTCAACGGGTGAAGGGGTCTCTTGGAAGACCATCCCAGCAGCATATCTTTCCCCATTGGGGCATTGTTCCGATCAATCGCTGGAAGGAGGCTGCCTGCCGCGCAAGAGACCCCCTCAGTCCGCAAGCGGACAGCTCCCCCCCACGGGGGAGCCTTTGGGTTTGAATTCAGCCCTTCTCCCGGGTGATCACCGCGCCCAGGGAGCGCAGCTTCTGCTCGATGTTCTCGTAGCCGCGGTCGATGTAGTGGGGCTCGTAGATCTCGGTGACGCCCTTGGCCATCAGGCCCGCGACCACCAGGGCAGCGCCGGCGCGCAGGTCCGTGGCGGTGATGGGGCCGCCGTAGAGCTCCGTTACGCCGTCGATGACCGCCGTGCGGTCCATGAAGCGCACCTGGGCGCCCATGCGGCTGATCTCCACCAGGTGCTTCAGGCGGTTCTCGTAGATCGTCTCCTGGATGATGGAGGTGCCCTTGGCGGTGGTCAGCAGCGCGGACATGGGCTGCTGCAGATCGGTGGGGAAGCCGGGGTACACCTGGGTCTTGATGTTGACGGCGCGGTGCTGCACGCCCACGGAGCGCACGCGGATGGCGTCGTCGCTGTCGGTGACGCGCACGCCCATCTCCAGCAGCTTGGCGGAGAGGGCGTCCATGTGGGTGGGGATGCAGCCGTTGATGACCACGTCGCCATGGGTGGCGGCAGCGGCGATCATCAGCGTGCCGGTCTCGATCTGGTCGGGGATGACGGCATAGGTGGCGCTGTGGAGGTACTGCTGGCCGCGGATGCGGATGACGTCCGTGCCGGCGCCCTTGATCTTCGCGCCCATGGAGTTGAGGAAGTTGGCCAGATCGACGATGTGAGGCTCCTTGGCGGCGTTGTAGATCGTGGTGTTGCCCTGAGCCTTGACGGCCGCCAGCATCACGTTGATGGTGCCGCCTACGGTCACCACGTCAAAGAATACGTCGCTGCCGACGAGATTCTCCGCCTTGGCGGTGATGCGGCCGCCCAGCTGCTCCACCTCCGCGCCCAGGGCCGCAAAGCCCTTGAGATGCTGATCAATGGGGCGGGCGCCGATGGCACATCCGCCGGGGAGGTAGACCTCCGCTTCGCCGCGGCGGCCCAGCAGGGCGCCAAGCAGATAATAGCTGGCCCGCAGGCGCTGGGAATCCGCGTAGCCGACCTGCCAGCCATCGGCGGGGCGGGGATCGACAGTCATGAAGGCATTGGGGACATAATCCACCTTTGCACCCAGGGAGCGCAGGATATCCACGAGGGCATAAACGTCGGAAATATCCGGCAGATTCTCGATCGTGCAGGGCTCGTTGCACAGAAGCGTTGCAGGGATCACCGCAACTGCTGTGTTTTTGCCGCCGCTGACGCGCACTTCACCCATCAGCGGATTGCCGCCGGTGATGAGCATTCTCTCTTTCGTAGGCATGATCTCCGGCTTGATGCCGGCTCACCTCCTGTTGCGGAGGAAAATTCCTCCGTTGGAATGGGGGTATATCTCAAAAAATCTTATGCGATCAAAAAGGTTTTCGCAATATAGCTACACGTTGACACATTATTATAGCATGATTCGTGCGATGATGCAACATTTTCATGAGATTCGTGGCAAGGCAAAGGAGCCCCCGCATCGCGGAGGCTCCCGTAGGGATCAGGCTGGGGTCAGCCGTTGGAGTTATCGTTGATGTCGTGGACCTCGCCGGTGCCCCACAGCTCGTTGTTGCGGATGGCGAAGGTGACGCGGAAGCCCTCGCCGGAATCTTCCGGGTTCAGGAAGAAGAAGGTCCAGCGGATGCAGTCGCCCTCGTTCTCGTAGCGGGAGAACAGGTACCCCACGGCAAACTTGCCGAAGGCGTCCACGGTGTCCTGGCCGATTTCATTGACGAGCATGGAGAAGGCGTGGGCCTGGGCCTCGGCGAGGGTCATCTCGCCCTCGACGGGGCCGTAGTCGTTCTCTATGCCCTGCCAGGGCTCGGGCAATTCCTCCAGCACCTGGAAGCGCTCGCTGCCCTCAAAGAGCGCGTAGAGCGCCGCGTGCTGCTCGGCAGAGAGCGTCTCGGTGTTCTCCACGCCGGGGATGACCTCGATCTCGGCGGTGACGGCGTCCTCCGCGAGGGTCACGATGTAGGAAGCCTGGCGGGGGTCCACCGCGGTGAAGGTGACGGTCAGGCTGTCCTCGGTGATGCGATAGGAGCCGCTGAGCAGGCGATCGGGGGAGAAGTCGAAGAAATCCTCCGCAAAAGCCTTGGTACACAGCTCGGCGGCGAGGCGCTTTGCGCCGAATTCCGCCAGCGCGGCGGGCTTGTAATCCCGGCGCAGGGTGTACATGATCATCTCATGGTCAAAGTTGGGCATCTGGATGAAGTAGTACTCCTTGTCCAGGATCTCGCCGGTCATGGCGTCCACCTCGTACATGGTGGTGGCGGGGTACCAGGTGCTGGCGCGCACCTTCCAGATGGGGTTGGGCTTTGCGTCGATGAGCACGATGCGGTTGATGTCGGCGTGGTCGCTGTCCAGGTAGACGATGTCCATGGCCTTGTCGCGGGAGATGGCGACGGCGCTTTCGGGCAGGTAGGCAGTCTGCTTGAAGAGCTTGCCCTCAAAGGTGGTGGGCTCGTACTTCTTCATTTCTTCGCCGAATTTGACCCACACGTCCTGCTCCCAGTAGATATTGGGGCCGTAGACGTCCTCAAAGCGCTCAAAGAGGTTGTCGCCGGTGAGCTCCGGCGCGTTGACGAACCAGATATTCGCCTTGCCGCTGGCTTTCACCTGCACCGACGCGCGGCCGTATTCCATCACCTTGGGGTTGAAGAGGAAGTGATAGCCGCCGGTGTTGGCGTTGTAGCTGCCGTCGATCTCGTAGAAATCGCTGTCGGTGTAGGGGATGTCCTCGCGGCCCAGCTGGCGGTAGAGGGCAGCCACGGCCTTTTCAATGGCGGCGTCCTCGGTCAGCACATCGGTTTTCTCCGGGCGGTGGAGGAGGTAGG